>Ga0315338_1003727_pt1 | contig 12934 bp, 12 predicted proteins | sample ASW8metaG_FD_204518 | JGI IMG/M metagenome (GOLD analysis project Ga0315338, IMG submission 204518) | Ammonia-oxidizing marine archaeal communities from Monterey Bay, California, United States - ASW #8 | ecosystem: Environmental > Aquatic > Marine > Coastal | place: USA: California | collected... | reverse complement strand
GGCCTCGTTCTCGGTGGATTCACGCGGTTGTGTGCCCTCATCTCCGCTGTTTTCTTCTTCAACCTCTTCCTCGCCTACTTCGGTGGACACGAGTGGATCTGGACCTACGTGCTGTTGTTCATGTCGTCGGTGGCGGTCTATCTCGGAAATGCCGGCGCAAAGTGGGGCATCGATCCTCAGCTGAGCTCACAGCTTCGTTCGTCAAAGCTCGCAAAGTTGCTGTGAAGCTTCTCGGTCACGTCGAGCCGCCTGCATCATGATCACAACGGTTCTCGTCGGTCTCGGGCTCGTCTACGTCGCTGCCTCGGTTCTGCTGTTCCTGTTCGGACTGAACCTGATCGGATATTCCTATGCAGCGGTGAGAAAGGGCAGGTACGCGGCGACCACACCCATGGCGCGACCGAATCTTTCTGGCCGGCCGCACGTCACGATCCAGCTCCCGATCTACAACGAGTGGTACGTGGCATCCCGGGCAATCGAGAGCGCGTGTCGGCTCGATTATCCACGCCACCTTCTGGCAATTCAGGTGCTCGACGACTCGACCGACGACACGACGAGCGTCGTGGATGCCGCAGTCGCCTCTGCCCGACGACAGGGATTCGACATCACTGTCCTGCGAAGGACCGATCGGGTCGGGTACAAGGCAGGTGCTCTCGCAGCAGGCCTCACATCAATCCAGAGCGAGTTCGTCGCGATCTTCGACGCCGATTTTGTTCCGCCGACCGACTTCATCAATCGCGCGATGCCGCAATTCGAAGACGACGTCGCGTTTGTGCAGGCCAGGTGGGGACATCTCAACGAGCAGCACTCGACCCTGACCAAGCTGCAAGCCACCGCGATCGACGCGCACTTCGGCATCGAACAGGCAGCGAGGGGTCAACGAGGCCACTGGTTCAACTTCAACGGCACATGCGGCGTGTGGAGACGCTCTGCGATCGTCAGTGCCGGTGGCTGGACAGCGGACACACTCACGGAAGATCTCGATCTCTCCTACCGCGCGCATCTCGCGGGATGGAAGGGGACCTACCTCGAGGACCTCGTGGTCCCCGGCGAGCTTCCTGGCGAAATCGCGGGCCTCAGAACCCAGCAGGCTCGATGGGCACGGGGCTCGATCGAGTGCGCCATGAAGCTTCTCGGCAAGGTCTGGCGGTCCGACAATCGCCTGGCGATCAAGTTGCAAGCAACAGCGCACCTCACCGCGTATGGCGTCCACCTGCTTCTCGTGGTCATCACGCTGCTCTATCCGGCGGTGCTGATCCTCGCTGAGCGCGTCGACCTCGGTCGGCCGGTGTTCATCCTGGGATGTTGCCTTGCCGCCGCCTCCGCTGCCCCGGTGATCTTTCTGGCCAGCGGCCAGTATCGGAAGGGCATACCGCTGACCAAGGCTTTGCCAAGAGTCCTCGGGCTGGTTGTTCTCGGCAGCGGCATGATGGTCAACACAGCGCGCGCCACACTGGCTATTGCCCTTCAGCGCGAAGCCGAGTTCGAGCGAACAGCGAAGTTCGCCCTACTGGACGACAGTCACCGTCACACCGAGCCCCGCTACCGCGACCGCATCGATCGCATCGTGTGGTGGGAACTCGCCCTCGCCACCTATGCGGCTTCGACGGTTGTGCTCGCTGCATCGGTCGAATCGTGGGGGGTCGTCGTGTACGCGTCGATGTTCTCTGTGAGCCTCTACGCCGTTGCCTTCGTCAGCATCGTGCATGAGCTCCGGCGTCGCTCAGACGTCAAGACCGCGAGCCGCCCGGAGCACGCCGGCGCCATGGTCGACGCTGGCGCCGCGTGAACCAGCATCGCGATCTGGTCCTGATGGCGCGCGCTCCAGAACCAGGCAGGACCAAGACGCGGCTGATCCCGGCGCTCGGCGCAGAAGGAGCCGCCTTTCTCGCAGAGGCGATGCTCATGGACACACTCGCGCTCGCTGACGAGGAATCCGACGTTCGCCTTCACGTGGCGATCGACCAATCACGAGACGCAGCGTGGTTCGCAGCCGCCTGCCCCGAAGCGCATCTGTTCGAGCAACGCGGCGACACATTCGGCCAGCGGCTCGCAAATGCCATGTGTGACGTCTCCGATGGCCACAACCATGTGGTCGCCCTCGGAACCGATTGCCCGCACATGCCAACCGACGTGCTCACTGAAGCTTGGAATTGCCTCGCCAACAGCACCACGGATGTCGTTCTCGGACCGGCATCCGACGGTGGCTACTACCTCATCGGATGGTCGACGCCGCACCCAGAAATTGTCGAGCCCGTCGAGATGTCGACACCTCGCGTGTTGGCTGACACGATCGAGCTCGCACAGCGCGACCACCTTGCCCTCCACCTGTTGACATCGCAGTTCGACATCGATCAGATCGACGATGTGCACCGTCTGCTGGACATGCTCGCGAACGCCGATGCGAGTGCACCCTTCACCAGGGCCGCGCTCGAGCGAATCGTGCCATGAAGGCCCGTCGTTCCCACGCGGCGGTGATCCCAGCGTTGAACGAGGCAGACAACATCGCTGGCGTTGTCGCCGACCTCATTGCTTCTGGCACCGAGCTCGTCGTGGTCGCTGACAACGGATCGACAGACGGAACAGGGGCAGCGGCAACATCGGCAGGGGCGGTCGTCATTGTCGAGCATCGCCGCGGGTATGGCTTCGCCTGCGCGGCTGGCGCAGCCGAGGCCGCACGACACGACACAGACGTGGTCGTCTTCATCGATGGAGATGGAAGCTGCGACGCCACAGAGGTTCACCAGCTTCTGGCGCCAATCGCTGAAGGCCGCGCTGACCTCGTCCTCGGATCACGAACGCTTGGCACGATTGCCAAAGGCTCCATGCCTCCGCATCAACGCTTTGGCAACTGGCTGTCTGCGGCCACGATGCGCCGGCTCTATCGGACAAATCTCACCGACCTCGGCCCTTTCCGCGCCATCAAGACCGCAACCCTGGCTGACCTCGAACTTCAGGAGATGACCTTCGGCTGGCCGACCGATATGACAACGAAGGCCGTCAAGGCAGGCGCCAGCGTGGTCGAAGTGCCAGTCAGCTGGCGGGCACGGAACGCTGGCAGGTCAAAGGTGTCAGGAACCGTCAAGGGCTCGGCGCTTGCAGCCTGGCACATCCTGCGTGTGACTATCCGCAACCGCAGATGATGCGGGGTCGTCTCAGCCAGTCACGTCCACATTCACGGTGTCGGCGTTGGTTGCACCATCGGCATCGGTGACCCGAAGCTCGATGGTCCACGAGCCCACCTCTTCGGCCAACATCGCAGACTCGAGGCTGAACGAGCACCCCGAAGCGACGTCGCGCAGTGACTTGCCAACGTCGGACGCCATCGAATCCGGAGCAGAGGTGATGGTCCACGAATAGTTGACGATGTCGCCCTCAGAGCCACACCCGTCGAACTCCGGGGCCACGCCGACCGAAGTCGAGAAGTCGTCGCCGGCGTCGGCACGCAGCGTCTCAGATCCGCCACAGGCGCCAACCAACACCACGACTGATACGAGCAGCGCACCAACAGCACGCCGTGATGATCGAGCCGTACTCAAGAATGTCGCGAACATAGGAGCCCCCTCGCGAGGAGGTTAGATGCTCGAGCACTGACATTGCACGGCGTCAGATCCACTCACGCAGCCGAAACGGTGCCACACTCGATGAGCGTGACCGAATGGATCGACCTCGAAACCGAACACAGCTGGCTGAGTGATGAAGACCTCGACACGATCAGAGGCCGGGTCCCGATGGTGTACGTCGAAGCCGTTCCTGTCCGCCTCGACGAGCTCGGCAGAGTCACCCATGTCGGCCTGCTCCTTCGGGCCATGGCTGACGGCACCATCTCGAGAGCAATCGTCAGTGGCCGAGTGCTCTGGGGCGAGACGCTTCGCCAAGCGCTTGCCAGAAACCTCGACAAAGACCTGGGGCCTGCCGCGTTCCCGAGAATCCCATCTTCACCGACACCGTTCACCGTCGCTGAGTACATGCCCGACCCGGAGATGACCGGCTTCCATGACCCTCGCCAGCACGCTGTGAGCCTGGCCTTCATCGTTCCGATCGAGGGCGAAGCTGCACCATCTCAGGAGGCGCTCGATTTCATGTGGGTGACCTCCGAGGAGGCCGCTGGCCCTGAGGTCTCTGGCGAAATGACTGGTGGACAAGACCGCATCGTCAGGATCGCGTTGGCCTTCACGGGCCGCCTACCCTGACGGCATGACCGCACTGGTGCCAGAGTTCTTCCTGTACGAGACACCGCGGGAGCACGTGGCTCGCATCACCATCAACCGGCCAGAGGTCAGGAACGCCGTCCACCCACCCGCGCACAAAGAGTGGAGCGATCTGCTCGATGTCGTCGAGGCTGACGACGACATATGGGTGATCATCATCACCGGTGCCGGCGACAAAGCGTTCTGCGCTGGCCGCGACTTGAAGCACATGGCAGCCTCTCGGGCAGCAGGAGCCGAAGCTATGGCCGCCGATCAGGCACTGATGGATGCGACAACGCGTTTCATCGAGCGATTCGAGATCGACAAGCCGGTTATCGCCCAGGTCAACGGCCATGCCTTCGGCGGCGGGTTCGAGGTTGCCCTGGCGTGCGACCTCGTCGTCGCAGCAGATCATGTGAACTTCGGGCTCCCAGAGCCGAGGCGAGGCATCTATGCGGGAGGCGGAGGCGTCCACCGACTCCCTCGCCAGGTGCCGCTGAAGGTCGCGATGGAACACCTCCTCACCGGCAACCCGATGACGGCCGATCGAGCGCTCGACCTCGGACTCGTCAACAGAGTTGTCCCCTACGAGGACCTCGAGTCGATGGTCGACGAACTGGTCGGCGACATCCTCTTGAACGCTCCGCTATCGGTGCGTGCGACCAAGCAAGCTGCCATGCGCGGCCTGCACCTGCCTCTCGGCGAAGCCCATCACGGGACCTACCCAGCAGTCGTCGCCATGCAGCACAGCGACGATGCACGAGAGGGTCCGCTCGCCTTCGCCGAAAAGCGCGAGCCGCGCTGGATAGGTTCCTGACGTCCTCAGACGACGAGCGGAAGTCCTTGACCGACCCAGTCGCGTAGCGAGCCGTCGTAGACAGCGACGTCTTCGTGGCCGAGCAGCGTGAGGATGAATGCGTCGCTCGTCGCAGCGATGCCTCCCCCGCAGTAGGTGATGACCCGCGACCCCGTGGCGCCGACGCCATCGAAGTCGTTTGCGAGCTCGTCAAGGGGCCGATATCGGTGGGTCGTTGGGTCGACGAGGCCCATGGCCGGCACGTTCACTGCGCTTTCGATGTGACCAGGTTGACCGTAGGAGAGGTCTGCGCCGCTGTGCTGGTCGGCAGACAGCGAGTTGATGATGCACACGCTGTTGTCGTCGGTGGCTTGGCGAACCGCGTCGCTTCCGACGAACACTGCAGAGTTGTCTGCCGCCAGAAGGTCGCCCCTGGGATGCGCTGGAGCTTGCTCGGTGCTGACTTCCCGCCCATCGGTGGTCCAGGCCTTCCAGCCCCCGTCGAGCACTGCTGCGCTGTCGAAGCCAATGGAACGAAGCAGCCACCACGCCCTTGTTGCCCACATGTTCATCGTGCGGTCATAGAACACCACCCTGGTCCCCGTTCCGACGCCACGATCGGCAAGCGTCGCCGCGAGTTGGTCCGGCGAGGGTGCAGTGAATGTCAACGACGATGCGGTGTCGGAGATCTCGCTGATGATGTCGATGAATCCAGAGCCCGGAATGTGGGCTTTGTCGAACGCACCGCGCCCGGACTCGATGGTCGGAGTCCCGTCGTCATTCCTGCCGAGGAAGACGGTTGCGTCAAAGACCCTCAGGTCCTCTGCACCGAGTTCTTCGGCGAGCCATTCGGTCGATACCAGCTTGTCCACGTTGTCCCCCACGGCGTGCTTCTGCGATTGAGACTATGCGAACGCATGCCGAAGCACTCGGTGGGCGAGTGGCCGTGGCGGGCCTAGCCTGCGAGCCGCCTGGCCAACATCAACGTCAGCTCCTCGGTCGGACCACCGAAGTCGGCGAGCTCTGTCGTACATCGCTCGAGGGCTCTCCGCGCCGCAGATCGATCACCCAATTCGAGGTACGAGGCCACGACGACTCGGTGGGCCGGTTCGGACCACGGCTCGACCCCAATGGCCTTGCCGGCAACGACCAGCGCTTCGTCGATGCGATTGAAAGCAACCAGTAGCTCTGCGGTCCGCACAGCAGCCCGAACGAACCTGGCACGAAGCCGATCGCGCACACTGGCCGACCAGTCGTCGTACGCCGCGTCGGCCAGGAAGTCGCCCTGATACATCTCGACAGCGGCCAGCAGCGGCTCGAGGGCGAGTTCAGGGACACCGTCAGCCTCGAGCTGCTCGGCGCTGTCCAGGAGGCGCTCAAAGGCCCAGACGTCGACGAGCATGGCCTCACCTGCGTGCAGACGCAGCGTTGGTCCCTCAGATCGAATGAAAAACGGAGCGTCACCTCCCGTCCTGCCTGGCTCGATCACCTGGTTGAGCAAGTTCAGGGTCGATCGAAGGTTTCTCCGGGCGGCGACTTCGTCGGTGTCGGGCCACAAGGCGGCCATCACGGCATCGCGTGTGGTCGAAGGGTGCGCGATGAGATACCCCAAGAGCGATCGAACGCGTTCTCGACGCCAGTTCGAATCGCTGATCAGAACGCCATCACGCGAGAGGTCCGCCGGCCCGAGCACACGCACGCTCAGCTCACGCGCAGGAGCAACAGGAATGAGGGCAACGATCTGCTCAGCTGCTTCGGCAACAGCGGGCAGCCGGTGCTGCGTGAGGTCGCGGAACGTTTCCCTGGCCGGCTCACCAATCACGTTCGCCATCCAGCTCGCGGCCTCGTTCGCTTCCGGCCTGCCGAGAGCCCATGCAGCGCAGATCACCTCGCACGCGCCCCTGCAGTAGACCGCCGGCAACAGTTCGCCATGAAGCTCTGGCCATTGAACCTGAGCGACGCCGTCGAGAGAGCCGGCGTCGAGATCCCTGAGCGCGAGACCAAGATCGACATCCCTTCGCCGCAGAGGTCCGAGACCCGGCCGCAGGAAATAGTCGTCGTGGTCAGAGAAGTTCCGCAAGATCATGCTCGTACCGCCGCCGTAGGTGAACCGGTTCGAATCGGCAAGCGGGTGCATCTCCATCAAATCCTTCAGGATCAACCGAACGCCATCGCGGTCGCCTTCGACTTCAGCTATCGCGGCCCGAACCAGTCCGAGCGCGATGTCAATTTGCGGTGCGCCAGCGCCAGCGGTCGACTCGGCCTTGTCCAGATGACGTCTGGCCGTCTCGAGCTCGCCGACCGATCCTGCAATGACGGCGAGCCACACGTGACGGAGGAAGTAGTCGCGGTTGTTGTCTGGCTCGCCCCACCATGTCGGATCGGCGAGCAACTCTTCGATCCGCCCGTTCCGCCATCGTGCGGACAACGCGATGATCGACACTCCAGGAATCGGCACTCCGGTAGACACCGCTGCGTCGGCCTGCTCGACCGAGGGGTGGCCTGCCATCTCAAGACCCTGGGCATGTGCCCACGCCGTGATCGCCCGAAACCCAGGCGTGATCTCTGCAGCGTCGACCTTGCGCACGGCGCGCAGCGTCTTCTCGGCGTCCCCCTGGGCCAGACCGATGAAGGCCTCACCGATGGCGACGTAGGGCTGGGCGAGCCTGACGCCCTGATCGGCGAGCTCTGCGAGCCTGATGCCGACCGTGAGGAGCCCACCAGCATCCCGCTGGATGTGGTGGTAGTAGCCCACCTGCACCAGGGCCGCGACCTCAGCATCGCTGTCGCCGATCGAGCGAAACCCATCTGCAGCCGACGAGAGCAGCTTGCGGCCGGTCGGGTTCGTCGGATCGTCGCCCTGGGCGACGAGGCCCGCGAGATACATCCCGGCTGCCGTCTCGAGGAGGTCGGATGGCAGTCTCGACCACCAGCGGCGGACCTCTCCCCTGTCAAATGCCATCGGCTCGACGATGATGCGCCGAATCGCGACGTCGAGCAGCTCGGAGTTCGCGGCTCGAAGACTCGCATCGACCGCCCGGTGGAGCTCTCCTGCGTCGAGCAACGCCTCGATGCCAGTCGTGCGCGTGGCGGCAGCTTCGTCCGAATCGACTTTGCGCGCAATCGCATCAGCCCACAGATCGTGTGCCTCGAACCAGCCATTGTGTTCGTGCACCAGCGGCAGATCGAACAGCGTAGAGGCACCACTGCCGCACACCCGCTGTAAGAGCTCGTCGTCTGCGCCACCGAGTACGACCAGTGTTGTCAGCACCTTGGCCTGCTCGTCAGACATCCAGCCGAGAACTTCCTCGTCGAGAAAGTCGATGACGTCAGTGGACTTGGCGGCCAAGCTGACGAGGGCTGGCCACCCGCCGAGCCCGACGAGGCGAGCGACATCGGCGTTGGTCTGTCCCGCGATCGACGCCAGTTCGTCGTCGTCGAGGGCAAGCTCATCGGCGGAGATGTGGCCCACCTGGCCTTGGGCGTGGAGCCTGGCAAGGCCAATCGGAGCTTTGGTGCGCGATGCCAGCACCATGTGGCCGTTCGAAGGAAGCTCGTCGACCAGCTGCTCCAGGACAGCTGCGCCGGACCCACCCGGGGTGATTTCATGCACATCATCGAAGATCAGACACACAGAAGCCGGTGATTGCGATGCGACGAAGGCGGTGACATCGACAATCGACCCACCGACTCCGAGACCGCACATCAGCAGTAGGCCATCGATGAGGTGTTCACCGTCGTCGTCATCCGGTTCGCACGTGAGCCAGTAGTCGATGCCTCTCGGGTCGAGTCGATTCTGAACAACTGCCTGCGAAAGCGATGTTGTTTTGCCAAACCCAGCGCCGGCGCGGATCGCCATGACACGTTGTTCGAACCGTTGCAGCAGCTGCTTCTGGACATGTTGTCTCAGCAGTGCCGACTCGACGTTCGGAGGTTGTAGACGAAACGGACGCATGGCTAACAGCTCAATCGGCGCATATCGCGCAACTGCTGAGGTATCGCTGATGCGGTGTCGCACAACCTGATCCGATGCCATTGACTACACATGAGGGGTTTCGACGTCATGTCCAACCCGTGACATCACTCAACACGGCGCCCGTCATCGAGGCGTCATCGAGCCAGCGGGCTCATGGTTGCAGCGTGCCGTTGAAGTCCTTGACGATGTGATCCCAGAAGTCAGTGAGCAGTCGCAGGCTCTCAACATCGATCCGTTCGTTGTTGCCATGGAATCGACTGCCAAAATCGGCCATGTCGATGTCGGGCGAGAAGATTCCTGCCCCGTACACAACTGCGCCGTGAGGCCGGTAGTGCCTTGCGTCAGTGCCTCCGACGATGAGACTGGGCTCGACCTTGGCCGTCGGATCGGCAACGGCGACTGCGTTCTCGATCACGGACCACATCCGCGTGTCCTGCGGCGAACGCGATGCCGGGCGGTCATTCAACATCTCGATGTCGACGTGATCGGCGAGGTCACCGATCGCTTCTCGAAGCTCGGCACGGACATAATCCGCGTCCTGTCCCGGCAGCGTTCTGATGTCGACGTCGATGTGCACCGCATCAGGAATCACGTTGAGCTTCTGGCCTCCACGAATCACGTTCGGCGAGATCGACATGTGCGAGCAGGCGTGCAGCATCTTGCCGCCCAGATCACCGAGGCTCGCAGCAGCGTCCCAGACCCGCTCAGGATCCATCAGATCTGACCGGAGCTCCCCATCGAGTCCGAGAGTGTCGAGCAGGGCCGTCCACAAATCGTCGAGCTGCGGGGTGGGCCGATGTGCTCCTAGCCGGCGAAGCACCTCAGCGGCCTTGAGCAACGCATTGTCGGCTCCGAGGGGCATCGACCCGTGACCTGGCGTGCCATTGACGGTGAGGCGGACGCCTCCCCCACCCTTCTCGGCGACAGCGATCATCACCGAGCGACCGGAGGCATGAGAAAACCCGAAGCCGCCCATCTCGGTCAGCACGTAGTCGGCCATGACGGCGTCGCGCTCGTGTTCGATCATCCACTCTGCGCCCCAGTGGCCGCCAGCTTCCTCGTCCGCGACGGCGAAGTAAATGAGGTCGCCGAGGGGTTTGTAGCCGTCTCGAGCGAGCTTCCTGAACGCCACTGCCATCGACGAGGTCATGTTCAACATGTCGATCGCGCCGCGGCCCCACACTTCGCCATCGATCAGCTCGCCGCCGAACGGATCGTTGTCCCAACCGGCGGGATTCACCGGCACAACGTCGGTGTGGCCCATGAGGCACAGCTTCGGTGCTGTTGGATCGGAGCCCTCGATCCGCGCCACCAGAGATCCTCGACCAGGCGCAGGTTCGTACCGTTGGACATCGAGGCCCCCGCCTTCGAGAAACCCTTGGAGCAGGTCGACTGAACGGAGCTCGTGGCCAGACTCGACCGTGCCATCGTTGACGCAGGCGTTCCTGATCAACTGCTGAAGGAGGTCTGTGGTGGTATCGACAAGTTCGGCCATCTCGGCCCTTTCGTGTTTGGGTGACGGGTGCTGGCCCGGCGAGCTTCAGTAGGTGGCGCGGCCGCCGCTGAGGTCGAAACACGCTCCGGTCGAGAACGTGCAACGGTCGGACGCGAGGTACGAGATCAGCTCGGACACTTCCTCGACTTCGCCAAGCCTGCCCATCGGAATCTTCCCAACCATGTAGGCCTGCGTTTCGGGATCAACACCTTCGTTGATGGGCGTTCGAACGACAGCAGGAGCAATGCTGTTCACCAACACGCCCTCAGTGGCGACCTCCTTGGCTACCGATTTCGTCAGCCCGATGACACCAGCTTTGGTCGCCGAGTAGGCCATGAGATTCGGGTTCCCCTCCTTGCCAGCAATACTCGCCATGTTGACGATTCGGCCATAACCAGCCGACCTCATCGGCCCGAGCGCGGCTTTGACGACGTTGTACGTCCCTGTGAGGTTCACAGCCACGACCCTGGCCCAGTCCTCATCGGCCAGTTCCCAGGTCGGAAGGGTCGGCCCAGTGATCCCGGCTGAATTGAGCACCGAATCAAGTCGTCCATGCTCGGAAACGACCTTCGCGATGGCCGTTTGTACCGACCCTGCGCTGGTCACATCACAGACGTGACAGGTGATTGCCGATGAGAGGGCCGCGGATGCTTCGAGCCCGACCTCGTCGAGGTCGAGGCCAACGACGGTGAATCCGTCGCGCTCGAGCCTGAGCGCGGCATCGCGTCCGATGCCAGAAGCTGCCCCAGTGACGACCGCTACTCGACCGTTGCTCTCCGTCACGCTGCCCCCAGTTGGCCGATGCATTTGACCGGCCCATTCTCGCAGACGCGCCCCCACTGCGACCTCGTTGGCTACAGCAGCCGGTCAAGCGCTGCGACTGCCCTCGCTACTTCGTCCATGTCGTTGTAGTGGACGAGGCTCAGGCGCGCGACACCGATGTCTGGGTCGATGCCGAGGGCTTCAACAAGACGTTTGGCGTAAAAGTTGCCATGGGCGCATGCGATCTTCTGGTCTCCGAGTCCTCGGCAAACATCGTCCGCCATTGCCCGAGCACTGTGGAATGCGATTGTCGGAGCTCGCCGATCGTGATCTGGTTCCTCAATGCCGATGACCCTGACATCTTTGGTCGAGAGGAGCTCGAGTATCGGGGTCATCAGCCGCTCCTCGTGGGCAGCAAACAGCTCGAAGACGTCGCTGATCAGGTCTTTTGTGTTCGCCGGTCGCGTTGGGAAGTGATGGTCGTGCACCGCCTGGTAGTAGTCGATGATGCCTGCGGTCGCCGCCACCGAGGCGTGATCGGGCCCCGCAGGAGTGAGACGTGATGTCGGTTTCGCTGCGTTGAAATAGTGACCTTCGTTCGCGATGGCGTCGCGGAAGTCATCGGAAGTGAACATCATCCCAAGGTGGGGTCCGAACGTCTTGTACGTGCTGTACACGTAGGCGTCGCAGCCAAGCTCCATGACGTCGATCGCAGCATGGGGGGCGTGAGCGACTCCATCGACAACGAGCCAACCGCCGGCGCTGTGGACCATTTCGGCAATCTCGGCAATGGGGTTCACCGCAGCTGTGATGTTCGATGCGTGAGTGACGCACACGAGCCGTGTCTTCTCGGACAACAACGCGGCAAGATCGTCCACGTCGAGTAGTCCGGTGTCGGCGTCGACCTCCCATTCCTTGATCACCGCTCCGACATCGGCGAGACGTCGCCAGACTCCGATGTTGGCTTCGTGATCTTGGTTGGTGACGACAACCTCGTCTCCGGCCTGCAGCGCCGACCGGACTGCGTGAGCGAGCACGTAGGTGTTCTGGGACGTCGAAGGCCCGAAGTGAACCTGGTCTGGCGCTGCATTGAATGTCGCAGGCATGAGCTCATAAGCCCGATCCATCGCGGCACCACCACGCTGTGAGGGACCAGCCGCAACGTATGGCTGAACCTTCGTCGAGGTGAAGAACGACGTCAGGATGTCGATCACCTGCTTGGGAACGTAGCTTCCACCTGCGTTCTCGAAGTGGGCCCAGCCGGCACTTTGCGGGTCGGAGAACGCGGGAAACTGCGTCCTGACCCATGCGACATCGAGCTCGGTTGTCGTCACGACGTGGCCTCCGATAGTTCGGCTCTGAGCGCTGCTTGGCGTCTGAGCTCCCGTTTTGCGATCGCCATTTTATGTACCTCATCAGGGCCATCGCCAATGCGCAACGACCGTACGTCGGCGAACATCGCAGCGAGCGGCGCGTACTCCGAAAACGACAGCCCTGGCCCGACTGAAGGGTCTGTGAACGAAAGATTCCAAAGTCCGAGCCGCTCCATCATCTCTTCGCAGCGTGCCGTCCGTTCAAATCGCATCCTCGGGTTCTAGCCGATCTCGCCACCGTCGTTGACGTCCTGCATCAGCCAACTCCACCCGAGACCGGCTGTAACGGGGGTCAGACCCTTGTTACAGGTGTAACGGGGGTCTGACCCCTGTTACAGCCGC
>Ga0315338_1003726_pt1 | contig 12939 bp, 12 predicted proteins | sample ASW8metaG_FD_204518 | JGI IMG/M metagenome (GOLD analysis project Ga0315338, IMG submission 204518) | Ammonia-oxidizing marine archaeal communities from Monterey Bay, California, United States - ASW #8 | ecosystem: Environmental > Aquatic > Marine > Coastal | place: USA: California | collected... | reverse complement strand
CGGCAAGGACGTTGAGGAGTTTGGGTTCGACGGTTTCCTGCAGAAACCGATGGATCTGCAGGAACTGCGCGGCACGGTCGCCGATCTGCTGCGGGGCGTCACCTGAGAGTGACGTGGGCACCGGCGTCGCCGCCTCTGCCGTTGGGTGGTGGCCAGGTGCATGTCTGGCGCGCCCGCTTGGGCGTCGAAGACGACCGCCTGCGAGTCTGCCACGCCCTGCTCTCACAAGAAGAAAGCCAACGGGCAGCACGCTACGCCTTCGACGAGCCCCGTCGTCGGTTTGTCGTTGCCCGCGGGACACTGCGCGCAATTCTGGCCGCTTACGTCGGCGCTGCAGCCAACGATCTCGTCTTTGCCTACGGGGAGCATGGAAAACCCCGGCTCACCACCCCTGACACCGACACGACGTTCAATCTATCCCACTCCGGCGACCGCGTGCTGCTGGCCATCGCCAAGGGGCGCGATGTGGGGGTCGATGTCGAGCGTACCCAACGCAATGTAAACTGGGAGGCGATCTCGAGGCGGTTCTTCGAGGGGGGCGAGCAAACAGCGCTGTTCGAGTTGCCCGAGGAGGAGAGGCGCGCAGCCTTCTTTCGCTGCTGGACGCGTAAGGAGGCCTTCATGAAGGCCACAGGACGGGGGGTCACCTACGGTCTGCAGAGCTTCTCGGTGAACTTGGCGCCGGAGGATCCTAACCTGTTATGGCTGGAGACGGGGAGTCCGGAGGACTGGGGCTTGGCCGACGCTGACCCCGACGACGAACATGCCGGCGCCATGTGCGCCGCCGGCCGCGACTGGCGGCCCGTCTACTTGACGGCCCCCGAGGGAGATTTCGTCAGAGAATGAGCTCGCGGTGGACGCCGCGCATGTCCATCTCGAACTCGATGTCCACAATCGGTGGGCGTGTGTGGTGCCAGTGAATACCCATACGCCGTGCCGGTCCCAGGCGGTTGAGGACGACGTCTTCGATGAAACCCTCCAGCGGGTGCACGGTATACACGTTGATCTGATTCAGCAAGTCCCAGCGAGCGCCAAGACCGTCAAGCCGCGCTTCCATGACCTTCATGACATAGGTTGCCTTCTCGCGCATCGCCTCTGGGGAAATGTCCCCCCGCCGTACGATCCCTTCGGCGACGAGGACGCCGTCGCGTAGCTCCCCGGCGCCGGCGATGACGAGGGAGGGCGGCTGATTGGTCACGGCAGTTGGCACTGTGTAGGCGAAAGCGTGCATCAGCGGTTCCGCCGGTGGCGCGTAGTCGGGGGCAACATTGGTCCGTGCCACCGGGTTCAGCCCGTCACGCAGCAAGTCCCAGTCGGCTAACACCTTGCGATATTGATTGTTGAAGGCGACAAAGCCTTCGACGGGATAGGGTCTGGGGCAACGCAACTGGATGGCGCACAGGGCTGCACGATCGCGGCCCTCGGCCTTCAGGTACGTGTCGACGAAGTCAAAACCGAGGCCCCAGGCGGGGGGATCACGTAACGTGACGAAGATGATCTCGTACCCCGGATTGGCGACAACGCCCGCGGAATAGGGGTCGATGCCCTTGAGGAAGTGGTAGTGACCGGCGGGGTTGGCGATGAGCATGACAAGGTGAGAAACTACATGGACCGCTGAAATGCTTCAAATCCGGTATAGCCGGAGCAGCGGTTGCCAGCGGCGCAGAGCCGGCGTTTCTTGGTCTCCATGAAAAAACGATGCCTGATGATCGGCGCCGGCGGTATGGCTCGCGGCTGGATCCGCCGTTTCCTGCCCGGTTTCGCCGACCGCCTGGAGATTGTCGCCCTCGTCGACATCGACCCGAAATTACTGACCGAACAGGCCGACTTCCTAGGCCTGAGCGCCGATGTCCGCTTCACCGACTACAAGGCCGCTTTCCGCACCGCCGATGCCGATTTCTGCATCGTTGTCACGCCTCCATGGGTGCACCGCGGGGCCATCGAGGCGGCGTGCCGCAGGAAATTGCACATCCTGACCGAGAAGCCCATCGCCGACAGCTGGGCGGATGTGAGAGCCATTTACCGGGCGGTGCAGAAGGCGAAGGTGAAGTGTACGGTCATGCAGAACTACCGGTACGACCCGCCGATGTACACCTTTCGCGAGGTCCTGCGGTCGGGCCGGCTGGGCAAGCTCAATTACCTCATGGGACGTTTTCTGGCCGACTATCGTCGTTATGGCGCCTGGGGGGCCTTTCGCCACGAGATCCCGCACTCACTGCTCGTGGAAGGGGGTGTGCATCACCTGGATATGCTGCGCAACCTGTCCGGTTCGCGGTGTGTGCAGATTTCCGGTTACGAGTGGAACCGTCCCTGGTCGAGTTTCAAGGGCGAATCGAACGCCAGTTATGTCATGAAGATGGCCAACGGTGTCGTCGCACACTACGAGGGCACCTGCTCGGGCGCCGGCCAGCAGAACGACTGGCATCGTGAGTGCTACCGGGCCGAGTGTGAGAAGGGAGAAGTCGTGGTCGAGAGTGATGGCATCGTGCGCGTAACCATGCGCGACAACAAGACGGGTGCGCTGACGACGGAGGAAGTGCCGACCCAGCACCCTGGGCATGTGGGCCACGAATACGTCATTGATGCGCACCTGAAGTGGCTGTCCGGCGGGCCGAAACCCGAGACCGCGTTGGAAGACAACATCTGGAGTAACGCCGCCATGTTCGGCGCCATTGAGACGTCGGCGACAGAGCGAACGGTGGACGTGGCTGCTATGGTGCACAAGGCGGTTGCCCGAAAATGACCTGGCAGGTACTGATCCAGAGCGACGTTGAACCGTACGAGACGATTACCCGACTCCTGGATGAGGCGGACTGCAATCTACACTGGTGGCGTGACGTGGAGCCACCGCATGACGCGGATTACGCCATCATCGACGGGATCTACAGCTACGGCCATTTCCCGGTGACGCCCGAGTTGATGAAACGCTGTGGCCGCCTGAAAGTGGTGAGCAACTTCGGCGTCGGCTGTGACCATATCGACCAGGATGGAGCGAAGGCTCTCAGGATCCCGGTGGGCAACACGCCTGGCGTGCTCGACGCGGCGACGGCGGACCTCACCTGGGCGCTGCTGCTGGCTTCGGGGCGCAATATCGTCTGCGGCGATCACTTCGCTCGCGGTCCCGACTTTCACCACTATGACGCCGCTTTCATGCTGGGACAGCAGGTGACAGGCGCCACCCTCGGCATCATAGGCTTGGGGCGGATCGGCTACCAGGTGGCCAGACGGGCCGTCGGCTTCGACATGAAAATTCTGTATCACAATAGGGGACGCAACGAGAAAGCTGAGACCGATTTCGGGGCTCTCTACGTTTCTCTGGACGAGCTTCTGGGCAAGTCAGACTTCGTCGCCCTCAATTGCCCCCTCACGCCGGAGACGACGGGCCTCATCGGCCACCGCGAACTGGCGCTGATGAAACCCAAGGCGGTCATCGTCAATGCCGCGCGCGGTCCCGTGTGGGACCAGGACGCGTTGCTGGCCTCTTTGCGCTCCGGCCACCTGCACGCCGCCGCTACGGACGTCACTTACCCTGAACCGTTGCCCCGGGATCACGCCCTACTGGCCGAGGAGCGACTCGTCCTGCTGCCTCATCTTGGGTCGGCGACGCGGCAAACGCGGGACGCCATGTCTCAGATGTCGGTAACGAACCTGCTGGCCGGCCTCGAGGGTCGGGACATACCCCACCGAATTGCTTGACCGGCGGCGAATTGCGCAGCCGCCAGCTTTTCGGACATTCTCTGCGAGATGTTCTGACACCATAGACACGACGGCTCCAGGAGAGCCCTTCAGACGATGGCAGACAGCAAGCACAGCAAAGTTCTCATTATCGGCTCCGGCCCGGCGGGGTTCACCGCTGCTGTCTACGCGGCGCGAGCCGACCTGGCGCCCCACGTACTGGAGGGCATGCAGCCCGGTGGCCAGCTGACGATCACGACAGATGTGGAGAATTATCCCGGATTTCCCGAGGGCATCATGGGACCGGAGATGATGGATAAGTTCCGCGCCCAGGCGCTGCGTTTCGGCGCCACCGCCGAGTTCAAGACGGCGACGTCAGTCGACCTCTCGAAGCGGCCCTTCACGGTCATGGCTGAACAGGATGTCTACGCGGCGGACTCCGTCATCATCGCTACTGGCGCCTCGGCGCGTCTGCTGGGGATCGAGTCCGAGGCGAGGCTGATGGGTCACGGAGTGTCAGCATGTGCCACGTGCGACGGGTTCTTCTTCCGTGACAAGGAGATCATCGTTGTCGGTGGTGGTGACACGGCGATGGAGGAGGCCAACTACCTGACGAAGTTTGCCTCCAAGGTCAGTGTAGTACATCGCCGATCCGAGTTCCGCGCGTCCCGCATCATGCTGCAGCGCGCCCAGGACAACGAGAAGATCGAGTTCATCACGCCTGCAGTGGTCGACGAGGTGCTGGGTGATGAGGCAGGCATGAACGTGCTCGGTGCCCGTCTGAAGAATCCCGGCACAGGCGAAACGTGGGACCACGCCTGCGAAGGTCTTTTTGTCGCCATCGGGCACAAACCAAACACGCAGCTCTTTGATGGCCTGCTCGATATGGACGAGACAGGATATCTGATCACGGCGCCCGATTCGACGCGGACGAACATCGATGGTGTGTTCGCCTGCGGCGACGCCCAGGATCACGTCTACCGTCAGGCGGTGACGGCGGCGGGCACGGGTTGCATGGCGGCGATCGAAGCGGAGCGATATTTGAGCGAACAGGGCGCGCAACTGATTGGCGCTGCACGCTGATTTGCGAGAAGCCGCAAACTGCGGGGCTTCTCTATGAGTGATTCGGCAAAGGAGTTTGGGTTCGGAGTAGCGGTCTACTGACTGAGGTCGGCGTATTTCCTCCGTGCGTCCACGGTACCGTATACTCCAAGAGTCGCGTCATGGCCGACACACCTGCTGGGCGCGACATGCATTGGGACAATTCCTATCTGCGCGAAGATATCCAGGATCTGCGATTCGGAGTACGGGCTCTGCACGACCACCTGGATCGACTGGAAGAGCCTATGGAACGGCTGGCAGAGGCGTCGACGGCCCGCATCGAGACGGTAAACGAAAACCTGACGAAGCGCATCGATTAGCGCTTCGCGTTGCTGCTCATGTCGATGATCGCCCTTCCCAGTATGGGTATCGGCGCGAACTTCGCTGTCCTTCAGATGTACCTGCCATCCCAGTAGGCCGCTGAATCAGCGAGCCACGCCGAGTTGATGTGGTTGGCGCAGAGCGCTAACTAGCCAACCCAGAGTAGACCTCGCGCCCCTGTCGGAACAACTCCCGTACGTCTTTGCGCTGCTCGTCGTTGTTGTAGCGGCCCACAGTGCCGATCCACTTCAGTGACTCGTCGATAGAGTCGAGGAAGAACCGGGCGGCGTCGGCGCGGGCCTCGGGCATAGCCCCGCAATGGAACCAGGTGGGGCTGGTGTGGGCGTAGACGGATTGATCAAAACTGTCGCGGGCGTCGCCCCAGAGCCGCGCAGCGACCCAGCCGTCACGCTCGGCGAACAACTCGCAACGCACGACACCGTCGTGAGCGCCCTCCTGGCCGAAGCCCTGACGATGTACGACGGCACCATCGGCGACGATTTCCGCCGCTACCACGGGGTAGTGGGACCGGAAGGTGAGCTCCACCTCAAGCTTGCCGCCGCCGTCGATAGGGAGCGTCGAGCCGATGGGGGCATCGTTGACCTTCATGTCGAGGGCGGGGCCGTTGGTGATGTAGGTGCGGCCTCTCTTCATGCCATCGATCCATGAGGCGTAGGAGAACTCCTTCTCCGTCTGCACGTAGACGCGATTGTTGGAGCAGACAAACCAGTCGGTCCCTGTCGAGACCGGAAGGCGCATGCCGCAGTTCAGCAGCTTGTACCACAGGTCGTACTCGGGGTCCATCCAGAAGGGATCGAAGAGGTTGAAGGCATCGAGCTTGCCCAGGGCGGCAGCGACGGGGGCCTCCATGCCGCGGCCGTTGTGGCACCAGATGACGAGGCCGCCCTGGTCGCGGGCCTCGTCGCAGCAGAAGCACAGCGGCGGGTAGTCGGGGTCGAATTGAGCCGTCAGGGTGTGGCCGCGGCTCACGGGCTGCACGAGATTGCGGATGTTGAGAAACATCACGTGGCCGTAGCCGAAGCCCCAGGGGGACTTGTCGCCGTAGTGACGGTTCTCCTCGCCGATGTCGAGGACGTGATGGGCTGTGGTGAACTCGTTCATCACGCCGATGGGGTACTTGTTGCTGGCGTAGGGCAGCTGACGCCGGTCGAGGACGGAGACGCAGGTGACGTTGTACCCCTCTACCGAACAATCGACGCTGAGGCGCGCGTCGGGGCGCGTTTCTTTCTCGTCATAATGAATGTGGGTGTTGCCCGGGTACCAGTTCTGCTGCTGCGGGTGATACCAGCGCTCGATGAGGATTTCCAGGTCGACGATGCCCGCCGCCGGTGTCTCCACGACGACGCGTCGCGGGCGATACTCAGTGCCCCGTTCCACCAGGACATCAGTTCGACCGCGGCCGACATCGACGCTGAACTCACCGTCGGAGAAGAAGAAGGGAGTGCCCGGGCCGATTTTCTGAATGGTGCTTGCAGGGCTCTTGAATTTGCCCGTCGAGTCGAGGACGTGGACCTTGGCGTCGATCGGTTCGTTCGTCGCCGAATCGACGATGGTGCCGTGCAGGGTGGCCATGGCTAAAGCCTCCTTCCAATCTTCAATTCAACTCTTCAATTCAGGGCGTACGTCTCGTAGGGTCGTTCGCAGGGGTTGCCGCGCGACAGGTGCAGGCGGCGGTTCCCGGCCTCGATGAGGAGCGACCAGACACTGGTCCAAAATCCGGTATCGGGAGCGTCGTTGGCGTGGCGGCAGATCGAGTGCGGATGATCTTGGTGGTCACGCAGGATGTTCTCCAGCGCCGTCCGCGCGATCGGCCGCGGTGTCGCGGCCAGCAATTCGTCGATGCGGCGCTTGCGGGGACCTGACTGGATCAACTCCGGGAAGTCGTCGTTGATGGGCTCTAGGTCCGCGTGCACACAGTGGTTGGTGTGCGTCACCACGCAAGGGCCGGCATCGCTCTGGCGCAGCATGTGGATGTCGTCGAGGGTGACCTCCAGATCGGCGGGACCCTGCGGCGTGGCCAGTATGATGTTGGCCGGGATCGCCCGGTGGGCGCGGCCAACCGCGTCGACCGCCTCGTCCAGAGAGCGGGTCTCGTAGATGGCGCGCACGGTGAAGTAATGGGGTACGCCGAAGGGGCGGGCAGGCGCCGGCAGGGTGTTCATGCACAGACCGATGCCGGCGTCGTTGACGCCCAGGTAGGCGATCAGTCCCGCCTGGGTGATGGACAGAAAAGCGGGAGAGTCGTCAGGTCGCCGGGTAAGGACCACCGAGAAGGGATCCAGCGCCGGATCGTTGTCCCAGTTCTGGCCGACAATCGAGCCACCAGCGCTCTCGTGAAGCGCGAAGGAGGTGCACCCCCCGCCTGCACCCGGATCGTCGGGGCGCAGCTGATTGCGGATCTGCAGAAGCATGAGGCGCTCGATATCAACAGCAGACGAATGTGCCATGCCTTCGAGTTCCTGCAGCATGTGCGGCGCATATCCGCGCACGTCGTTGATGCAGCGGCGCGCCACACCCAGCGCGCGCTCACGGGAGACGTGCACGGTCTTACGCACGCGCTCTAAAGCGACGGCGTCGAAGCCGCGGATCTGTTCGCGCAGCGCCTCGCCGATCTGTTCCCCCATCTGCCGCGGCGAACCGCTGACGGTGACCTCGGGATATCTGCTGGGCAGCGTCATGAGTGGTCACCCGTCGGCCTGGTCTCGCCCACGGGAGCGACCCAGGCGAGCTTCTCCTTGAGGAAGACGTCCTTCGTGGGCGGCCTCGCATCTCCGTCGTCGGCGGATCCGATGGTCACGTCCATGTCATCCGGTCGATCACCGTGTTGGTGATAGGTCAGAGGTGTGCCGCAGACGGTGCAGAACGTGTGGTCGGCACCGGTGTCGGTGTGGTACGTTCCCGGTTTGCCCGAGGCGAAGCGGAACGCTTCGCGCGGGAAAATCAGCCAGCCAACCGCGCCGGATTCCGTGGCCAGGCGACAGGTGTCGCAGTGACAGAGCACGGAGGCCCAAGGCTGAGCCGTGGCCTGCAAGCGGATGGCGCCACACAAGCAGCCACCGGAGATCGGTTCCCGTGCGGGAACCTTGCTATCGGTTTCGCTCATGTTCATCTCACTGCGAGAATGACCTTGCCGATGGTGGTGTTGCCGGCGATGACAGCGTGGGCTGCACCGGCCTCCTGCACGGGTATGACCCGATCGATGACGGGTTCGATGCGCCCCGCTACCAGGGCGTCCCAGAACTTGGCGCGAAAACCGGCGATGATGTCGCCCTTCTCGGGGATGGGCCGGCTGCGCAGGGTGGAGCCTATGAGGTGCAGACGTTTGCGCAGTACGAGGCCCAGGTCGATGCCGGAGTCGCTGCCGCCGAGCAAGGCCAGCAAAACGAGCCGCCCTTGCGGCGCCAGCACGTCGAGGTTGCGCGCCAGGTGGCTGGCGCCGCCGACATCGAGCACGACATTGACGCCGCCTCCGTCGGTGTTTGGGGAGATCGCTGCGCCATCTCCTCGGTGCTGGGCCAGATCGTCATTCAGGTACGCCCGGATTTCGGCGGCGAAGTCGGTGTCCTTGTAATCGCAGGCGAAATCCGCGCCCAACTGACGGCAGCGCTCACGCTTGGCCTCGGTGCCGGCAGTGACGAGCACCCGGCACCCCGCCTCGCGGGCCAGCTGGATGGCGGCGGTGCCGACACCGCTGGCGCCAGCGTGGATCAGCACTGTCTCGCAGGCGCGTACCCCCGCCTCGCGGAATAGATTGAGCCAGGCCGTGAGGAAAACCTCGGGCACGGCGGCGGCGCGTTCGAAACTCCAACCATCCGGCACCGGCAGCAGCTGCCGCGCGTCGACGGCGACTTGTTCGGCGTAGCCACCCCCGCCGAGGAGCGCACAGACGCGGTCGCCCACCTGCCAGCCTGACACGCCCAGACCCGTGGCCGCCACGACGCCCGCCATCTCCAGTCCGAGGATATCGGACTCTCCCGGCGGTGGCGGGTAGTGACCACCACGCTGCAGCAGGTCGGCGCGGTTTACCGCCGAGGCGTGGATGTCGACGAGGACCTGGCCGTCGCCGGCGACGGGATCCGCCACATCTCGCCACAGAAGATCCCGCTCGGGGGTTTCCGTATCTACCACGATCGCCTTCATTCGGTGAAAAATGACGTAAACTCCCGCCCACGCCAAACGACGACCATTATGCCCGTCCAGCTGACACTGCTCTACGACTCCGAGTGTGACCTGTGCCGCCGGTTCCAGGAGACGGTGGCTCGCTGGGACACGGACGACGCCATAGCCTGTATCCCCCTCGACGATCCGTCTCTTCTGGAAAGCCTCACCGACGAGGAGCTCGTCGCCGCCCAAGCGGAGCTGACCGTAATCGACGCCGACGGAACCGCCCATCGCGGCGAGACGGCCCTGCGTCGTCTGACAGAGGTGCTGCCTGGTGTGCGGCGCCTGAGCTGGGCCCATCGGCTACCTGGAGTCACGGCTGCGGTGGGCGCCCTCTATCGAGGCGTGCAGCGACGGCGGGCGCGCAAACCCTGCCTCGATTGCGGAGAGAAGTGGATGCCGTCCAAAAAGTGGAGCCGCCGCGGCGGCAGGCGGGGCAGTTGAGGTCGAACGACGACGACGTGCTTCTGCCGGTAGCGGTGGCTCGTGCTCTTTGCCGTGATCTGCTGCACCAGCTCGACGTACCCGAGGACGAGGCGACGCTGATGGCAAAGACGCTGGTTGAAGCGAATCTGAGGGGAGTGGACAGTCACGGCATAACTCTGCTGGCCGTGTTCGCCGAGCGCATCAGTTCGGGGCAGATCCATCCAGGTCGTGTGCCTTTCGTGCGTCGAGAGGGTCCTTGCACGGCGTTGATAGACGGCCAGCATGGCATGGGTCCACGCCTGGCGACGGCTGCCATTGAACTGGCGGCGCACAAGGCGGGGCGCACCGGCTTGGGTGCGGTGTCACTGCGGGACGGCAATTACGTGGGGGCACTGGCGACCTACGTGGAAGGCCCGGCGCGGGACGGCTTCATCGCGCTGGCCATGGCCAATGCCACGCCCCGGGTGGCGCCCCACGGCGGGAGTGAGGGACTACACGGCACCAACCCCATCGCCTGGGCCGCTCCTGCGGCGACGGGAGAGCCCCTGGTGTTCGATGCTGCCACCGCCCACGCGGCGGCGCGTATTGGGCAGGCCGCCGAGGAGAGTCGCTCGATCCCGGAGGGTATGGCACTTGACGCCACGGGACAGCCGACGACGGATCCCGCGGCGGCGGCCAGCGGTACACTGCTGCCCGTGGGTGGCGCCTTCGGCTATGGCCTCGGTCTTCTGGTGGACGTGCTTACGGGCGGGTTGGCGGCGGCACCTATGGGGAGGGAAGTGCCGCTGGTGTCGGCCCTGCAAGGCCCTTATGGCTGCAGCTTTTTCGCCCTCGTCATCGACCCGCGGCGATTTGGCGGCGGTGAAGCGTTGGCCGCGGGTGTCACCGGCCTGCGAGAGTCGGCGAGAAACATCACTCCCGCTGAGGGCGTCGAGGCGGTGCGGGCCCCGGGAGATCGAGCCCGTCAGACCCGCGAAGAGCGCCTGACGCGTGGCATTCCGTTCACTCGTCGGGGCTGGACGGCGCTCATCGAGCGTCTCGCCGCCACTGGCCTCGACACCTCTGACCTGGTTAAGAGAACGGAGTAGCATGAGCGAGAGAGATCTGGAATACACCACCCCGGAACGGCTGGTGCAGGACTTTGCCAGCCGGGGAATCGTCGTGCTGGCTCCTGAAGGTCTGGGGATATCCCTCGATATTCATGACCGGATCTACCAGCAGGAGAGGCAGGCGTCGAGCGCGCAAAAGCCAATTACGTGCTCACTGATTCCGGATGTCCTGGCCGTGATCAACGCCCCCGGCGTTGTAGCAGCCTGCAATCAGCTCGTGGGTGAAAACTGGGCCATCGTGCCCTTCACGCACAATGCATCCTTCACCAGCGGCGCCAGGGACCAGCACTGGCACAAAGACGACAACGGCCCGTACAACGGCAGAAAACAGCGCCACCATCATGCCGTACAGATCGAGATGTTGTACTACCCGCAGGCCGTCAGTGACGACATGGGCCCGACGGCGACCGTACCCTACTCTCACTACTGGACCTTCAATCACGAAGAGAACCACGACAACTTCGCCGGGGCAGATCATCTCGATTTCGGTTACCAGCTCAACGGCATGGAGCGCGAGCCGGTAAGCGGTCCCGATTCCAAATACGATGTCGACGACATCGTCCAGCGCCGCACGGCACATGACATTCGGATGAGAGATGCCGTCACTGACCTGAAGTGGCCTTTGGTCCGGCAGATTGAAGCGACCCCGCTGCGGGCCGGCAGTATCGTCCTCTACTCCCACAACACGTTCCACAGAGGAAACCATCGCCGTGACGATTGGCGCACATGGACTGACAACCCGCGATTCATGTGGCGTTTCTGGCTGTACCGCACCGCCGAGCCCACGGCATCGAGCGGTGTTGATGGCGCGCCCGAAGTCAGCTGGAGTGGCGTGGACCCGATGACGGGCGTTGATCTGGCGGAGGCTGATGATGACGTGACGGTGGTCTGGCGATATCACCACCACTGGATGCAGAAGGGACAGCCACCGACGCCGCGGCCGGAAGCAGCAGCCCTGTCGTGCGAGGGCCGAGAGGAAGAGGCTGACCGTCTGTTCGCGAAGTTGTGTCTGAAACACGATGCGGCCGAGCCTGCACGAATCGGAGCGGCGTACAAATTGGCCTCCATCGGCGATACGGCGCTGGCAGTACGCCACCTCGTTCAAGGGCTGTCCAACGAACGGGAGAGTGTGAGGAGGGCTGCCATCTATGGTCTGACAGCAGTTGGACCGGAGGCGACGGACACCCTCCTCGTGGCGGTAAATTCACCCATCAAGTGGGTGCGGAAGGCGGCGGTGTTTGGCCTGGGCGATACCAGCCCCCTTACGGATGAAGTTCTGTTGGCCGTCGTCACGCGCCTCCAGGATGATCCGTCCATCTATGTCCGTTCCGTTGCCGCGGGAACGCTGGGCTGTCTGGGTCGCCGTGCCGCAGGGTCGGGTGTCGGCAAGGACCTGATCCCTGCTTGCCTGGAGGCACTCTCACAGAGTCTGGCTGTAGAGGACAATCGCCTGGCCATGGACCGGGCCCAGCAGCGGAGTATCAAATTTGTACGGCCCACAGACGAGTGCGACGTGTGCGAGGGCAACGGCGTCGACTTCGGTATCGAGCGATTTGAGCCCGTTCGTTCGGCGGTTCGGGAAAACGCGCTCTGGTCCATTGTCATCCTCTGTTCCCATGGCGCAGCCGTCACAGGTGCAGCGTTGGAGCCAACGATACTCGCACTACGAGAGATCGTTCGAAACGATCAGAACATCATATGTGTGGGGTTTGCCATGGATGCGTTGAATCGCCTTGCCAACCTGCGTCCAGAGCAGGAGGAGCCTGTAGCGCTCATCAGCGATTTGCAAGCGAATATCTCAGAAATCCTCGAGGAGTCACCCATTCAATGTCTCGAAGCTCTTGTGCGTGCGGGTCTGCGCGGTGGCGAAGGAGAGTAGCATGAACCGAGTTGGCCTGCTATCGACGAGCCAGGTTGAACAGTTCAAGCGCGACGGATATCTGCTTCTCCCCGGGGTGCTCGACGCGGAGCTCTGTCGCCGGGCGCGCGACGAGATGTGGGAAGCAATCGCCGCTGGTCTTCCCCGGATGAAGAGGAATGATTCCTCTACGTGGGGCCCCATCACGGAGGAGGAGAACGCTAGACTGGTTGCGGACAAACCCGAGAGTGGAGGCGAACCTTATCT
>Ga0315338_1003725_pt1 | contig 12944 bp, 9 predicted proteins | sample ASW8metaG_FD_204518 | JGI IMG/M metagenome (GOLD analysis project Ga0315338, IMG submission 204518) | Ammonia-oxidizing marine archaeal communities from Monterey Bay, California, United States - ASW #8 | ecosystem: Environmental > Aquatic > Marine > Coastal | place: USA: California | collected... | reverse complement strand
CTTGCGGCCGGTGTCCGGGTGGGTCCGCACGACGGGATGCTCCATTTCCGGTTCATCCGCCTCGCCGGGGTCGTCGCGCAGTTTGCTCGTCATCTTCGCGTTGCGCGCAGTCGTTGCCTTAGGCGCTTGGATGCGGTTGTCGTGCACCGCGACCAACTCGTCGAGCATCTCGCGCATGCCCTCGGACAGGGCATCGTAGGCGAGATACTGGTTGGCGAACAAAGTGTCGCCGCCGACCGGCGGTACGTCGAGCGCGTAGAGGATCGAGCCCAGCGGCGGTTTCTCGAGATGCGTCAAATCCTGATGCCAGCTGCCGCCGACGATCTTGGTATGCTCGGGATCCTTGCGGATCGGAAAGATTTCCGGATGGCCTTCGAGCGGAACGTAGCGCGGATGAATGTTCAGTTCCCCGAAACGGCGGCCGAACGCCTTGTGCTGATCCTCCGTCAGATCCTGATCGCGAAAAAAGATGACGAGGTTTTCGTGAAAGGCGCGTTGCACCTCCGCAAAGGTCTCGTTACCGAGATCCTCGGACAAGTCGATTCCGCTAATTTCGGCACCACAAGCGCCCGAAAGCGGGGTTACTTCAATTTTGCTGTACGTCATGAAATCCTCTCCGATCGCAACGCCACAGGGGCCCTATCACTGATCCTCCGATGGTAGCGTAGCGCATGGGAAATCGGAACCGCAACGCTTCCTGGTCACGCGGACGGTATTACCGGCAAGGTTATACTCGAGGGGTGCGACGCCGCGTGATGCACGGTTATCCGCACCTTGCGTTTCGCGGTATGGCGGCCGATCGGCTCACCGGTATTGGGGTTGACGTCGAACCGTGGGAACGAGGAACCACCGATCAGGAGTTGGATGCGGTGGCCGCGGTCAAAGTGGTTGCAGACCGGGTAGAGCGGAAAGGAAACAGCCACGATCTCTCCGGGGGTGAGCGGTTTCGGCCGGTCCATGCCCTCGCGATAGCGCAGCCGCATGATCCCGTCGGCAATATTGAGGCGATAGCCGTCCGGCCACTCCGGGCTTTCCGGATAGATATCCAGTAGCATCGCGAAAATATCCGTATCCGGGGCATCGCAGGATACGTGTAGCGATACGCTTACCGGTCCGATGATCTCGATTGGCTCCGCCAAGGGCGCGGTTTCGAACACGATCGCATCGGACCGGTCGGCTAGCAGCCCGAATGGCGGTTTGCAGTGCAGATCGGCGCGCGTCACCTGGTCGGCCGCGCCCTGAATGACAATGGAACGGCGCATCGTTGTCGGATCCGGCATTTTCGCCCGGCCCGGAACCGGCAGGTTCTCGGTGAGGGATGACAGGTTGCCCGCGATTGTCGGCAAGGGATCGTCCGGGTCGGCGGTGAAACTGGTGGCGCCGCCATCTTCCGGCGGCGGACCGTCGGTGCCGAGGCCCCCGTCCGGCTGCAGAAGGAACGCGGTGTCGCGCGATGAAGCCAGCGGCCATTCGGGTGCGTCGCGCCATTCGCCGCCATGCATCAGATGGCCGGCGGGCGTTTTTTCGCCGCCGCCACCGCCCATGACGAACAAGCGAACGCGCGGCTCCCGTTCGACACCGTTGTTCATGCCCTTGAGCCAGCGATCGAACCAGCGAAGCATCATGTGCAGCCGGCTTTCGGCCAGATTTCCCGCGATGGTCGCGGCCGGTCCCATATCGACCTCGCCGGCCATCCGCCGGTCGAAATTCGGCCCGCCATGGACACCGGGGCCCATCAGCAGGAATTGGTTGTCGAGACTGTTCTGGAACCAGTTGAATTTTTCGATGGTGGCCAGCGCATAGGAATCGTACCAGGAGCCGGCATACAGGGTCGGCACGTTGGCCGAATTCGCGCGGTAGGGTTCGAAGTTACGGCTTGGATTGTCCCAAAACGCATCCGCGTCGCCATGCGTATAGAGATCGACCGCCCATTTCTCCCAACCCGGAATACCGCTTAGCGGGCTGTCGCCAACACTCCACGGCAACCGTTCGAGCCATTCGTAGATCCTTTCGGCGTTATCGACCTGGGTGCGCTGCAGGGCCGGATCGGCGCGCGCCTCCTTGGCCGTGACGCTGTACGTCACCGCCCAAGCCAGCCAACGCAGTTCGAGCGCACCGTTGTGCCGCAGCGCGTTGCGGTTGCCATTCGAGCCACCCTGATTGACCCACATCGCCTTGAGGTGCGGCGGCCGTTCGAGTGCCGCCGCATTTTGATTCCAGCCGCGCAGTGACGTGCCTTGCGTACCGACGCATCCATCGCAATAGGACAGGCCCGCCAGCCATTCGATCGTGTCGTGGCCGTCCACCCCGTCTCCGTCCAACAGGACGAATTCGCCCTCGGACTCGTAGCTGCCGCGCATATCTTGCGCGGCGTAGAGATAGCCGTGGCGCGCGAAAAACTCACCGTTCCGCGCCTGCGAAGACGGCCCTTTTCCGGACCGTGTGTCGTAGGGCGAACGCGTCACGATCGCAGGAAACGGTCCCGGCAACGCTTCACCGTCGCGGGCGGGGCGGTAAATATCCGTGGACAGCACGATTCCGTCACGCATCGGCGCGCGTACGCCGCGCGCGACCACGACATCGTATTGCTCCGCCATGTCACAATTCCCTTCGGATTTGGTCTGTCTGAAGAAAAGCGTATCGGATGATTGCAGACAAGCGTTGCTACCAACCCATTTGCCGCCCCGCGGCGAAGCATGGCACTCTGCCGCTGGAAACGGGGGACAGGATCATGGCTTCATCGGTGAAACCGGAGCCCTATTGGTGGGAGGCCGCGCCGCGGGCGGAAACCGCGCAGGCGGCGCTGCCGGACAAGGCGGACGTTGTGGTCGTCGGGGCCGGGTTTACCGGACTGAGCGCGGCGCTGACCTTGGCGCGGGCTGGGCGCGACGTGGTCGTGCTGGAGAAGGACCGGCCGGGCGAAGGCGCGTCGAGCCGCAATGGCGGCATCGCCAGCGGCAATCTTCGGCTCGGCTTCGGCGGCATGATCAAAGCCTTCGGGTTGGAACGCGCCGTGCAGATACACCGCGAGGGCATCGAGGCACGGCTCGACCTGGCCCGTTTCATCGAGGCCGAGAATATCGATTGCGACTGGAATTTGGTCGGCCGCTTCACCGGTGCCATGCGCCCGAAGCATTACGACGCGCAGGGCCGCGAGGCCGACCTGATGAACAAGCATCTCGATCTCGGCGTCGAAATGGTGCCCAAATCCGAGCAGCATCGCGAGATCGGCAGCGATCTCTATCACGGCGGCCAACTGCGCCGCGACATTGGCGGCATCCATCCGGGCCGCTTCCATCTCGGCCTTTTGGACCGAGCGCGCGAGGCGGGCGTCGCCGTGCATGGCCGCACGCCCTTTACCGGCGTCACGCGCGATGGCGAAGAGCACGCGGTCGCGACCGAACGCGGTACGATCCGCGCGCGGCACGTGATCGTCGCCACGAACGGTTATACCGGCGACGCGACGCCCTGGCTGCAGAAGCGCATCGTGCCGATCCCCAGCCAGATCATCGCCACCGACTCGATCCCGCAGGAGACCATGGACCGGCTGATGCCCAAGCGGCGCATGCTGGGCGAGACGCGCAACCTGTACCACTATTTCCGCCCCTCGCCGGACGGCACCGGCATCGTCTTCGGCGGCCGCGCCGGAGCCTTGACCGACGATCCGATGAAGAAGCTGGGGCATCTGAGCCGCAATTTGATCGAGATATTCCCGGAGCTGGACGGCATCGGCTTCACGCACAGCTGGTGGGGCTATACCGGCTTCACCTTCGACTTCATGCCCAAGCTGGTGGTACGCGAGGGCGTGCATTACGCTGCCGGATTCTGCGGCTCCGGCGTCATCTGGGCACGCTGGCTCGGCGCCAAGGCGGCGCAGGACATCATCGGCAACGCCCCTGCAGAAACCGCCTTCCGCGCGGACGATTTCGAAACACGCCCGCTCTATTACGGCCGACCCTGGTTCCTACCCTTTATGGTCGGATGGTATCAATTCAAGGACCGGATGGGGATGTAGCACGCCATGACCGATTTAACCGTATTACGCGATGGCCTGTATTTCGGCGAAGGACCGCGCTGGCGGGACGGATATCTGTACCTGTCGGATTTTTACGCACATGAGGTTCTGCGGGTCGATCCCGAAGGCAACCGCGAACACGTCGCCCATGTCGAAAACCAGCCGTCCGGCCTCGGCTGGCTGCCGGATGGGACGATGCTGATCGTCTCCATGAAGGACCGCAAGCTGCTGAAGCTCACCGAAGATGGTCTGGCCGAGCATGCCGACCTGTCATCGGTCGCCGGCTTCCATTGCAACGACATGGTGGTGAGCGCCGACGGACGCGCCTATGTCGGCAATTTCGGTTACGACCACTACACCGAGCCGGAAGAGAAGACGGCGGATTTGGCCCGAGTAGATCCCGATGGATCGGTACATCGCGCGGCGACGGGCTTGAAGTTTCCGAACGGCAGCGTCATCACGCCGGACGGCAAGACCCTGGTGGTCGGCGAAACACGGGGCAATTGCCTGACCGCCTGGGACATCGATTCCGACGGCACGCTGTCGAACCGGCGGATCTGGGCAGATCTGGGCGCAAACTTTCCCGACGGCATTTGTCTCGACGAAGAAGGCGCCATCTGGGTCGCCGACCCTCGCCTCAAGGAAACGATACGGGTGCGCGAAGGCGGCACGGTCACGCATCGGATATCGACCGGCGACCTGGGGTCGTTTGCCTGCATGCTGGGCGGCGCGGACCGCAAGACGCTGTACATCTGCACCGCGCCCGGCTCGGGTCCCGGCGCGGCCGAAGCGCGCCGAGGCCGGATCGAATATTGCCGAGTGGATGTGCCGGGGGCGGGTCTGCCGTAGCGGCTGGCAACGGCTAGGAGCCTGTTGAGAAACCGGGTGAATTACGCCATCGAAGGACAGAACCAGACCTAGGACACGATCATTTAGCCGCCTGGTGTCCAACGAACCGAAGAATGGCCTCGTTAACGATGTCAGGCTGATCGCGGTGGACGTTGTGACCCGCATCCGCGACCGTGATCAACTCCAAGTCCGGCCTTTCGCGCCGCCAGCATTCGGCGATCAGCGGCTCGAAATCGAAATATTCGACGCCGGTCTCGGCGTAGATCAACAAGGTCGAACGAGGAACGCCCGCCAAGTCCGCCGGCGCGACCTTCATTGCCATCAGACCCCGCCAATGCGGCGCCAAAATCGTGCTCATGCCGGCCAGGGGCGCTATCTTCGCGTCAATCGTTTCGTCGTCGAGCGCCGCCCAAGCTTTACCGCCGACGGCAACGAGGGAGGCGCGGAGGCACGCCATCGGACCTTCTCTTTCGTCCAGATAGACAAAGCCCTCTAGCGTATCGATCAGCATTTGGCGCCGTCCCTCCGGCAGCAACCCGATCAGCGACGGCTCTATCAATACCAGTCGGTCGACCCGGTGAGCATGACGGCGGGCCAGCTCAAAAGCCAATGCGCCGCCCGACGAATGGCCGACGACATGCGCCCGCTCGATTTCCGCCGCATCCATCACCGTCAGCAAATCTCGTAGCTCGCTGGTATCGAAGCCGTAATCTTCTGGAAGCGTAGGATCGGTGCCATCGTTGCCGCGCGCGCTTGGCAGGATGAGGCTGTAGTGCTGGCTAAGCGCCTTTCGCTGACGCGAAAATGCGCCCCGACCGACAAGGCCGCCATGCAGCATCACCAGCGGAGGGCCAGCACCCACAACCTCATATTGAAGCTCGATCCCATCGCTCGCGGTAACGCTCCGAATATCACTCGACATCCCACGTCTCCCCAGTGCGGTTGTGCTCGAAGGATAGGAATTCGTCGCGGTCCGAACAATGCGTGGCTCGAAGTCGAAATACTCGACGACGCTCTCGGCCCAAATCGGCGGTCTAGGCGCAGCGCGCCGGCCCTTGCGGCGGCGCGCGGTCCTGATGCATAAATTGGTCTACTCAAACCAAAGCAATTTTGGGGATCGGATGACGATGGCGTTAAAATCCGGCCGGCTTCAGGAGAATCTGGGCACCGAGATATTGGATGTCGATCTCGCCAGCGTTGACGGTGCGTGTTTCGACGCCATTCGTTCAGTCTGGCAACAGGATCCCGTAGTACTGTTTCGCCGCCAGAGCCTGACGGAAAACGAACTGATCTCCTTCAGCCGCCGGTTCGGCGAACTCGACCTCGAAGTGATCCGCGACGTCAACACCAGCGACGACGTGCTGGACGACCGTGTGCCGGAGCTTTTCTTCGTCTCCAACCTGCACTACGCCGACGGCCGCAAAGTGGGCGGGCTCAGCAATGACGAGATCGTCTGGCATACCGATCAGATCTTCCGCAAACGGCCCGCAAGCGGATCGATCTTCTATGGTGTCGAGATGCCGGGGCACACCGGCAAGACCTCGTTCTGCAACATGGCGCGCGCGTACGACACCTTGCCGGACGATCTGCGGCGGCAGGTCGAGGGCAAGCGCGCGCGCTGCAAATATGGAACGGCGGACCCGTTGTCGGGATACATGCGAGGGAACACCGATAAGACGTTCCGGCGCGAGACGGTTTCAGAGGCAGAGACCGAAGAGATCGACCGCCGCACGCCGGCCGCGACCCACGAGGTCATTCTCGAGAACAAGGCGACGGGACAGCGCTCGCTCTACCTCTCCCCGAACCACACCGCCGCCATCGAAGGCCTCACCGGCGAGGAGGGCTCGGTCCTGTTCGATGCGCTGTTCGATCACGCGGTGCGACCGGAAAACATCTACACCCACGAATGGCGTAACGGCGACGTCCTGATGTGGGACAACGCCCGCCTCCTGCACCGGCGCGAGGCTTTCGACCCCGGCATACCGCGCTTCGCCAAACGCACAACGATCTATATGGACCCCGCCTATTTTGCTGTCCCACAGGCCGTCATCGACTGATTTTCCGGTTTTCAGCCGGCGAGAAAATCTTCCAGCGCATCGGCCACGCGCCGCAGTTCCGCGCGCCGGCCAATGGTGATCCGCAAATGGTTGCGGTAGGCAGGCGCGGGAAAACGGCGGACCGCGATGCCGTTTTCGCGCAAATGCCTTTCGGCCGCTTCGGCGGTGCGCGTCGGGTCGGGAAAACCGGCGAGAACGAAGTTCGCCTGGCTCGGCACGACGGCAAGACCGAGACCCGCCAGACGTTCGGAGAGCCAGGTGCGGCCGTCCCTGTTCGCCGCGTAGACCGTATCGAAATGATCGCGGTCCGTAAGCGCGGCGCGTGCGGCCGCCATCGAAACGCCGGAGAGTGGAAACGTCGTTGAAATGCGGCGCACATCGGCGACAATATCGGGCGGCCCGTAAAGCCAGCCGACACGCGCGCCGGCCAGCCCGAATATCTTCGAAAAGGTCCGGCTCATGACGACGTTCGAAGCGCCGTCGACCAGCGCATCGACGGGTTCCCGCCCCGAATCGTCGACATATTCGTCATAGGCGCAATCCAGGACGAGGAGCGCTTCGGCCGGCATCGCGGCATGCAGCGCGCGTAATTCACCGCTGCCAAGATAAGTTCCCGCGGGGTTTTCCGGATTGGCGAGATAGACCATTCGGGTGCGTTCGTTGACCCCTTCGATCAGATGACGGACCGACGGGCGAAAGCCCTGATCGGGGACGGACCGGACCTCGGCGTCATTGGCGAAGGCGTAGTTGGGCGTCTTGGGATAGCCGTTCTCGCTGCGCAGCATTTCGGTCCCGGGGCCGAGATAGGCCCGCGCCAGCCGGGCAAGCAAATCGTCCGAGCCGTTGCCGACCGTGATCTTCGCCGCATCGACCCCGAAGAAGGCCGCGATCTCGGGCGCCAGGATGCCGTCGACGTTCTCGGTGTAGCGTTCAAGATGTCCGGCAGCCTCCCGCGCGGCTTCGATTGCCTTCGGGCTCGGCCCGAACACGCTTTCGTTGGAATTCAACAGCAGGTCCGGCGCCGGCAAGCCGTCATCCCCGGCTTCGGTCATATAGGCCTTGATCTTGCGAATGCCCGGCCGGGCGGGTTGAACGCTCATGGCTGTCCTCGAGGAATTGCGCCGCGCCACTATAGGATACGGCGTCCAAATTTGCCGCCCTTAACCGCCGCGGGATCCGGGCGCGCGCCGATAGATCATTGGCCTGGCGTATTCCGTGCTCGGGGCGGACCGTTGGCGGTAAACAGCCGCAAAATTGTAAGTAAATTGCAAGTTACCGCCATGCAGCGTCGCGCAGAACCTGTCAAAATAATACTTGGAATAATCGGATCTAGATAGAATTCGTAACGGGCAAAGGGGCGTTGGAGGCGACAGTTATGCGGCGCACAAGAAGGGAAGCTGGTAGAGCACAGCCAAATATCAAAAGGTTACCGATCATGAACACAGTGCTCAAACAAACCGGATTGGCGCTTGGCGTCCTTTTCCTGATGGCGGTTCACACCAACCAATCGGCAACCGCAACGCCTATTTTTTCGACTAGACTTTTGCAGGCCGGCGCGCTTTTCGCGTCAGGTACAGACTCCGTGAGTGGTAGCGTCGGCGTTGCCGGAGGGGGATTTGCGAGTGGCACTGTCGACATCGTCGGAACGGAAATTACGTCCACCGCAGTATCGAGCAGGGGTACAGGGACGACGCCTCAAACGAATACGGAAGGTTCCTATACCTACTTTGACCTGATTTTTTCGAATATTCTAAGCCCAGCCGATACGGGCGATATTCTCGTTAGCGCCAATTTTTTTCTCGATTGGAATACGTCGGATCCAAATACTTTTCAAGATTTCGTTCAGGTTTCCGCCGATATCAACGAAGGACCCGTTGAGTTTAGTACGTCATTCGACAATCAAGGAACGTTCAACATCGCGACACCGGATGTATTAGTTCCACTCAACGAAGCCGTACCTTTTAGTGCCAGCCATATTTCCCGTTTTACCGACAGCGTTGTTGGGCCTGAGACGGGAGATATATTATTTCGACTAGTCGATTTCACCCTCCCCGATGGTTTCACGGTCAATAGTGCGGAGGCCGGTATCGTTAATAATTTTCAAGTCTCTGCCTCTGCTGTCCCCGAACCCACCGCGCTCCCACTGTTCCTCGGAGGCCTTGCCGGCCTAGCGGGTTTGGGATTCATGAAGCGGCGGCGCAAAGCAACCTGACATCACATTTATCGTTTAGACACGCTCAGAGCCGAACTTATTACCGGCCTTTTTGCTTGCCTCACACGTATCGCAATGTCGCTTATTTCCTAAACCCAAGCGACGCGCCGTATGCGGGTAATTTCAGAGTACCCCCGAACTTAAAGGGGACGCAAATTCAAGGGTACACTACCCTTATTGTTATACAGCATTGACCGACAAGCCCGCCTGGCGCCGGCAAATCGACCGCATCGGAGATTGGTCCGCTCGGCTTGCCGAAGGCGATGCGCCCGACTTGCTTGAGGTCTTACGACGCAACGCGGACAAAGGCCTGCCCTGCGGTTCGGAGAGATTTATCCGGAAACTGGAGAAGTCGACGGGCCGCACGCTCCGGTACCGGCCACGGGGACGACCAAAGAACGGGAACGATATAAAGTGGTATCGCCCCTTTCCTTTTAAACTTCCCCCTTTTAACTTTCGGCAACCCCCTTTTTTGTGACCGGAGGAACAGCGAAATGGCCGAAGACCAATACTATGTTTCGAGTAAGGAAATCTCAGAAATGGAAGGGCTGCAAAAGAGCCATTTCCTCAATCGGAATGCCAAGCGAAACAACAAGTCGCTCGGCGACATGGTCGGCCTCACGGGGTTTGGGTTTCACATCATAGAAGTCGAACCGGGCCACGAAACCACGGAACACCACGTTCACCATCACGAAGACGAATGCGTTTATGTCTTGGCGGGAGAAGCCACCGCCTTCAACGGCGACGAAGCCGTTCAAATAGGTCCGGGCGATTTCCTGGGCTATCGCAAGGGCGGCCTGGCGCATTCGATCAAGAACACGGGCACGGAAACCCTGCGCTGCATCGTCGTCGGCGAGCGGCTCCCGCACGACGTGGGCGACTACCCGCGCCTCGGGAAACGGATATTCCGGAACGACGGCCTGAAGTGGAACCTGGTCGACCACGACGCCCTTGAGGAACCCGTCGCGGGCGCGAAAAAATAAACCGCGTCTCCCCTCCCAGTCGGCCGGGCGCGCAACCTCGACCTTCTCGCAGGCCAGGCGTGACACTCTAGCTTTGCGGCTACAGAGCTTGTCAAAGCTAGTTAGAGATGTCTCGGGTCGAGCAATATGGAAAGAGACGGTAATCGGGGCGGCACAACGTCCGCTTTCGTGCTTTTTTAGTCTGCTAAACACCCAGTAGCCGACATCCCGCGCGGCATCGCTGATTTCGGGTCGTGACCCAGTGCGGACATGAGCTGACTGAGAGCGGGAGGTTAGAGGTCACTTTGCCCATAAAGCGTCATTGAAGCTTACGCTCCTTTTCGCCGCCTCATGAAGCCTAGCCCCACAAGGCCGACACCAAAAAGAAAAAGAGCGCTGGTCTCTGGCAGGGGAACCGACGCATCAACGAGCACGACGGCTTCGTTGCTGAGGACGGTGGTGTCGGTGGTGCTATCCGCCCCGATTCCGAACAACTCCAGCGCGCCGACATCCAAACGCTCCAGGCTTGGCGGCAAACCGTCGGTGAATTCGAACAATATGTTCTCCGCCGCAACCGTGAGCGTGCCGCCCACATGGAGGTTCTGGGCATCGCGAAATACGATGTCGAAGAAATTCGTTCCGTCTTGCGCGGTAATCACCGCCGGTGCGTCGGTATCGAGAAGATCGACGATGATCGTGCCCCGGGCGACGACATCTACGCCGAGCGGCGCCGTAAACGAGCCGCGGATCGCATTGAAATCGTGAATAACGATAATGTTTCCGTTGAACTGATTGGGTGCGCCGGAAAAGTCGTTGAAGATGAAAGTGGGAGGCGGGATGAATCTGGCAAGGGATATCGTTCCGCCGCTGGTAATGTCGGCCGTTCCTTGGACAATAAAGGACGTCGTAGGGTCGTCCTCGACATCGTCCGGCGTATTCAGGGTGAAATCTCCCGTTTCCAAGCCGGAAACGATCACCGTGGCCCAGCCAGGCCAAGCCCAGAAAAGTAGCGCGATGGTAAGACTATGCAAAACCGTTCGCATGAAACCGATCCTTTGCGAGATTTCGACGGATCGCGCAATTTCGATGCCATGGAAAACATTCTCGCCAAATCAATGGCTTAGATCGGAGGCGAAGGGCCTTTGCCGCAACGGAGTGTAAAGTATTCCGACACCGACGATCGCCCTTTGATCCTCGAAACGCAGATTCATATGTTATTTCAACAGTTTGGTCGAATCATTTCAGATGTAAAAAATTCCGACACTTTAATTCGGCAATTGGGCCTTTTTGTTCGCGGACAATTGGAATTTCAATGTAAAAGATGAAACAAGGAACGTGGCGAGCGACAAGTCTGATCCTGGCTAGGAATGCTCCTCGCGGCCACCATCGGAGAACGTCCGGTCTACCCCGCATTAGAGACCTCGGCCGATTTCGACCGATGGATGTCGTGTTTCCCCACAGGTCCGGGCGTGATCGACGACGCGGACTGACGCGTAAAAATGACCCAAGTCGGAAGTCGGGACCTGTTGGCTCAGACCGCGAACAGTATTTTCGACCACGTTTTTGCCTCATCCCAGATAGCGCATTTTCAAGGGTTTAGAAGATCGTTAAACAAAGCGGCGAAAACGATCCATTTCGCATCATTGCGCACCGCACCAAAAACGTTTCAGAACTCTGGAGGTTTTGAACCGGGGTTTTGACGCTCTGAAAATGGCAGTTTCCCGTGGAGCGGCGAGGCCTTTCAGAACGGACCGATTTAGGCACAGGCGTAAAATTGCGTATCAACCAGAATTGGCAGAAAGACCGAGTGAAATGATCCGGTTTAGTGCTCAACACCGCTGAGCGGACACGCCGTACATCAATCCCTGAAAGCAAATTGAACTCAACCGAGCTTCAGAATTTATTTAATCGGTCATGGAGCCGCGGCTGCTGACGCTCTAGAATTTCTGGACGGCACGAACATTCATGGCTGATGGACCTGCAGTTTGCCTTACGAATCGGATGAAAACGGCGACGACACGAACACCGTGTCCGCGATGCGCGATCGCGAAGCTGCGACACGCGAAATCCTGCGGATCATCAATCAAAGCCGCGATAACGAGCAGCCGGTCTTCGATACAATCCTGGAATCGGCGCGCAACCTCTGTGAAGCGCCGTTTGCGGGAATTGCTCTTTGCAATGACGAACGGACGTTTTTGTATGTCACGGCTTGGAGCGGCGCCAACACCGCGTACTTCCAGTTTCTCCAAGAGAACCCGGTTCCTCTCGCTCGCGGCGATTCCGTAACGGCCGACGCGGTCTTGGACGGCAAGGAGAAGTATTTCGACGACCTAACGGCGTCGAAACCGCGGCGCGACGGCAACAAGCACAGCACGGCCGCCGCGGAGATGGAAGCTATCCGCACATTTTTGGTAGTGCCACTGATGGTGAGTGGGACTGCTATCGGCGCTCTTTGGGTCTACCGGCAAGAAATTCTGCCGTTCGTGACTGAGCAAATTGACCTCATCAATACTTTCGCCACCCAGGCGGTCATAGCTATCGAGAACGCGCGCCAGTTCAGGGATCTACAAACCCGGCTGGAACGGGAGGCGGCGACACGGGAAATCCTCTCCGTCATCAGCCAGAGCCGGGAGGACGAGAAGCCCGTATTTGATGTGATTGTTGAGAACGCTGCGCGGCTTTGTGGAACACACCATGCCGGCCTTATTCTTGTCGATGAAACCCGGGAAAATATCGTCCTGAAAGCAATTCGTTCGGCAGATTACATAGGGTTTTCGGTTGGTGACTCTATACCTCTCCATGGAGGATCGGCGACTTCCACACGCTGCATTTTGGAAGCCAAGGTGGTT
>Ga0315338_1003724_pt1 | contig 12947 bp, 10 predicted proteins | sample ASW8metaG_FD_204518 | JGI IMG/M metagenome (GOLD analysis project Ga0315338, IMG submission 204518) | Ammonia-oxidizing marine archaeal communities from Monterey Bay, California, United States - ASW #8 | ecosystem: Environmental > Aquatic > Marine > Coastal | place: USA: California | collected... | reverse complement strand
GTCAGATGCTTCTAATGCGCCGCTACCACCATTAGTATTATATACAGCTTCACTCATTGTCACTGCTATTGTACTGTTGTCAGAGGCTAAGGATACAGATGAAATCGTTGGTGGAATTTCATCATCCACTGAAATATGAAAAGTTTGAAGATAACCATCACCATCTTTACCTGTATAAGCTAAAGCATATGTATCTGAATCAATTTTTGTAAGAGAATTATGTGTTCCGTTACCTGAATCAAATAGCAAATTATGTTTCTCTGTTATGGATGAACCATCAGTAGGGATCGTAAATGTTTTAATATAACCATTGGTTTCTTTACCATAATACGCGAGTGCATAGTAATCTGAATTAAGTTGAATTAAAGAGTTATTATCTCCATAATCTGTATCATGTTCTAAAGTTGCAACTTTAGTTATGGATGAACCATCAGCAGGTATCGTAAATGTTGAAATATACCCATCATTATCCACACCAGCATAAGCCAAGACATAGGTATCACTATCTACTTGAACTAATGAGTTGGAATTCGCATCATCTGTATCATGTTCAAGTTTTGCAACTTCGGTAATCGTTTCACCATCAGATGAAATCGTAAATGTCTTAATAAAGCCATCATTATTTTTGCCTCTATAAGCCAAGACATAAGTATCGCTGTCTGCTTTGATTAATGAGCTAGAAGCGGCCCAATCATATTCATGATGCAAGGAGGTAACGGCACCTATGTTGCCATCACCTTTCAAATTAAATGTTTTTATATACCCATCGGTGCTTTTTCTCGATGAAGCCAATGCATAAATATCACCAACAACATGAACAATAGAATTATCAGTACCTCCAGCTCCCAAATTATAGTTGTCATGGTTAAACATTTCTCCCCTTGATATTGCAGTACCATCAGCGCTAATACTAATTGAGGAGATATAGCCTTTAGTGCCAGATCCCATATAGGCTAATGCAAATTTATCCAAACCACCAATGTTAATAAACGAATTATACCGCCCATCATTATCATCATGCAGAAGAGTTCCAACTTCAGTGATGGATGAACCATCGGCTGGAATGTCAAAAGCTGAAATATATCCATCACTACTATTTCCAAGATATGCCAATGCATAGGTGTCATCATCTACTTGAATTAGGGAGTTATACTGTCCTACATCATCATCATGTTCTAAAGTTGTTATTGAATAAAGATCGGGATTTCTGTATTTATATATATAAGCAGAACCCATTCCAGTGCTTCCAGTAGCATCATCATGGCCTTGAGCTCCTACAATAAAATAATCTCCATCTATTGATACACCCTCTCCAAAACGATGACCTGTTGCAGCATCGGAAGCAGTCAGCTTTGACTTCTCGGACCAACTCGTACCGCTTCGAGTAAAGACATAGGCCGAACCTGAATCGTTACCATCATCATTATTCCCAAAAGAACCAACTAAAGCATTATCACCTGAAATCGAAACTGTACCCCATCCAAAATAATCTGATCCTGCGGCATCAGAAGCTGTAAGTTTTGCTTGTTGAGACCAGCTGGTGCCGCTACGAACAAATATATAGGCTGAGCCTGAATTATCTCCAGAATCATTATTTTCAGGGGCAGATACAATAGCGTAATTCCCACTAATTGATACAGCGTCACCAAAATAATCTGCTTCTGCGCCATCAGAAGCTGTAAGTTTTGCTTGTTGAGACCAATCCGTTCCGCTACGAACGAATATATAGGCAGAACCAGATTGAGTACCATTATCATCATCTCTAGGTGCACCAATTATAGCATAATCACCATCTATTGAAACAGATTCACCAATGACATCACCTTGAGCTTTGTCGGAAGATGTAATTTTGGCTTGTTGAGACCAACTGGTACCACTGCGAACAAATATATAGGCGGCACCTTCCATATTTCCACCTTGATTTCCATGTTTATGGTATCTTGCACCCACTAATGCATAGTCACCTGAAATGGCTACGGAAATACCAAATTCATCTTGTGCAGCACCATCCGAAGCTGTGAGTGTAGCCTGTTGAGACCAGCTCGTTCCACTGCGAACAAATATATAAGCTGCACCTTTATAATCATTTTTTTGACGCGTTGAAACAATGGCATAATCGTCTGATATATCAACGCTATAAGCAAAGTAATCACCTTGCGCTAAGTCATCTGAAGTTAATTTCGCTTGTTGAGACCAGCTCGTTCCACTGCGAACAAATATATAGGCGGCACCCGAATTATTATTGCCACCATCATTGTCAGCACCTACAATAGCATAGTCACCTGAAATGGCAACGGAAGTACCAAATTCATCTCCTGCATTTTTATCAGTAGCGTTAAGTATTTCTTGTTGAAGCCATTGCCCAAATAATGCGGAAAATAAAAGAGGGATAAATAATATTTTACTGCGCAATTACAATCCCCCCAATTTTTTCACGAATTGCAATTTCTATATTATCTGGATCTCTCAATTTATTGGTGCTGCCAAAACTTAAGCTGTTTGTGCCTTGATTAAGCAATTTCACTACTACTTCTGCAAGTACCCCTGTTCCATCAACACTGGGTGTTTTTGCATCTAAAATAGCTGTAAGGACAGAAAAGCTGCCTTGAGCATTGTTATAATCAACATGGAAAATGGATTGGGTCCCGCTTTGAAATAATGCCCCTTGAGTCACTGATTCGATTTGAAACATTGATGGGTCATAATCAACTTTAAACTCAGCACCAGATAAACCGATAACTTCTTCAGCTAATATTTGAAAAGTTACAGTTTCACCAAAAAAGGCTACATGTTTTCTTGGGTAAAACAACAAGGAAGGACCCAATACAGCATTCACATTAAAATTCACGGAAATCACATTTGAAGTATCACCTGTAGAATAGCTGGATTGGGCAGCAATTGAATGTAATCCTTCATCAATATCATCTATGGTGATGGATTTTTTTTCGTTCTCCCATGAAGACCAATTACCATCAAAAGCATAGCGATAAGACATCCCTGGTTCGTTGCCGTCCCACACAAACATAATTGTTGAAGTACTGAGCGTTGCGCCTTCATTGGGCGCAGAAGTAAATGTTACTTGTGGAGAAATATAATTTTCATTTTCAGGATCTAAAGGATTTGCGGGTAAAAACTCTTCGCCTGGTTCACAAGCAAACCAGATAATGGCGGAGACAAATATTATACTTTTACGAAACATTAAAACTTATATGATAAGGTAAGAGTTGGTTTCGTTGCATTGATATCATAGGGATTATGAATCGGTTTTGTTTCTAATGAGAGCGTAAATCCATAGTCTGGAAAATTCACGAACGCATCTACTGTATTACCCGCCCAAATGATCCCTATAAGCGCCAGACTGCCCTGAAATATTTTTTGGTTATCCAGCATAACTTGGTTTTTCTTTTGGGCGATTGTTCTACTGGTATTAATTCCTTCAAGTGTAGCTGCACTCATATAAGTGTCCTTTGCAGTTTGGTAATCAACACTTGATTGGTCATAGTTGTACCATGTATAGCCAGAAAGAGCGAACCCCGTTAATAAACTCCAACGGATGATTTTACCCATACTTTTACGAGAAGGATTCTGGGCATCGGAAGAATAAATTTGACCCGATCCTGGGATAACTGCAGATCGAAGAAAAGCTTGAATGGGGCTTTTTTTATTTAATTCGACTGTAAATGTTTGTTTATCTGATTTATTTATTATTAACTGTTCAGTTCGAGTAACATATCCAATTTTATTAAAACTCAAATTATATGTACCTGGAGACAATTCAATATCAAAGGGTGTTGTACGATTTTCGGGTAATATGTTATTATCGTCACTTTTAATTATTTCAACACTAATACCAGGTATAGAAGAATTAATGCTGAGCATCCCAGGATTAAATTTGCTCCAAAAACTGCTGACTATATTTGGGACATTCTGTATGATTACATCATCTGGGCTTTGACCTCTTTTGACTTGTAAATCCAGGTCATCAGTTTCTCCAACTCTCTTTGTATATATTTCACTAAATACTGTCGAGACATTCAATAACCTTGCTGTTTCTAAATAGGAAAGTTTTATAAAAACTAAATTATCCACACCAAGCTTAGTGCCTATTTCAACCTGACACTCATAGGTAGTACAGGGCTCAATATTAAACCCCTCTCGTTCTAAAACTTTTTCGGCTTCCCTGGGGTCCATAATGTCAAAATCAGTTTGATTTTTATATTCATTATTGAATTTTGACATCAAAAGAGAGAGTAAAATAGTACTCAGACCATCACCAACCACCAGAACCGCAACTTTATCTTTTCTATATTCACTAACATTGATTACTATTTCCAGACCACTTGCTCGAGCAATACCTTTTAAAATATTATCTAAATAGCCACCTTTATCAATTTCAGCTTTAAACTTGACCAGGTTAGCTGATGCCTTTATAACTTGTTGCTCTTCCTTCGAATTGATTTGGGTAACATTTACTTTGAATTGACCATTCCTGTCAGTTTGGTATTTGTCACTTAGGAATTCTCCATCACCTCTTTCAAAACGCACCTCCATATCAATAAAAGAAACAGGCTGGCTGTTTTTTCTATCTATTACTTGGATATCAATGGCATCATCAATCCCTCGACCATAGTATGCCTCATACCTAGTTTTAGAAGATTTTATTTCAATATTAGAAAGTGATGATTTTATTAGTCGAGGCACCTCTAAACGGAGGTTTTTACCTGAACTTTGATGATATATATCCTGACCCGCAGCTCGATAAATATATTCTAAACAATTTATCAGTAACGTTAACTCTAACGTTACATCACTCTCATCTTTAGAAACTAAATAAGTGTCAAAACTACTTATCGCATTATTGGCATATCGTTTAAAATAATCTTTGGAAATCCTATAATAAATCCAATAACTATCTTTTCCATTATAGTCATCGTAGCGTTCATAGCCTTCTAGATCATCTTTTGTTGACATTCTGATTTCTGAACGAGCATATTCCTCGCTGAAACCAGAGTACTCGGTCATTACATCGATTAATTCACTGCTTACACTTACACTTATTTCCGAAGCTAGATCATTAAGGGCATCTGCTTTAGCACGATTTCTATATCCAGACGATGTCTTATCAGCCGACCCTATGCCAATAAAATATTGTTGCGATACAGGTCTCCGTTTTACCCATCCTGGCTCTTGCGCCAATAAAGTAGAATAAAAAAGAATCGTTAAAACATAAATTGCTCTAGATAGCATTATATTTTTGATTCACAATCTGGGAGAGTATTATTTCATATTTTGCAAAGACTTCTCTAATTCATTAAAGCTCTGCTGTGCTTTAAACTCATTGTAAAGAGCTTCTTCACGTTTAGCAGCATTTACAGCATCTTTTCTTACAGAGTCTAAAGAATACTCGACTAAAATGAAGATTGTACCATCTTTTGCTGCATAAGCTTCTTTGATAACAGCGCCTTCTAATGAATTATCTGTAACCTGTTTTGTTACAGCTTCACTGAATTCAAGAGCTTGAGCATTATCACCCACACCAGATTCTTGCATGAAATCCTTAAGCATACTAGTTACTTTCACATTGACAGCTTGGGATATTTCAGTTCTAGCACGTGCGGTTGCAGTCTGTTTAGCAAGACTGGGGTTTTGTTTTTTTGCTTGGCCTACTCCATATAAAGCATTTTCAGCAGTTGGCGGCATAAGAAACCAAGATGGTGCATCACTTGATCCGCGTTCTTCAGTACTGCCTGATCCAGTTCCAGCACAAGCAACTAATATTAACAACATTAGTGTAGTTATGATTAGTTTTTTCATCAGTTACTCCTTTTGTTATTTAATTTCAATTTATTGTTATAAAAAATGACCATTAATTAATTTGGAATTTGTATCAAAACAGATAATGAGCCTGTTTTGCTTGAGGCTTGATCTGCTTTCTCTTTGTTACTACTAAGTGCGTAGGCAACACCTCCGCCAATAATAGTATAGATTAAAATTTTATTGATCCCTGATTTAGATTTTATTCTTTTCAATTCATAATGATATTCCTCTACTACGCCCCTCTTTCCACTTACAACATCTGTTTTATCTTCAAAGCCATTTAGCTTTATTACAATACCATAAGCAGTTTCTGGTTCTATCTGGTAATAGAATGGGGTAATCCCAATCAATTCTCCTGATAAAAAAACTTCTGCTCCAACAGGATTTGAGCTAAGGTTAATAGTATAGTTATTGCCAGTAGGCTTTCGGTTATTTATTTTATTAGTTGTTTTAGCAGCGATCGTTTGGATATCATTTTCTTTGAATCTAAACCCATAATCAAATGCAAGTGAAATCCCTAAGCCACTTCCCCGTGCACTAATATCACTTTCCTCAATCATTTTACCTAAAACCTTCACTGCATTGATTGAAGCTACATCCTTTTTTGTTCCCGTGAATTCACTGTATTGTTCATCTTTAATTTCAGTCTCCTCTTTAACAATTTGCGAATTAATATTGTTTAAGAATAAATCAATCAGGCTTTCTGCTGATCTTATATATTGATCATCATAATCTAAATTTTCTATCCTATCCTCAAATCTTGTTTCTGAATAAATATAACTTTCAGAAAAAATATGGTTAGTGTATTCACTATTAGTTTTATTGAATGTTTTTGTTGCTAATACTAGTTCATTTGCCTTTGCTAAGGAATCGGTCTTGAGTTCAACAATTTGGTTTCTAAGATCATTTATTGTTGTAAGTGCTGTATTTTTATTTTTTTGTGCTTTTTTAATTTCATCTTGACGACTTTCAATAAAACTTTTTGCTTCTGCACCCAATCTCTGGATGATACTTTCCGATTCAATGTTCTTTGATTGAGCACTTTGCTCAAATGACCTTATTTCCCTTACTTTATCAAATCTCGTTGCAATTTCTTTTGCTTGAATAGACGAAGACACATAAACTTCTATTTTATATTCATTTACAGGTGTTGGCTTTTTTAACAGTGAATTATTATCTACTTCAAAAGGATACACAGTTGTTAATCCATATCTAATACGATCAAACCTTATGGATCCTCCAGAATCTTCTTCCTGACTTTTTAAATCTTTTGATTCTAAGCGAGAATTAACTTTCCCACTTAATAAGGTTTTTACCCTTTGTTCAGATAATATTCCATTATCAATTATTGATGAGGAAATAATTTGTGTCCCCAATTCACTTTCTATGGCTTTTTTTGCCATCTGATACTCCATCGCCGCATCTAAGGTAGATATATTCCTGCCCTTATGTTTACGCAGAACTGATAAAAGAACCACCTGAAAGGGTAATTTTGATAGTTCTTCTTCAACTTCTTCCCTCTTCTTATCAATTACTTTTTGATTACTAGCAATACTACTATCAGAATCAGCGACAATTTGCAGTTTTGCCTTTAGGACTGAATACGTTTCATTACTGATATCTTTAGCTTTTATAAAATTAATTTCTGAAATCTGTTTGTTTGAGCTAGCTGTATTTAATTTTTTTCTCAGGTTAAGTTTTTTTGTATTGAAATTATATTTTCTATCATCATTCTCTTCCTTAAGTTTTTTTTCTTCAATTAAAACTGGTGCTTTTTCATAAATTTCTAAGCTTTTTATGTTTTTAGATATTATCTTTTTTATTTGGGGTATTGTTTTATCTCTTACATCAATCCAGTCTGTAGAGACATTTTCTTGTCCAACAACTATCGACATAAATAAAAGAAACATTTTAAAATATTTTATCATTTTTCACTCATAATGTTTAGTATCATGTTCATATCTTCAATATCAATTGATTTGAGAGTTTCCTCATAGTGTTCCTGCTTTAGTTTTTTCGCTAAAACTTTGACCTCAAAATTGCCAGTGTTAGGGTTAAAGCCCGATTTTAGAATTTCAATATTTGGAGACCTTACAATAGCATTCCCAATCTCTATTATTTTTTGTGAGACTAAATCATTGGAACTGCCATTTTTTTCTGAAGTAATCACCTCGAGTTTACTTGAAATCATTACTTTTATATTTCCACTCAATTCACCCAAAGCAGAAGCACGAGCAATTTTTATAGCTTTTTGTTCAGTTGTAGCAGTTCCTTGCCCAAATCCCAAAAAGTAATCAGATGAATATTTATTCATTATATTAATTTGTTCAGTTAATTCTGATTCTGAATTATTACCATTACCTCCAAAGTAATGTGAACAACCATTAACGATAAAAAGTGCAATAATAATGAATAAAATTAATAATCTAAATTTAGTTTTTGACTTTATTGAAGGGGTTTTATCCATCCTATTATTATCCAGGTTAATGTTTTTACTTATATACCGATACTTCATCAAGATAGATTTCGCATTCTCCAGAACCACTGGAAATTGAATTGTACCAGTAAAAAGTTGGTGGAGTAGATATTGCATTTAGGTTAACTGTACTTTTATAATTATTCCAACCACCCGATGAGGATGTGCTGTATCTGAAAAGTTCAGTTGAAGTACTTGAATTATTACCCTCCACATGTACAAGCAATAACATGTTTGTATTTGAATCTGAACATTGAATATTTATATAATATGCTAGTTGTACCGATCCATTGCCTGGAGTGGTTACTTTCGTTTTAATAAAAGATGTTTGACTACCACTAATTTTTGAAAAAGCGCTCTTATTCCCCGTATAGGCTTTTGAGTCTGTAATTTGCCAACTATATAAATCTCTCGTAACCCAGGTCACACTCGAATTATCTTCAAAACCATCATTCAAATAAAATGTATAAGCTGAATTAATGGTAAAATTTTGGCTTTCATCAAAAACACTAGTGTTACTAGTACTCGTAATTTTTATTTTATAATCTGAAGCGGTACTAATTGAAGAAGGTATTGTAAAAGAAAATTGACCATTGTTGTTATAATTATCTTTTATTGTAATTGATTTAGAATTTCCTTGAAAAAGATCTATCGAAACAGGAATATTTTCGTGACTACCTACCCACTCAATTGAAAGAGATTGATTGCCTTCAAACGTTTCTCCGCCGCTTGGCTTAGTAATTACAATAGATTCATTAACAATTTTAAAATTATCAAAAGTAGGTGTAGCTATTTCGTTTTCAACAATAATAACAGATTTTTCCTCTTGAAATAATGTTGTTTTATCTTTGTTTTGAAGTTCAACTTTTACAGATTGGTTACCTGTTGGTACATTATCTATTGTTGCAGTTGTAGATGTTCCTGATTCAAAAACAATATTTACAGGACTTAAGTCACCAACGGTAATTTTTATATTTCTAATCAATAAATTTTGTTTTATATCTAATCTATCTTTTTTGCTAATGGGGACGATAAAATTATTGATTAGATTGTTTTGTTTATTTGATTTATTAGAACTCTGAGGCGATAATTCAATTTTAATGATTAGACTACCATAATTTGCATTCTGATCTTCACATGACAAACTAACAATTGTCATGCTAACCAATATCATTGAGAATAATAATTTCATTATTGATCCAATTTAATCGCGAGGACTAGATAACTAATATACTTTTATTTCATCAATATAATATCGGCAAATCCCTTGGTCGTTAATTCCTTGGGGTAATGAGCGCCATCTAAGTATAACGGAATCATTATTTGTTACATCAAAAGCTGTTTCTTCATGCAATGTCCATGGCTCAGACCCTCTGCTGTCCCAATGTGCCATCATAGAAGATCCACGCTCATCAACATCCGGGGAAATAATAAAGCCAAAATTACCTTCATTACTATAATCACACTCAAACTTGTAATAAAACTTTACGTAAATGCTATTAACATCAGATACATCAATTGTTTTATTAGCATAAATAAATACGCCATACATTTCAGGATTCACCAAACTATAGTTTCCTTCATAGGATTCTGTGGTAGTTCTGGTGCCGAAGCTACTGCCTATGTAATTACCTGATCCTGGCACATAACTTTCGCCCCACCAGTTGTTTGGATTACCAGTCTCTTCAAAACCTTCAGAAAAAATAAATCCAACTCTTTCAAAATTATTAAAAGTTGGAACAGCAATTTCATCTGCAACAATTAAAACAGTTTGTGATTCTTCAAAAATTGTTTCTTGATTCTTATTTTGAAGTTCAACGTTAACTAATTGATCTCCCACTGGTATATCGTTTATTGTAGCTGAGACTGAAACTCCAGTCACTTCAATATCAACGGGACTGAGATCGCCAACAGTAATTTTTACATTATTAATTTGGGAGTTGAAATCACTGCCATTTTGAACTTTTATGCCATATTTAATAGAGTCTTGATCATGACTATTTAAATCACGACCAAATTCAAGGAAAGTGATCGAATTGTTATTGACCTTATTAAAATAAGTTTGTCGTTTAGTTGATATTTCGAGTGAGTTTGAAAATGATTCGATTTTAATTATTAGGCTGCCAAAATTGGAAAATTCCGCCTCATAAGATATGCATGACAAAGCCAGCATGATTACTAATGGAGGGGAAATTGTCTTCTGTACTAATCTATTTAGGTTAATTAATTCTTTGATTATCATAAACTTAAAAACAATTTTATTGTATTATAATTTTGAAATAATAACCAGCTAATTAGAACATATACACCGAATGTTATTTTCCAATTTTTTGAATAGAATTTTAGTGCCGTTCCAATTGATTTTTTAGGTATGAATGGAATTCCCCCTAGGTTTACTATTGAATATAGTTCATCTAGAATTAAATGACACAAGTAGCCAATACCCACTCCTAGACTCAAGGTCATTTTTAATTTGAATTCTATTTCAAAATAATCCATTAAACTAAAAGTTAGTAAACCCGATAATAAGACTGCTGGTACAGAGTGAAAAATACCTCGATGATGTGTTAGTTTTTTAAATACACCGCCAATTCCAAAATATATAAATAAGATAGAAATCAAAGCATATCCCCCTATTAGCAATGGTGAACTATTTTCTGAATTAATGGTAATCCATGCAACAATTAATCCGCCAACGATTGAAAATACAGTTAATAATATTTTAAGTGGAAAACCAGTATCACTATCTAAATCAGGAAGAAAAGCACCAATAATGGTTGCAAAAAAAACAAAGGGAATAAACCAAATTGAAACAATCGACAATAATAATGCTACAATGCACCATACCACAGCAGTCAATACGCCAAAAGCCATATGTGCTTTATAGCTAGCCATACTTACTACTTATAAGCCAAGAAGTTGTTTCTTTTTAGCATCATAATCTTCTTGTTGAATTAATCCATCATCAAGCATCTCTTTGTACTTCTTCAATTCTGCTTTTACATCTACAGTTTCTAACTTAGGTGCTGAGCCTTTCTTAGGTTTTGATTTCTTTTTGTCTGGATTTAATATGAAATATCTCCCATTTCCTGCAAAGTCTATCTCTTTGTTCTTGTGCATCTGATCTAGTTGCCATTTTGTGAAGTCCCTGTCAAACTTTAAAAAGGCAGCAATATCTGAAACTGAGATTTTCACAGCTTTTTTCTTTAAAAGGTTAATAATTTTATTATTTACTTTTTTATCGTAGCACAGGGGACATACCATTTCATTGGAATTCATGTAATTTTCAATAAAATAATCAATCAGTTTATCACCCTTAGCTCCATCCCCAGCATCATCCCAATCAAACGGGTCACAATCATCACAAAACTTTTTATTGCATTCATCACATTTTACAATGCGAAATTGCGAACTTTGCGATTTACAATTTGGACATTTAGGGACTTTGCTTAGATCGCCCTGTATAATTTTATCTTTATTTTCATTCATGAAAGCAATTGCTGAAGGATTGAGTGTATTAAAAGCAGTATTAATCTTGCCATCTGTCTTACTACCACTGAATAATTTTTCAAAATTTTCATCACAAGAAGTACAAAAGACAACCTTTGATTTAGAAAACAGTCCCTTTTTTATAACATATTCATTTTTAAATAAATGATCCGAAACAATTTCTTCACCTCCAACATTAACTCTGGAATTAATTTTTTCCGTTTCTTTTTGACATAAATGACATTTCACCATTTTATTTTCCTTTAAATTATAATCCTAATAACTCTTTCTTTTTGGCGTCAAAATCTTCCTTTTCAATCAAACCTTTATCCAGCAATCCTTTATATTTTTCAAGTTCTTTCTCAATATCGACTTTTTCTACCTTTGCGGTTGCTTTCTTTGGCTTCTTTTTTTCTTCTGATAAGATAAAATATCTTCCGTTGCCTGCGAAGTCAATGTGATTTTCTGAATGAAGATATTCAAGTAAAGATTTTACTTCTTTTCTGTCTTCTTTTAGAAATGCAGCTATATCAGAAATGGATATTTTTTTTGATTTTTCTTTTAGTAAAGCAATTATTCTCTGTGCAATATCTTCTATTCTATCCTCTTTATTTTTTTTAAAATTTTTGATTTTAGTCTTGTTCTTTTTAATATATTCTAATCCTTCTTCGGTTAAAACCTTTTTGAAAGGACTAAAAATAGTTTTCGTCGTTTTATAGTAGTCACTAAAAGGGTTTCCACGAAATGCATCACCAAGAGCCGCCCAACAATTGTTCACACAAAGAATTATTTCTTGTCTGCCAATATAAAAAACCTCTTCTTCTACTTCTATTTCACATATATAGCATTTGCCCATTTTATTCTCCTTTATTGTTACCAGAGTTGGTTAGTTTTATTGAAATGGATTTTGTTCTGCCGCAGGGAAAGAATTCTCTGTATATGCCCCCAGTATTCAAAATTATAAATCATAAGGCAACACCTCCACTTTTTCGTAGCAGGCTTGTTGCTACGGCAAATCAATATTAAACCATAATCAAACCTAAATGCAATTTTTTATACAACAATGTGGGTGTCTCTTTTATTTTAAAGGTACCCCATGAAAAGGTACCCCAAAAATGGATATGATTGACTGTGATTGAATAAAATAGACCTAAAACAGAAATCC
>Ga0315338_1003722_pt1 | contig 12948 bp, 9 predicted proteins | sample ASW8metaG_FD_204518 | JGI IMG/M metagenome (GOLD analysis project Ga0315338, IMG submission 204518) | Ammonia-oxidizing marine archaeal communities from Monterey Bay, California, United States - ASW #8 | ecosystem: Environmental > Aquatic > Marine > Coastal | place: USA: California | collected... | reverse complement strand
CGTTGTTAACTGGTACGTCGAAAACGTAGGTAGCGCTTCAATGACTGGTGATGCACCTGCCGGATTGCCTCAAGCTCCTGGCCTGGTAACAGACAACGATACCCGTATTGGTGAGTCGGCGTTCGCTCCGTTCTCGTACAGCCAAAACTTGGGGAACGTAGCTGCTGCTGGTCTTACTAATGAAGGTACTCTGCAGATCTTCTGGAATGCTAGCCTTGGTGGCCAGCTTCAGAGTGCTGAAGTTCAATTCGTTCCAGAGCCTACCACACTGGCTTTGGCCAGTTTGGCCCTCTGCGGTGTGATGGCTTCTCGCCGTCGCCGTGTAGCCTAAGGCTGTGCAGCGTTATTAACTGATGATTAACGGGGGAGGCTAGTCAGACTGACTAGCCTCCTCTTTTTTTATGTCTATCTCAAACTCACTCACCCCCAGGTGGCTTCCCATCAAGCCAAGGCCCCGCCAATTTCTGATATTCCGGCGGTGTCAACGTGCTACCAGCGTCCCCTGCTTTCCAGCCTGGTATGTGCTTCGCCTTGGCACGTTCCTTAGACATCCGCTCCCACCGTGCCGCCCAACTCCCGTCACCGTCGCTCACCTCGCCCTGTTGATCAATATGAAAAACCTTACCTTCCCGATAGCTACGCACCGCCAGCGTGACCAGCACAGCCGCCGCCTCGCCTAACACCGGATCGTTGTTCACCATGCTAGGCCGGTTGTTGCGAATCGCTGCCAGCCAATTGGCCAAATGCTCCGACACCGCATCCAACTCCGTCGAAACCTCATACGCCTCCCGCTTCAACTTGCTATTTAGCGTTATCTGTGGTCGCTCCGGAACAAACTCCACCTTGGCTTTCTTCCCTCCCTGATAACAACGCTTGTCGAACAATAGCAGCCCATGATGTCCGCGCACGATGTGATTCAGTTTCATCTCTTCACCAACCATCGTGCTACTTACCACACCCTGCACACCTTCATAAAAATCGGCCAGAATCGAAGCCACATCTGCCACCTCGCGACCGTCGTATTCCAAAAAGATTCCGCCCCCGCCAACAACCCGTCCCGGCAACCTAAGACCAGTTGCCTTCAACATCCCCGTCACCCGATGCACGAATAAGTCCGTATACATCCCATAACCAAACGGCCAATAACACCGCCACTGCCCAAAAATGGCCCGGTCAAACGGCACCTCGGCATGAAAACCTTCATCGACGCCCAGAAACCTCCGGAAGTCAATCGTCGCAGGCGTCATCTCCTTGGTGATCTTGTTATGCCGCGACATCCCCATCCGACTGTTACGAAAATACTCCGTCTGAAACTGCACCACCTTGCCAAGCTTGCCATCATTGATCAAATCCCTCGCTACATCCCAGATCGGACTACTCGCCGACTGCACTCCCACCTGCATTACCAACCCACTCGCCTGCCAGGCCTCCACCACCTCCCGCGCCTCGGCAACCGTATGCGTCATCGGTTTTTCACAGTAAACATGCTTGCCCGCAGCTAACGAACCAATGGTCTGCTTCGCATGCCAATGGTCCGGCGTACCAATCACCACTGCATCAATGTCTTTCTGCTGCAGTAGCTCGTGATAATCAACATACGCCGTCGGCGTCACGCCCGTCTGCTGTTTTATAAAATCCACAAACCGCTGCCGATGCACCGAATAAACATCTGCGACCGCTACAAAATCAATCTTGTGCTCCAGCTTTCGCAAAGCAACCAGCTTTTTCGTCAGCGTATTAAACCCCCGATTCCCCGCACCGATCACCCCAATTCGCAATCGCTCATTCGCCCCGCCAGCACGAGCCATGGAGGCCGCCGTCAACAGTCCGACGCCAGTTGCCGCAGTTGAACTCATAAATTTCCGGCGAGAAAAGTCTGCACGTTTCATCGGTATCTCCAATCAGAATGTTTACTACTGTGTTTTGTTTATTACCGATTCTGGTACACCCGATTCAACCGAAGCCTGCGCCGCCAAACACATCGCCACCGACCAACGCCCATCTACTGCCGTACAACTCAATGCCCCCTCACCCCGAATCGCCTGCACCAACATCACGATCTGATCTTCCAACTCAAACAACTCCCCTGTGATCTTTTCAATCTTGATCTCCTGAACTTCCTCCCCATCAAAAGCTCGTAGAGAAAACGTTGGATGCCGAGTCCGATCTTTCGCCCCGCTCCACGTCGCCCACAACGCGCCCTTAGTACCAGTTACTTTCACCGTCAGATGATGCTCAAACGCACTCAAAGTCTGCGTGACCACCGCATACTTCTCATCTGCAAAATTCACAATCGCACTAAAATTATCCTGCAGCTCGGGATGATCCGCCTGCCGAGAATTCGCCGACGCGTAAACCGACACAGGATCTCCTGCACTCGACAAATACCACCGTGCCATATCAAAAAAATGAATCGGCTCTTCCAAAATCCAATTCCCAACGCGCGAAATATCGTACCGCCAGCCGTCCGACCCTAACCGATAGGGATTCCTCGACAGTTCCACCAACACATACTGCGGCTCACCAACAAACCCCTCGTCGATCAACTCCTTCACCTTCCCCCACAACGACGACAACCGCAGCTCATGTCCCACCGCCAACAGCAACCCTTTTCCTGCAGCCCTCTGTACCAAGTCATCACACTCAGCAACCGAAATACCCATCGGTTTTTCCAACAACAAGTGCTTTCCCGCATCCAGCACCGCCAACCCTATCTCATGATGCAAATAACTCGGCACCACCACATCCACACAGTCAATATCCTCCCGCTCCAGCAACCGTCGATAGTCGTCAAAAACCTCCGCCTCGGAATGAGCCTCTTTCGCAGCCGCCACCGAAGCCTCCGACCTAGCAGCAAGGGCTACCAACTCCGCCCCAGCTGTTTTACTAATTGAATTCGCATGATGCTGTCCCCAGGCACCAAATCCAATCAAACCGAAACGAATAGAGCTGTCACTCATTCTCTTTTCTCACCTGCAAGATGTAGTGGTAATTTCATGCAATTGCGTAATAATAACGCAACCTGCACAATGCAACAACTAATTGAGTTCATGAGTGTTCCACTAAAAAAATACCAACAAAATACTATGCAACAATACACCATTCCCAACACCGACCTAAAAGTCTCTCGCCTCGCTTTCGGCACTTGGCATCTAGGCGGCCTGTGGGACAAAACGCCTCCCGCCAACGAACTCAAGCAGCGCGCCGTCCAATTGCTCCAAACCGCAGTCGACAACGGCATCAACCACATTGATCTGGCAGACATCTATACCATGGGCAAGTCCGACGAAGTTGTCGGCTACGCCCTGCAACAAGATCCCAGCTTGCGCCAGAAAATCGTCTTGCAAGAAAAATGCGGCATCGTCATCGCCAGCAATCCCGACTTCGGCCCACCCGGCCGCTACGATTTCAGCTACGACCATATTGTTAAGTCCGTCGAGACGAGCCTCTCGCGTCTTTCAACCGATCACGTCGAAATCCTCGCCCTCCACCGCCCCGACCCGCTGGTGGAATACGAAGAACTCGCCCGGGCCTTCGACCACCTGCACACCAGCGGCAAAGTCCGCTACTTCGGCGTCAGCAATCACACCGCCACTCAACTCGAATTGCTTAAGAAACACGTCCGCCAACCCATCGTGCTCAATCAGGTAGAACTCAACCTGCTGCACAATCACCTCATCAGCGAAGGCGTACTTGGCAACATCCTCGGCTTCGATTATGCAAATACAGCCGGCCTGCTCGATTACTGCCGACTCCACGAAATCATGATCCAAGCCTGGTCGCCTACTGCCCGCGGAGACGTATTTGCTGCCGGCGAAAATCCTACCGAAATCCAAATTCAACTAGCAGCACAAATCGCATCTCTCACCAAAATACACAACACCACCAACGACGCCATCGCCCTGGCCTGGCTATTAAAACACCCCGCCGGCATCCAACCCATCCTCGGCACGATGAACCCCGAAAGAATCGCCGCCAGCACCCCCGCCGACGACATCAACCTCTCCCGCACCGAGTGGTACACCCTCCTCGAAGCAGCCCGCGGCCAAGCCGTCCCTTAATAATCCAAACGAATACCCGCCAACCTGTAGGAGGCGTCTCCGACGCCGATGACCTAGGACAATACTTTCCCACAACTCTCACCTTGGCGTTCTTGGCGTCCTGGCGGTTAAAAATCAACAACTACATGAACACACCCTCAATCAACATCACTGCAGCCACCCTCGAAAACCAACAAAAACAATCCGGCAGCACCTTCCCCACTGCCTACGCCTGCCAAACTCCAAACGCCACCATTACGTCTGCTGCCCATTGGGTCACCGACAACCGCGACAACCTCCTCCAACAAGCCACCAGTCATGGCGCCGTCATCTTACGCGGCTTTCCCGCCCAAGCGGCAGAAGATTTCGACGCCATCATCACCGCCCTCGACATCCCGAACTTCCCCTACAAACAATCACTCTCGAACGCCGTCCGAGTCAATCGCACCGAGCGCGTCTTCACCGCCAACGAAGCTCCTCCAGGAATCGATATCCTCTTCCACCACGAAATGGCACAAACGCCCATTTTCCCCGAGTGGATCCTCTTCTTCTGCGAACAAGCTGCCGACCAAGGTGGCGCCACGCAACTCTGCCGTTCCGATTGGCTCTACCAACGCCTCGCCCAAGAATGCCCCCAGTTCATCCAAGACTGTGAAAAAAAAGGCCTCACCTACTCCAACGTCATGCCCGCCGAACCCGACACTCAGTCTGGCATGGGCCGCAGCTGGCGAGACACCCTGGGCGTTGAAACCCGCCAAGCCGCCGAACAACGCCTTGACGACCTCAACTACTCGCACCAATGGATCGACGACGGTTGCCTCCGCGCTACCACACCACCCTTGCCCGCCGTGATGGAAGTCTCGCCCGGCCGCAAAACTTTTTTCAACCAATTAATCGCTGCCTATGGGGGCTGGAAAGACAGCCGCAACGACCCCGCCGACGCAATCCGCCACGGCGACGGCAGCCGCCTCGACGCCGACGCAGTGCGCCAAGCTATCGCCATCTCGGAGGAACTCTCCTTCGAGGCCCACTGGCAAGCAGGCGACATCGCCCTCATCGACAACACCGTCGTCATGCACGGCCGCCGCCCCTTCGTCGGTACCCGCAAAGTCCTTGCTTCGCTGGCCAACATGCAAACCCACGCTTTCGAATTGACCACCTAATCAATATTGCTTCTATGAACGATTCCCCCAACGCCACCCCCTGGTATGCCGAAGTCACCCGCTACCAGTGGCTCGTGCTCGTGATCGCCTCCGCCGGCTGGGTCTTCGACGTCTACGAAGGCCAAATCTTCAACATCACCCGATCAGAATTATTAAAAGAGTTTCTCAAAGATAATACCGCCGAAATCAATAAGTACGGCGATATCTTCCTAGCTATCTTTCTACTCGGCGGCACCATAGGCGGCCTACTCTTCGGCTCACTTGCCGACCGCTATGGTCGACGACCGATCATGATCGCCACCATCCTGATATACTCCGTCTTTTCCGGCCTCACCTTCTTCGCCGACAGCCTCTGGCAAGTGGCAGTTCTCCGCCTACTCGTAGCCATCGGCGTCGGTGGCGAATGGGCCGTCGCCGCCAGTTTAGTCTCCGAAGTCTTTCCCGCCCGCGCCCGCGCGCACGCCTCCGGCATCTTCCACGCCTCTAGCATCCTGGGTACTTGGTTGGCCGCGATCGCCGGAATTCTTGTCGGCACCCAATGGCGCTATGCCTACTTAATTGGTATCCTCCCTGCCCTGCTTATCCTCTGGGTCCGTTCCAGTGTAAAAGAGCCGGAGCGTTGGCAACAGAAAAAACAATCCAGCGACAAAGAAAAAATGGGCAGCTTCCGCGAGTTGCTCCTCAACCGACAATGGGCAGGCCGAGCACTACTCGGCATGTCGCTCGCAGCGGTCGGTCTAGGAACCTTCTGGTCGGTAACTGTCGCCGGGCAGAACATTGCCGAAATTGTCCTCAAAGCCGAAGGTGTCTCCACAGAACAGGCCAGCCAAAAAGCAAAGTTCGCCTACGGCATCGTCCAAGCCACCGGTGGCGGACTCGGTCTACTCGCCTTCGGCCCCATCTGTTCCCGCATCGGCCGCAAAAAAACCTTCGTCCTCTATCACCTATTGGCACTCATCATCGTGCCTATCACTTGCTTCGCACCGCAAACCTATTACCAACTCTTATTCATCTTGCCGTTGTTTGGCTTCCTCACCCTCGGCATGCACTCGGGCTATGCCATCTACTTCCCCGAACTCTTCCCCACTCACCTCCGCGCCACCGGCACCAGTTTCTGCTTCAATGGCGGTCGGTTGCTGGCTGTCCCCATACTGCTATTTTCAAGCGAAATAAAGTCCGCCCCCGACACCGATCTCCGCTGGGCCATCACCGGTCTGGCTAGCCTCTTCCTACTAGGCATCCTCATCATCAGCCTACTGCCCGAAACACGGAATAAAGAATTGCTCGAATAATGGAGCATGCCTGACGTAGCGAACACCCAAAAGTTCATCAGCGTTCAAAACAAGTATTCATTCCACTTGTGGCCGCAAATTATATCGCACCCTAAAGAAGAGAACCCTACAACGACATACGCCGGCCCGAGACAAAAATCAGCAAGTCTTTAAAGATGAGAGCTCATTTGCCTTAGCTCCCAGTGTTTTCCCTAAAACCCACGCCGCCGCCGTGCACTATATCGCTCCAGCGAGTCCTGAATAATCGGCAGTGCCGCCTCCACCGGCTGGAACTCATCCACCTCCACAGCCTTTTCTTCCAGCATCTTGTAATCCTGAAAGAATCGCCGCAGCATCGCCAACCGATGCGGGGGCAGCTCGCTCGCCTCCTTAAATCCGTTGTACTCCGGATCATCAACAGCCACAGCCAATATCTTGTGGTCCTTTTTACCACCATCCAGCATCGTCATTACCCCAATCGCTCGGGAATTCACCAGTGTCAACGGGGCAACCGGTTCCTGACACAGCACCAACACATCCAATGGATCGTCATCTTCGGCATAGGTCTGCGGAATAAACCCATAATTCGCCGGATAATGCACCGCCGAATACAGCACCCGATCCACCCGCAATAGCCCCGTCGGCTTATCCAACTCGTACTTCACCTTCGAACCGGTGGGAATCTCCACCACACTCACAAACTCGCCCGGCAAATTCTCGCCCGGCGTAACATCATGCCAAAGGTGCGTCATACTCGCGTCCTAAGTTAACTTCCTTAAAAACCCACTTACGCGCCGGTCCAAATCCCAGCTAAAAGCGCCAAGTGCATCGCCCATTGTAAAAAGAATCCCCAACCCGCACTACCGTCAATGTCAGCAACATATAGCAACCATAGACATCACTGAGTGCCAGTTCTATCAAAGTATAAAAATTATAGAACATTTTTCGCCATTGCTGCCTAAGTACTCAAAACGCTTATTTTCACAATCTAATCCAAAACCATCTTCTTATATGCGAATATTAGCGTTCATAAGCGGTTAAACTAAAAATCCACTCTCGGGACATGACAGTCATCTCCCCATATTTCTCTGCGTCTCCGCGAGATAACTACCGGCCAAAAATAGTTGTAGAAATCGCTCCTCTAAATCGAGATAATGAGCCATCAGCATCAGGCACCCGGAATTTGTAATTCGTTATTCCAATCAGCATCAAACATGACTCTCCAAAAGCCAAAACTCACACACAAACCCCTAAAAACAAAGCCCCAACGACACCCTTTTGTCCACACCAATGGGCCCCCAGAAAAACATGCCAAAACGACCACACCAAACCCTGACATAGCAGCACCAATCAACCCAATTCTGTCCAAAAACACCAAAACCTCACAACCAAAACTCGCGCCTCGCAACTCGCAACAACCAACTCAAAAAACATGCAATTCAACTCCCTAGGATCCACCGGCATCAAAGTCTCCGCCCTCGCTTTCGGCGCCGGACCGATTTCCGGATTGATGACCTCGGATAAACATGATTTGCAATGCGATACCCTGCGTCGCGCCCTCGAAGCCGGCATCAACTGGATCGACACCGCTGCCACATATGGCGAAGGCCAGTCAGAAGCCTCCTTGGGCCATACACTACGAGCCTTGAACGCAACCGACAAAGTCCACATCGCCACCAAAGTCCGACTTGCCGAGGAAGATCTCCACAACATCGAAACCAAAATCCGCGATTCCGTTGCCAGCAGCCTAGAACGCTTAGGCACATCGCAAATCACCTTACTGCAACTTCACAACTCAATCACCCCCCACCGCGGTGACCAGCCTACTTCAGTCACTCCCGACGAGGTATTGGGCGAAGTCCTGAGTACCTTTCAAAAGCTGCAAACAGAAGGCCTAGTCGCTCACCTCGGACTAACCGCCCTCGGCGAGCCCAAATCGCTCCGCAAGGCAATCAACTCCGGCCAGTTCGCAACTATCCAAGTCCCATACAACTTACTCAATCCCAGTGCCGGTACGAACGTTTCCATAGACTTCGCCGAGACCGATTACGGAAACATTATCAACGACTGCAACAAACAAAACATGGGCGTCTTTGCTATTCGAGTCTTTGCCGGCGGAGCACTGGCAGGCCAGCCGCCCAGCCAACACACGTATAAAACCAAATTCTTCCCGCTCGACCTCTATCAACGCGACCAACAACGGGTCAAACAACTCAGCAAGCTGCTTGAACCTCATGCCAAGCTACGTAAATACGCGGTCCGCTTTGTACTTAGCCACCCCCACATCACCAGTGCTATTGTCGGTTTCGGCGCACCCGCGCATATTGACGAGACTCTGAACTACCTGAGCGCAGGCCCGCTCGCGTCATCAGAAATTGAAAAGCTCAATTCGTCCAATTTTCGAACCGTCTCTAACACCACACTCGAAAACTAAAATGACTAACAGCGAACCAACAACTGAGCTCACGCAAACAGGCCGTCTGCTGATCATCAGCACAGCATTTCTAGGCTGGTTGTGCGCAGGCTTGATCATGGTGATTGTTTTACTCGCAGGTAGAGCAGCCAATGTTTCCTTCTTCGGCCCCGATCAGGAAGCCGCTGTAGGCAACTGGTTTTCTCGCTACATCTGTGCCTTCCTACTCGGGGCCGCAGCCGGCGGACTGCTCTTCGGCTGGCTCGGCGATCGCATCGGACGAGCCAAAGCCATGGGGCTCAGCATCCTCTGTTACTCAATACTGACCGGCCTAACGTACTTTGTACAAACCCCCACGCAATTGGTCGTGCTCCGTTTTCTGGCCTGTCTAGGCGTGGGAGGAATGTGGCCCAATGGTGTTTCGCTGGCCTCAGAAGCCTGGTCAAACGTCTCCCGCCCACTGATGGCCGGGCTGATCGGAACCTCGGCCAACTTAGGTTTCATACTGCTATCGATTATAGCAATCTATTATCCGATTACACCTGATAGCTGGCGCTGGACATTTCTAGTTGGTGCTGTCCCCATGCTACTAGGAATCTTTGTGCTAGTTGCCGTACCCGAATCACCACGCTGGTTGGCTAATGCAAGATCGACACCAAAAGTAAAACCATCCTCGCCCATCACTGAGATTTTCCAACCACCGTTACTGAAACTCACACTGATCGGTATTTGCCTAGGCATGATTCCGCTACTAGGTAACTGGGGCGGTGCGAATTGGCTCGTCCCCTGGGCAGGTAAAGTCGGTGGCGAGGTTGACCCCTACCTGAAAGCATGGACCCAGGGTACCCGCTCAGTGGGCGCCGCAATCGGCGCTTTACTCGGTGGCTGGTTGGCCAGCCAATTTGGTCGACGGACGACTTATTTTTTCGTCAGCCTCGCGGCGCTACTCTCCAGCATCTACATCTTCTGGAAACTCGACCCCACGCACCCAGCATTTCTTACCTACACATTCATCATCGGATTCTTCGGCACCGTTTACTTCGGTTGGCTTCCGCTATACTTGCCAGAACTGTTCCCCACCCGCGTTCGCGCAACCGGCACCGGTGTCACGTTTAATTTCGGCCGCATCATCTCAGCCTTTGCCGTGCTCGGCGTCGGGCAACTCATGGTCAAATTCAACGGCGACTACGCCCGCGTTGGTCAAGCGACGTGCTTAATTTACGTACTCGGCATGATTGTCATTTGCTTCGCACCAGACACATCCCAAAAGCAACTGCAAGACTGACAGCCAAAGAAGAGGAGGCGACTACGACAGCACATCGTGAACAACCTGCCCATGAATATCTGTCAATCGATAATAACGACCCTGAAATTTATAAGTCAGCTTTTCGTGATCAATTCCCAATTGGTGTAAGATCGTCGCATGCAAATCATGAACACTCACCGGATTTTCGACAATGTTGTAACTATAATCGTCGGTCGCTCCATAACTCATCCCGCCTCGGATGCCGCCACCCGCCATCCAAACCGTAAAACAACGTGGATGATGATCACGCCCATAATCTTCTGCTGTCAGTTCCGCCTGACAGTAAGCCGTGCGACCAAACTCACCACCCCAAACAACCAACGTATCCTCCAGCAAACCACGTTGCTTCAAATCGGTTATCAGGGCGGCTGTCGCCTGATCCGTTTCCTTGCAGCGGCTGGTCAATTGCTTGGCCAATCCACCATGCGTATCCCAACCGCGATGAAACAACTGTACAAATCGCACCCCACGCTCTGATAGCCGACGCGCCAGTAAAGCATTATGAGCAAACGTCCCCGGCTTCCTGGCATCCTCGCCGTAAAGCTCAAACGTCGACTCCGATTCGTCGCTCACATCCGTCAACTCCGGCACCGAGCTCTGCATACGAAATGCCATCTCGTACTGAGCAATCCGTGTCTGAATCTCCGGATCCTGATACTCCTGATACCTAAGCTGATTCAATCCCCGAATGTCGTCCAACGTCTGCCGTCGCAATGAACGACTCACACCGGCAGGATTATTCAAGTAAAGTACCGGATCGGCACCCGAGCGGAACAACACCCCCTGATGATTCGAAGGCAAAAACCCTGCCCCCCACAGCCGATCGTATAGCGGTTGCCCACCTCGATTCGAAGTCATCGCCACAAACGTCGGCAGATTGTCGTTTTCATTCCCCAACCCATAGCTCAACCAAGCCCCAATACTAGGCCGACCCGCAATCTGAAAACCTGTCTGAAAGAACGTGATCGCCGGATCGTGATTAATCGCCTCGGTATGCATCGATTTGATAAAACAAATCTCGTCGGCCACCCCTTTCAAATGCGGCATCAACTCTGTATTCAACCAAGCTCCGCCGCTGCCGACCTGTTCAAACTTGAAAACTGACTTCGCCGCTGGGAACGAACTCTGACCAGCCGTCATACCCGTTAGCCGCTGCCCATTGAACACCGACTCAGGCACCTCATCACCATGCACCTTTTCCAAATGCGGTTTGTAATCGTACAAATCCATCTGCGGCGGACCGCCCGATTGGAACAAATAAATCACACGCTTTGCCCGCGGGCGAAAATTAGGAAAAGCAGCCAAAGGCTCAACCGCCTGTGCCGAACGATTCAACAACGTCGCCAACGAAGCAACCCCCAGCCCCGCCCCCGCCGCTTTGCTAAGAAAATAGCGGCGAGTGTGCGCAATCTGAGAGTCCGTCATCGCCTGACTCTGTTGAAACTTTGAACTCGACATACTCATACCTGTGTGATTGCTACCCAGCACTAACCATTCTATTCCTTCGTCAGCACTTCATCCAGATTCAACAGCACATTGCACAGCACCGTATTTGCCGCCAGGGTCGGCATATCAAGCCCCTCAGGCACCGGCGATTGTCCAATAGCAAGCAACTCCTCCGCCCGCGTAGGCTCCGCTTGAAATTGCTTTAAATAAGTATCAAAAGCAGCTGATAAACGCTCAACCTCAAGCTCAGAAGGCTGCCTCGACGTCGCCAATCGAAAGGCGTAAGAGATCCCTGCATCGCCGCCTTCAGTCATCACCCGAGCAGCCATATTCCGAGCAGCTTCCACAAAGGTCATCTCATTAAGCAACGTCAGCGCCTGTAGCGGCGTGTTCGTACGTTTTGGCCGAACCACACAATTTTCGCGATCCGCAGCATCAAGAATCGCAAGGCTCGGAGGAGCAACCGTCCTTTTCCATAGGGTATATAAACCTCGTCGGTACAAATCTTTTCCCTCCGACAATTTGTAAGTCATGTTGCTCATTTCCGCCCACAACTTTTCCGGTTGATACGGACTCACCGAAGGCCCACCAATCTCTGGAGTCAACAAACCTGAAACAAACAAAGCCTGATCCCGCAATATACGAGCCGACAACCGCTGGCGAGGTCCACGTGCCAGCAATCGATTCTCTGCATCACGTTCAAGCAAAGCAGCGTCCAAACGAGAAGACTGACGGTAGGTCGCACTCAGGACGATCAGCTTCTGCATCGCCTTTACATCCCAACCCGACTGAACAAACTGGACTGCCAACCAATCCAGGAGCTCGGGATGAGATGGCAATTCACCCTGCTGCCCAAAGTCCTCAGCCGTCTTCACAATGCCGGTGCCAAAATACCTTTGCCAGAACCGATTCACCGTGACACGCGCCGTCAAAGGATGTTTGCCACTGACCAGCCAGTTCGCATATCCAAGTCGATTCGGCGGAAAGCGATCGTCCATAGTAGGAAACAGCTCCGGGACATTCGACGATACCGGCTCTCCAATCTGGTCGTAAACTCCGCGAACACGTAAGTAAGTTTGCTTGTCGGTCGGCCATTCCTCCATCACCATGCTGGTCGGAAAATTATCAACCACATGAACCCTCTTGTACCGAAGGTCCATAATCTGTTTTCTCAGCTCGACCAGTTTCGGAAAATATTGCAAACGAGTATCGCTCTCCGAATCTGGCACATCATGCTCAAGCATCCAGGCCAATAGCTTTTTATTCATCGATTCCGAACGATCAGCCTCGCCCATCGCAACAATCTCTA
>Ga0315338_1003721_pt1 | contig 12952 bp, 15 predicted proteins | sample ASW8metaG_FD_204518 | JGI IMG/M metagenome (GOLD analysis project Ga0315338, IMG submission 204518) | Ammonia-oxidizing marine archaeal communities from Monterey Bay, California, United States - ASW #8 | ecosystem: Environmental > Aquatic > Marine > Coastal | place: USA: California | collected... | reverse complement strand
CGGTTCCAAAAGTGTACAGGTCGGGCAGTCGCGTTTCGCAACTACAATCAAACCGTCAGGGATCATCGGCATGGGCGCGTCCGTTCGAAATCGGGTCAGCGCCAAGCCTAGTGTCCTGATCGTGAAATTCAAAGAATTGAATTTCGCGTGGATTAACACACCAACTATTTAAATAAGGCGCGACTCAACTTCTAAAATTCATCGCACTCGCGCGAGTGAGCCCTACCGGTCGAGTTCCGCCAGCACCAATTCGACTTCCGCGCCAGCGTCACCACATTGCAATTGGCCGGATTCGACGCCAGCAAGCAACACGATCTCGCATTGCTTCGCAACCTCGCTCAACTTCGGGAAACCGAATGTTTCCCCAGAACCGGCAAGCGTATGAACGACGCGATACAACGATTGAAGCGCGTCCGAGTCACCGCCTTCCACCCCGTCCCAGAGAGATCGAATTTCGGCCGCTTTCACGGGGAACTCATCGGCGAATTTTTCACCCAGCGCCTTCACGCGTTCCGCTATGCGTCCCGCGATTTCGGGATCCAGATTAATGATTCTTCTCCCAAAAATTGGCCACTTGGCTGGATAGCTGGATTGGGTCAAACGGTTTCGAAATCACGCCGAGGGCGCCGAGTTCGAGCAATTGTTCGACCTCATGGGCCTGACTCTTCGCCGTCATGAAGACGATGGGCGTATCAATCGCCTCGGGTAACTCGCGCACCGCGCGATAGGTCGCGACGCCATCCATTCCTGGCATCATAACGTCGAGCAAAATCAGATCAGGGCGAAATGTAGGCGCTTTCTGAATAGCTTCTTCGCCGGATGCGCACATTTCAACATCGAACCCGCCCACGGTCTCCAATGCCATTTTGGCGACCGTTTGGATATCGGCTTCGTCTTCGACGCACAAAATCTTATCGAGTTTTTTCATCGAACCAACTTAAAAATCAACCGTATGACAAACTGTTCTAACGCGAAATCCTTAATCAAATTACAACAAGGAGCGCACTTCAACGACCCCTTTTCCAAACACCGATTAACTGCGTTTCACAGCGCCAAGCGATGCCCAACGGATGCACTGTCATTTGCCGATCGCGCCGAACCTCACCAATTCGGTAAAAATTGCATGATCAATATGACGTTTATACAATGCCAAACAATTCGGGCGTCCCGTCAAAACAGCGTATTTTCGAGGATCGACTAGGTACCTCATGAACGATTCCGGCGGCCTTTCGCACCCCAATATCCTGTTGGTCGAAGACGACGCCATCCTAGCGCAAGCCTATCTTGAATTCCTCCGCGATGAACCTTGCGTCGCATCGCACCGAATGACCGTTGCCGCCGCAATCGATACGTTAGAGATTGAAAAACCCGAGGTCGTATTACTCGACCTTTTATTGCCCGACTCTAGCGGCCTCGACGTTCTCGACTACATCAAAAGAAACGAGTTGCCGATCTCGGTCATTGTGATGACTTCCGAAGGTTCGATAAACAACGCCGTCGAGGCAATGCGCGCCGGCGCCTTTGATTTTCTGGTAAAACCAGTCAATGCCGCGCGGTTCAAAGCGACCTTCAAAAACGCCCTTGAACGGCAGTCGCTTCGCCGCAAGATTGATGCCTATGAAGGCGCGTTTGCGCAGTCGGGCAGTTCCGGTTTCATCGGTGCTTCCCTGGTTATGCAAAGCGTCTACCGCGTCATCGCCAGTGCAGCCGTCAGCGACGCGACAGTCTTCATTACCGGGGAAAGCGGTACCGGCAAGGAAATCTGCGCGGCGGCCGTTCACGCACAAAGCCCGCGGCGCGACAAACCTTTGGTCATCGTCAACTGCGCCGCGATCCCCAAAGAGCTTATGGAAAGCGAAATTTTCGGTCATGTGAAAGGCGCGTTCACCGGCGCCACCTCGAACCGCAAGGGCGCCGCCGCGCGCGCCAATGGCGGCACTTTGTTCTTCGATGAAATTGCCGAAATGGACCTGACCTTACAGGCCAAGCTCCTGCGTTTCGTACAAACCGGTGTCTATCAGCGGGTCGGCGACGACCATACCGACCGGTCGGATGTCCGGCTGGTCTGTGCAACCAACCGGAATCCGTTGGAAGAAGTCGATGCCGGCCGGTTTCGTGAGGACCTGTATTACCGGCTGCACGTCGTGCCTATCGAACTGCCGCCTTTGCACATGCGGGACCGCGACGTGATCGCGATTGCGAACCATATGCTGAACCAATTCGCCGTAGAGGAGAAAAAGCGGTTTACGACGTTCTCGCCGGAAGTCGAAGTGCTGTTCCAGTCCTACAACTGGCCCGGAAACGTACGCCAATTGCAGAACACGATCCGAAACATCGTCGTTCTTTATGACGGCACGGTCGTCGCCCGCGAAATGCTGCCCGACACCTTGAAGAACTTGCCAATCAATGGCGCCAAGGCAGCGCCATGCGATCTTGCATCGCCGTCGATTGCCCCTCTTTGGCTGACGGAAAAACGAGCGATCGAAGACGCCATCAAGCTCTGCGGCGGCAACATACCAAAAGCGGCGAAACTGCTGGATATCAGCAATTCGACAATTTATCGCAAGCGCCGCGATTGGGCCGAGCGCGAGCAAGAATTCTGGACTGCCGCGTCAGGCCCAAACGGGAGTGGCCCGCGATCGCCCGGCAAAGGGATAAAATGAAAATGACAGCGCAACCGAACAGCATCGAAGGCCCTTGCGACTGGACCGGCGGCGACATCGCCGACGACCCGCGCTGGCGGTTTGCCCTATCGGAAGACGATATCGCCGACATCGAGCGCGCGGACGCGGTGGCGAAATCGCGAAATGTCGACTGGCGGAACATGACCGCGGATGATTTTCCACTCGACGGTTTGGCGGAAAAACTACGCGCTATCCAGGAAGAGCTCGAAGACGGCTGCGGGATGGCGCGGTTGTCCAAACTGCCGGTCGACCGGTTTGCCGGCAGGCTGCGGCATATCTGGTACGGCATTGGCCTGCATCTCGGGACCGCCGTGCATCAGGATTATCGCGGCATGATGATGCGCGATATCGAAGACACGAAAGAGGATACGGACGCGCTGTTCGATCACAAACTTAAGACACGGGACGGGCAGACGTTCCAATCCTCCAAGGCGCGCACCCTCTCCAACGGCCCGCTTCGCTTCCACACAGACCGTTGCGACGTCGTCGGATTGCTTTGCGTCCGCCCCTCGGAGTCCGGCGGCATCAGCCGGATCGCCAGTTCGGTGCGTGTCCATAACGCGATGCTGGCGCGCAGACCCGATCTCGCCGCGCTGCTGTACGGTCCCTATCACCGGTCGCGGCAGGGAGAGGAGTTCGGCGGCGAAAAGATGACCTATGCGCTACCGGTCTTCGGCCAACATGCCGGCCGTTTCACCAGCCACTATTCGCGGACCTATGTGGAGGCGGCGGTGGAGATCGATCCGCGCAACAAACTCAGCGACAAGCAGCTCGAGGCGATGGATTTGCTGGCGGCGCTGGCCGCCGAACACTGCATGGAATTTTATTTCGAGCCGGGCGACATGCAGTTTCTCAACAACCACGTGATCTATCACGCGCGGACCGCCTATCATGACGACCAAGGACCGCAGCGGCGATTGCTGCATCGTCTGTGGCTGTCCATGCCGAACAGCCGCTCGCTGCCGGAAGACCACGCCGTTCTCTGGCGAAACACCAAGGCCGGCGAAATTCGCGGCGGTATCGGGCTTGCTCCGACAACGAACTGACAACAAGGAAACTTCGACATGCACTGGACTGAACGGCGCGAACGATTCCGCGCACTCCTCGACGGCAACGAATGCATTCATCCCGGCTCGGTTTACGACGCCATTTCAGCGCGCATTGCCGAGGATCTCGGCTTCGAAGTCGGCATGTTCGCCGGCTCGATCGGCTCGCTTTCCGTGCTTGGCGCGCCCGACCTGATTGTCCTCACCTTGACCGAATTCGCGCAACAGGCCTACCGGATCAACCGTGCCGGCAATCTGGCGCTGCTGGTCGACGCCGACCATGGCTACGGCAACGCGCTGAATGTCAGGCGGACCGTGGAGGAATTGGAATCGGCCGGTGTTGCCGCGATGACGATCGAGGACACGATCCTGCCGACACCGTACGGACAGACAGGCGGGCCCGAATTGATCTCGCTCGAAGAGGGCGTCGGCAAGATGCGCGCCGCGCTGGAGGGCCGCCAGGATTCGAGCCTCGTCATCGCCGGCCGGACCAGCGCCGCCGCTATAACCGGGCTCGACGACGCGATCGCGCGCGCCAAGGCCTACGAGAAAGCCGGCGTCGACGCGATGTTCTTCACCGGCATCAACAATCCGGCCGAGCTGGAACAAATCGGCGAGGCAATCGATATCCCGATCTTCCTCGGCAGCCTGGGCCCGGAATTGAGCGACAAACCCCTGCTCGGCCGCCTCGGCGTCCGCATCGGCCTGCAGGGCCATATGCCGATGATGGCCGGCATCCAGGCCGTCTACAACACGCTGAAGGCCCTGCGCGAAGGCATCGCGCCCAAGGATCTGGAAGGCGTGGCGTCCGGCGATCTCATGAAGCGGCTGACCCGCGCCGATGATTACGGCCGCCTGACCAGGGACCACCTGGCCAGCAAGTAAGCACCCGGCGGCGCGCGGCAAACACCGTAGCGGGCCGCCGCCGGGCATCGCGGCCAAAGCAGGCGCCGCCCGCTCGCATTACCGCCCCGTCTATAACCGTTACCGGCTTAAACCGCTGACGCCGTGCGAGACCTGCGCGGCCTTCGGCTAGACCAGGGCACCGGACCACTCGCCAAGCCTCGAAAACCTCCGATAACGAGACACGGGGCGTAGGTGATGACTGAACTTTCGCGAAGCCGTCGCGACCTATTGGGTATTCAGTTTGTAAGCTCGCACTCTATTTGCTTTTGCCAACGCATAATCTGGTTTCAGGCGGATGGCTTCGTCATAGTCCCGGATCGCCCGATTGTACTGACCCTTGCCGAGATATGCAGTGCCTCGGTTGCTGTAGGCGGTGGCATAATCGGGCTTGAGGGCGATGGCCTGGTCAAAATCGCCGATCGCCCGGTCGTACTGGCCCTTCCTGAGATACGCAGCGCCCCGGCTACTATAGGCGGTGGCATAATCGGGCCTAAGGGCGATGGCCTGATCAAAATCGCGGATAGCGAGGTCGTCCTGATCTTTCTTGAAATACGCCGAACCGCGGTTGCTATAGGCTCTGGCATCATCAGGTTTGAGAGCGATGGCTTGGTTGTAATCGCGGATCGCGTGGTCGTGTTGGCCCTTCCTCGAATACACCGCGCCACGGTTGCTGTATGCGCCGGCGTCATCGGGTGCGAGGACGATAGCCTGCCCGTAATCGCGGATCGCTTGGTCGAGCTGGCCCTTCCAGGAATACGCGAGGCCCCGGTTGATGTAACTATTCGCATAATTGGGCCTATGGGCGATGGCTTGGTCGAAATCGCGGATCGCTTGGTCGACCTGTTTTTTCCTAAAATACGCACGGCCTCTTTTGATGGAGGCGAAGGCAAGAAACCCTCCCGTCAACCGGCCCGGTTGCAGCAGCCAACTGCAGGCGTCGATAAGCAGATCAGGTTCGGCGCTTTCGTCCGCGCACAAATTGAGTTTAGCCTTGATATCCTGTGCCTGCGCGCCAACCGCGAACCCGGCTACCAAGACAGCCAACCATATCGCGCGCATCAATGCCTCCCGCAACAGGATCCCCGAGCAAGACACTACACGTATTTTCGATACGTCGTGTAAGGCAATGCGCCTGCAAGCGTGCAGATGGGCCAATCGCGTCCGAGAAACGGGACACCGACTGATGACGATGCTTTTGAAAACCTATCACGTCACTGTGCGGGGCTTTTCTCCTATCCCGTACTACGCGGCATCCGCCGGCAAGGCGAGGGCAACGGCGTGGCGAGACTACGGTTCCGCATACAATTGCAGCTTCAAAGAATTCTTGCAGATCGCCACCATTCGGCGCGCGCAAGATCCTGAAAATCTGGGAAAGAAGGTCACGGTTTCCGGCCTTCCGGCCTATCAGGTGCCGCACAATCTCGGCACCGGTTTTGTGCGGCCCGGCTGTGAAACGATCTTTTTTAGCCATCCCAATGACGTTGTAGACGGGTGGCCGGCTGCGTCCGGGGAGCGTGACACATGAAACAGCTATGGCATTTCCTCGGCCTCGTCTTTCGCCCGCACCCTTACGCCTGGCCGGCTGACAACTGGCAGGACTGGCTTTTGCGGTGGATGCGGCCGTTCGCGGCTTGGGAGATGGCCGGCGATTTCGTGAGTGCCGACGAGTTTCGAAACGACGCACCGGTATCGAGCGGGGCCAACGGCTTAACCCCGGAATATCCCGATTGTGTGTGACGTTGGAAAGTTCCGTTTAGCTATAGGAAAGGTGACATGAAGAAAACGCCACTTACGCCCTACAGAGCGTCGCTGCTCAACCGCCTGCCGATCCGGAAGTTCGGTCTATCGGCTACGGAGAGTCGCCAGTTGAACGAATGCGTTTCGCTCGGATGGGCGCGTAAGAAGTTCGTCGCCTATCGCGGTGAGCATTTCGAAATCACTGACAACGGCCGCGCTGTGTTGGCCGAGTCCTGAAACGAGGCTCCAAAGTGAAAGATATTAACAAACAAAACAGCCCCTTACGCTCAAAGACTGGCAGTAACAACGGCGCCAGCAACCAAAGCCACAGAACCCAGCAGGGTCGGCAGCCAAAAATCAAGATAGTGTCGCAGCTGAAGTGCGCCTATGTCGATTTCCTTAAGTTGGTAGAGACGCTTTTCGTCGGGGCGCATCCTCGCGGTAGCCAAATCTACCGAGTGCCGATGCCGTTTAGACACAACATCCGCATAATTCTGAACAAAGAAGTTCGTAAGATAATAGACCAACACAACTTCAAGAATACACCAAGTCCAGAATTGGCCGTTCGGACCAAATTCAAATCCAAACGGTTTAAAGCTATCAATATTGATGCCAGGCACCCAAGCCAATACCAGCATTACGCAAGACAATACGAGCGTATTTCGTCCGTACTTGAGCGCGCGCTCAGAAGGAGGATCCAAATCACCCATCAGGTGATGGAACGCGAATTCCTTTGCGTGTGTCAATAACCAGTGTGAAACGAGACAAAACCAACGCCCTCACAAATAAATCACTTGATTTAATTCGTGTGTTTTAATAGTCTCCCCTCATGACTGAGACCGACACACGGGACAAGCTCGTCGCCGCCGCCGAACGGTTGTTCGCCGAGCGCGGCGTGGACAATGTTTCGTTGCGCGAGATCAACCGGGCGGCCGGGCAGAAGAACGTCGCGGCGCTGCACTATCATTTCGGCTCGCGGCGCGCGCTGATGCTGGCGATCTTCGAGCGGCGGATGAGCGGGATCAACCGGCGCCGTCTCGAGATGGTGGACGCGATCACAGAGTCCGGGTGCGAAGCCGACTGTCATGACGTCGTTTCGGCCATGGTGCTGCCGCTGGCCGAGCAATTGGTCGATCCGGCGCGCGGCGGCCACTATGTGCGGTTCCTGGCGCAGGCCGTGGCCGATCCGGGTGTCGATCTGGGCGATCTGGTCCGCGGCCGGTTCGATCATGGCATGGCCGTCACCAAGCGGCTGCTGCGAACTCTTCTTTCCGACCTGCCGCCCGCCATCGTCGAGCAGCGCATCCATCTGGCGGCGACGCAGATGGTCTATGCCCTGGCCGATCAGGAGCGGCACCGGGCAAGAACCGAATATGCCACCGGCGATCTGTGGCTCTTCGTCGACAATCTGGTCGATTCCATCACGGGGATGCTGATGGCCCCCGTTTCCGATACGACTCGCGCGCGACTCCGCGAACGCGATAAACTAACCGCCTGAATAGGGGATTCAATATGACCTACCAACACATCACGGTGAAGCCGCTGGCCGGCGCGATCGGCGCGGAAATCTTAGGACCCGATCTGGCACAACCGCTCGCACCCGCCGTCCTGGACGAAATCCACCAGGCGCATCTCGACCACCAGGTCGTCGTCTTCCGCGACCAGGATCTCACGCCGGAAAACCATAAGGCGTTCTCCCGAAACTTCGGCACGAGCCATATCAACGACTTCTTCCCAACCGTCGAGGGACATCCGGACATTCAGCTGGTCGCGAAGAATCCCGAGGATACCCGCAATGTCGGCGACGTTTGGCATACCGACGTCTCCTATGTCGCCAAGCCGCCGCTCGGCTCGATGCTCTACGCGCTGGAAGTGCCGGAGTCCGGCGGCGACACCATGTTCGCCAGCATGTACGCGTCCTACGACGCGCTGTCGGACGGCATGAAAGCGCTGCTCGGCGGCCTCAACGCCGTGCACAGCGCGGCCGTCAGCTTCGGCACCAATGCCACCGGCCCGGAGATGAAGGCCGAGAACAAGTCGATGAAGTTCAAATATTCCGAGGACGCGGAACAGGTAGCGGTGCACCCGGTCATTCGCACCCATCGTGAAACGGGCCGCAAGGGCCTCTACGTGAACCGCTCCTTCACCAAGCATTTCGAAGGCATGACGGCAGAGGAAAGCGCACCGCTGCTGAACTATCTGTACGATCACATGGCGCGGCCGGAGTTCACCTGCCGGGTCCGCTGGCAGAAAGGCACGCTGACCTTCTGGGACAATCGCTGCACGCACCACAATGCGCTTAACGATTATCAGGGCCAGCGCCGCCTGATGCACCGGGTTACGGTGCTCGACGACAAGGAAGCGTGGCCGGCTTTGACGGAAACCGCCGCGTAGTTCAGTCTAACGATTGGCGTCGGGAAAGCGCGGCTTGCCGCGCTTTTTCTGATCCGGAAAACTAAAACTCAGACCAACACGGAGCGTAGAAATGAAACTCGGACTTTCGATCGGCTATTCCGGCGCGACCATGGATTTGCCGGTCGAGCGCGTGCAGCTCGCCGAGCGTCTCGGCTACGACTCCGTCTGGACGGCGGAGGCTTACGGTTCCGATGCGGTCACGCCGCTGGCCTATCTCGGCGCGGTTACAGAGCGCATCAAACTCGGCACGGGGATCATGCAGGTGTCCGCCCGCACCCCGGCAAACGCCGCCATGTGCGCTGGCACGGTCGACGCCATGGCCGGCGGCGGCCGTTTCCTCGCCGGGCTTGGCGTCTCCGGCCCGCAGATCGTGGAAGGCTGGTATGGCGAGCCCTGGGGCCGGCCCTACTACTGGCTGAAGGATTATGTCGAGATCATGCGCAAGATCTTCCGCCGCGAAGGACCGGTCAGCCATGACGGCAACCAGCTGCAACTGCCCTATGAAGGCGAAGGCGGGCTCGGCGTCGGTAAGCCGCTGACCTCTATCCTGCACATGAACCCGGACATCCCGATCTATATCGGTTCCGGCAACGAGCAGACAGTCCGCCTGACGGGCGAGGTCGCGGATGGGTGGCTGCCACTCGGCTTCACGCCAGGTACGTTCCATGAATACAAGGGTTGGCTGGAAGAAGGTTTCGAGCGCGCCGGCAACGGCAAGGGCTTCCATAATTTCGAAATCCAGGCCTCCGTCCATGTCGAGATCGATCAGGACGTCGCGGCGGCGCTGAACCGGCTGAAGCCGCGCGAGGCGCTGTATATCGGCGGCATGGGCCACAAGAACAAGAATTTCCACAAGGAGATGATGATCCGCCGCGGCTATGCCGACGCGGCCGACCGGATCCAGGAGTTGTTTCTCGCGGGCCGCAAACAGGAGGCTTCCGACGCCGTGCCGGACGAATGGGTCGATTCGAAATCCCTCGTCGGACCGCCGGCCCGGATCAAGGAACGCTACAAAGTTTGGGACGATTGCGAGGCGACCAGCGTGACCGTTCGGACCGTGCAGGATGAAGCCGTCAGGCTTATGGCGGAAGCGGCGCGTCTGAATCCCCTGTGAATCGAACCGTCGGCGCGTAAATTTCCGACGTAACATACAAGAATTATCAGGGGCTTACCCCCATGCCGTGCAAACAGGTTTGTTCACCTCTTGTACAACGGCAGAATCGGCCTATCTTTAGGACAAGGTCGACGGGTTACCGTCGCATGTGGCGCCTCGCGCACCCCCCTCCCCAATCCCCCTGCGCGGGGCGCCATTTTCTTGGCAGGGGCATTCCAAACTAAATTACGCGCTGTCCGCGGTTCCATAGAGCAAGGATCGCATTTCATCCGGATTGCCAATCGCCGTCGACAACGAGTCGATGGAATCATCGACGGCTTCGGCGAAACGATCCGCGCCACCGAAACGTTCCAGCGTTTCAGGCGGAATGAACTTGAACAACAGCGCGGACGTTCCGGGCGGCAATCCGGCCAGATGCACGGACAGGATTCCGTGGTCTCGCGCCATCGCCATTGCAAACCCGGCGGTCGCCTCGATCGGCATCGCCGGCCGCTCCGTCAATCCGGCCCGCTCCATCGCCATTTCCAAAATGTCCTCGCCCTTCAACTGCGCGGTCACCGGCGTTTCGGATACCCGGTTGCCGAAACGCGCTTTCAACGCTTCGGCGACTTCCTTCGTCGTGGCGACGAGATCGCGAACTCGCTGCGGATCGTACTGCGCCAGAGAGTGAACCACGGCCGGAAAAAGCATCGGCCGCGCCTCGACGCCAAGTTCGAAGCCAGTCGCCCGAATCTTCGCGACCAACGCGGTGTCTCCGGCGAGGAGGCCGAGCCGAGGGCCGATCGTTCCGTACTTGTCCAACCCCGTCGATGCGATATCGACATCGAATTCCAGAGATTTCGGTTGATCGAACACCGCGGGGCCGACCCGTGCGCCGCCGGCGTCGTCGACCAGAATTCGCGCGCCGGCCGCCCGGGCGATTTCGATGATCTTTTCAATATCGCGCGCCGACATGATCTCGTAGCTGACCGGCAACCGGGTCAAGGCAACGACCGAAACGGTCTCCCCCGCGGCACGGGCCGCATCGAGGGCCTCGCCGAAGGCCGCAACGCCCACCGTATCCACGAACTTCGCACCAGCCCGCTTCGCTGCACGGGTCACACAGGGATGGCTGTATGTCGGCGAGGCGCCGATCACCGTATCGCCGGGCACCGCCATTTCCAGCATGGCGGTCAGAATCGCCGCCGTCTGCCGGTTGAACATCATCATGTCGTGCCGAGCCGGGTCGCCGCCCATATGATCCAGGCCCAGCGCATGCAGCCGGTCGTTAAGCAAGGCCGGCGCGATCTCGTCATCGAGCGGCGTCGTTTCCCCGGCAGACATTTCGAAACGCCGTTCCAGGCCGCTAAAATTGAAGACTTCGCCGCCCGACCCGTCGCCGAGCCGGGCGCGGATCATCGACCAGGCATTGCCGAGCTTACGCAAATCGTCCGCAGTGCTGCCGATGTAATCGCCCCGCGCATAGGGAACACCGGGTGCGAAAGAGTTGCCGAACCGGTCTAGCTGCACGTCGCTCATGGAGAAATTCCTCTGTCCGTAGGAGAACTCGGAGCCAGTTAAGCGCGAAATGACGCCGCGAAGAAGCGTATTTGTCAGATTTCAAAAAAGCGGTCGAAATAGCCGCGATAGGCTTGGCTTTTAGGTTTGTCCCGATCTTCCGGCAGGACATAGGCGATCGAGCTCTTGCCCTCGAGCGCGCGAGGCAGAATTGAAATGCGGATGAAACGGCTCTCTTGTTCCGCATCCGCCTGCGCGAAGACAGGTACAGGCCCCGCTTCGAACCAAGGTTCGCCCGGGCCGAAATGGCTCGAATGCCCATCGCTGTCGATCCGGATCGTTCCTTTCTGCAAGCAGCGAATACCGGGACCCTTATGGGTATGGGTAAAGGCACAACCGCCCGGCGGGAACACCACGCTGTCGCAGCGCATCATGAGGCCGCCGTCAGGCGGAAGCGTGGTCAACGGCGCATCGAGTAGCAGGACCGAATTGACACCGGGCAAGTGGACAGGGGTATCGGCTTGCCGCGCGAACTCACATCGCCAGACTGTCGCACCCTCACATTCGAGGGTCGTCGCGCCATCGCCAAACCAAGCATCGTCCTCTGCCACCGACACACCATCCAGACGAACCGCGCCGCGACGTGCGTAGACGGTGCGGATACCGGCCGGAAGGGAAACCGGATCGGCACCCGGGCCGATATTGTCCCGATAGAAACGGAGAGCGTATCCGATCACAGCACCGCTTCGGCTATGGTTCGCATGGAATCGCGGGTTGGCCGACGGATCACCATCGTATGGACATGTCCCTTGGCGGCGGCCTCTTTCCAGACCCCGACCCGTTCCATGATGCGTTCCTTTGGGCCCACCAGCGCGACGGCGTCGACCAACTCGTCCGGCACCGCGGCTTCGGCTTCGGCCCGTCTGCCGGCCAGGAAGTGATCCTGGATTTCGACAGCGGCGGCTTCGAAGCCAAGTTTCTTGGCGTAGTCGTTGTAGTAGTTCTTATCGCGCGCGCCCATGCCGCCAATATAGAGCGCCATTTCACGCTTCACTGGCGCACGGCAGGCCTCCATATCGTCGCCGACCTCGACCGCGACGAAAGGCGAGACCTTATAGTTCTCAAGGCTCTTGCCGTTGCCGGCCTTGGCGAATCCTTCCTGCAGCGGGTCACCGATGATGCCGAACTGGCTTGGGTCCATATAGATGGGGAATCCGCCATCCGCCACTTCGCCGCTGACCCGCAGGCCGGCCGGTGTGATCGCGGCGGTGTAGATCTGCATCGACGGGTCGCCATGCATGATGCTTTTCAGCGGCTTACCCAGCCCAGTAGAGCCCTCTCCGGTAAGCGGTATCTGGTAGTGCCGACCGTCATGCTTGAGCGGCGCCTCACGCGCCAGAATATTGCGGATGATTTCGATATATTCCCGCGTACGCGCGATCGGGCGGCCGAACGGCTGGCCGTGCCAGCCCTCGATAACCTGCGGCCCGGACGGACCGACACCAAGGATGAAGCGTCCGCCCGAAAGGTCGTGCAGGGTCATGGCCGTCATT
>Ga0315338_1003720_pt1 | contig 12955 bp, 11 predicted proteins | sample ASW8metaG_FD_204518 | JGI IMG/M metagenome (GOLD analysis project Ga0315338, IMG submission 204518) | Ammonia-oxidizing marine archaeal communities from Monterey Bay, California, United States - ASW #8 | ecosystem: Environmental > Aquatic > Marine > Coastal | place: USA: California | collected... | reverse complement strand
CATTTGGTATTGGTGCTGCGCTGACTGGCCTTGCAGGTGGGTTACTAGCACCAATCACGGGCATATTGCCAACAATCGGAGCGATCTACATTGGTAAAGCGTTTATTACGGTCATCTCCGGCGGAACGGCAATTCTTGCGGGTACCGCCTCTGCTTCTGTCCTACTCGGAGCCATCAACGGTATCGTAGCCTTCGTAGTCGGTCCGACAATGGGGGAAGTGGGGTTGCTACTTCTTGCAATTGTGCTTTTAAGGTTGATGCCACAAGGTATCACGGGTAGATTTTTCAAGCGAAGCCTGTGAATCGTTCCAGAGAAACTAAATCACTAATCTCGATCGGCATAATCGGGCTGATCATTCTTTTTGGTGCACCCCATAGCCTAGATCTGTTTTCAGTTATCAGCTTGACTACCGCCGTTAGCTTGGCAATTTTAGCCCTAAGTCTGGGATTGATCTGGGGGTTTGGTGGGATCCTGTGTTTTGGACAGACTGCATTTTTTGGTATCGGAGGATATGCCTACGCAATTGCAGCACTAAATTTTGGCGGAAGCACAGGTGCGATACTTGCAGCGCTGATTGTTGCTGCGGGGTCAGCAGCAGTTCTTGGTTATTTCATGTTCTATGGACGCCTGAGTGATGTCTATTTGGCTGTCATTACACTCACTGTGACGCTAATCCTCTACAGCGTGATCAGACGCACTTCGGGGCCGGAATACAAAATTGGTATTGCTAAACTGGGTGGTTTTAACGGCATAAATGTGCCACCTATTAATTATCCCTGGGACGCCACTCAATTTCTATACCCCGAGCATGTCTTCTATGTCGCAATGGTGGCTTTATTGCTTGCTTACTTTCTCTGTGTTTGGGTGACAAAGTCCCATTTTGGTCGGGTTTCGGTGTCCATCCGCGAGAACGAGTTGCGATCTGAACTCTTAGGCTATGACGTGCGATTTTATAAATTATGTATGTTTACTATCGGCGGTGCTATTGCTGGCCTTGCGGGCATTATGTTCGCGAACTCGATTGGAAGAATTACCCCAGATGTGTTTAATCTGTATAACGCTGCCCTAGCAATCATCTGGGTCATAATCGGCGGACGGGGTACGCTAATAGGTCCTGTGCTTGGTGCCCTGGTCTTGTTTTACACGACGTCCTTCTTGGGTCAACAGTCTGTGGTAAATATCAATCTATTTCTGGGACTGGTCTTAATTGTTTTCGTACTTGTTGTCCCCAGGGGAATCGTTCCGTCTCTCATTCAGTTATGGGATCGACGAAGATCCCGGCGCATGACAGCTCGTTCAGCTAAAAAAATGAGACGACGCGGGCGATCAAGGGTCAAGGAGATTTCTGTTGAGGAGTAACGTTGTACTTGAGACTCGATCGTTATCCATGCATTTTGGTGGTGTAGTGGCGGTTGATAGGGTGGACTTTTCTCTGCGAGAAAATGAGTTGCGTTGTTTGATTGGTCCTAACGGCGCCGGGAAAAGTACTTTTTTTAAATGCATAACTGCCCAGTTGAGGCCTACTACAGGCGATGTGGTCATTCGAGATTTTAACGTTACGGGTAGTGAGTCTCATCAAGTAGCGAGAATGGGAGTTGGAATTAAGACCCAGGTCCCTAATGTATTTGACGGACTCGATGTGGAAGAGAATATTTGGTTGTCGGCTAGTCAGTCAGCTAGTGTAAAACGAGCCCGTGTCATAACCTCTGAGGTTGTCGAGCGGCTCGAGCTAGGTGAAGTTCGAAAATCCCAGCTTGGGTCGTTGGCTCATGGACAAAGGCAACTGGTAGAACTCGGGATGGTACTGGCAGGTGAGCCCTGGTTGGTGATTTTAGACGAACCCACTGCTGGTATGACCCAAGATGAGGTAGTACGCACAGCCGATGTAATTCGGGAAATCAACCAGAGTGCAACGATGATTGTTGTGGAACATGATATGCAGTTCATTCGGATGATCGCACAAAAAGTCACAGTTTTTCATCAAGGTAAAATTTTGGTCGAAGGAAATATGGACGAGATCTCATCGGATCATAGGGTTCGGGAAGTCTATCTAGGTCATCGGAAATCGTTATGAGTGACGCGCTGATTCTCAATGTAAGAGATTTGCACGCGGGGTATGGACGTGTACCAGTACTTCATGGCATTGATCTTGCAGTTACGGAGGGCCAGATTATTGGCGTATTGGGCCACAACGGCATGGGAAAGACTACGTTGCTTAAGACATTGATAGGAATCGTTCCAGCAACATCTGGTCGGGTTGAATTTGACGGGGTAGATATTTCTGACGAGCCGGCCCACGAACGTTCTCGCCTCGGGTTAGGTTATGTACCACAAGGTCGTGGTATCTTTCCGCAGCTTTCAGTCTACGATAATCTGCGGATGGGTGTCGTGGAGCATGGTGAAGAGGAGCATGAAGCGATTGAGACTATATTGCAGGAGTTTCCTCAACTACAGCCACTTCTAGATCGATCTGGTGGTGCCTTAAGCGGTGGTGAACAGCAGATTTTAGCATTGGCTCGTTGTTTGATTAGTAAGCCGGACTTGGTGTTTCTGGATGAGCCGACAGAATGGATACAACCGTCCATTGTTGATGGGATCATCGAACTACTCAAACGACTGAACTCCACCCAAGGACTCACTATTGTTGTTGTCGAACAAAACTTAGAATTTGTCACTTCGCTATCCGACCGAATTTTACTGCTACAAAAAGGTGACATCACGGGTGAGGTCAGTGCCGAACAATTGTCGAACTCAGCACTTATTGAGGAATTTGTCGGTTTTGGATCGGGAGTGTCACAGCCCGTTCATCAGAAACATACTGAGATACCTGACACCAGTTTGCCCGATACGGATGAAAATTTAACGACTCAAACTATGCAAAAAGAGAGGTTTGACTATATGACTGTCAAAAGACCAACCCACGACCAGCTTACACAGATCACACAAGATTTGGGTATGAATCTTTCCGATGAGCGAATCTCAGAATTTCTAGAGGTGATGGAGGATACGATGAAAGTCTATGACATGGTTGATGCCATGCCAGATTATCTTCCAACAGTGGACTATCCAAGAACGCCGGGTTATCGGCCAGGACCACAAGAGAATCCACTCAATGCTTGGTATATAAAATGTGAAGTTAAAGGAGCGCCACGAGGACCACTTGCAGGTAAATCTATTGTTCTAAAAGATAATATTAGTCTCGCGGGTGTGCCAATGATGAACGGTGCCTCAACCCTTGAAGGATATATTCCGGACATTGATGCGACTATTGTGACTCGTATCCTTGATGCAGGAGGAACTATCGTTGGTAAATCTCATTGCGAATATTTTTGTTTATCCGGAGGGAGTCACACTAATGCTACTGGGCCTTGCCACAATCCACACAAAATGGGTTATTCAGCCGGGGGGTCCTCGTCTGGATCTGGTGCATTGGTTGGTTCAGGTGAAGTTGAAATGGCGATGGGCGGTGACCAGGGTGGGTCGATTCGGATGCCTGCTTCGTATTCGGGTTGTTATGGGATGAAGCCGACCCATGGGTTGGTCCCCTATACCGGAGTTATGCCTATTGAGACAACCATAGACCATACTGGCCCAATGACTCAAAACGTCGCTGATAATGCACTTCTGTTGGAAGTTATTGCTGGAGAAGACGGTCTAGATCCTAGGCAGTATGCGCCCAAAGTTGATCGCTACACGTCTGCCTTAGGGCGGGGAGTGCGCGGATTGAAGATCGGTATAGTTGATGAGGGTTTCGATCGACCCGAATCTGAAACTGATGTTGATTCAAAAGTCAGGGAATCAGCTGAGAAGCTGCGTGAACTCGGAGCTGACGTTGAACAAATATCGATTCCAATGCATAACGAAGGTGCTGCCATCTGGACACCTATCGGGCTTGAGGGTCTAACGAATCAGATGATGAGCGGTAATGGGTTTGGAACTGGTTGGAAAGGCATGTATTCCACGAGCCTTTTAGATCATCACGCTAACTGGATTAATCGGGCCGATGAGCTATCTGACACGTTAAAATTTTGTATGTTTGTCGGTGAGTATTTTTTAAGACACTATCGAGGACATTTTTACGCTAAGGCCCAGAATCTCAGCAGAAAGTTGACAGAGACCTACAATGAATCATTAGCAAAGTTCGATCTATTATTGATGCCTACAACTCCAATGAAGGCAACGCCGTTACCGCCAGCTGATGCGTCGCTTGCTCTATATTGTCAAAGAGCATTCGAGATGTTAGCGAATACTTCTCCTTTTGACGTAACTGGTCACCCGGCGATGTCAATCCCCTGTGGGATGAGTGATGGGTTACCTATTGGTTTGCAGTTGATAAGCCGACACTATGGTGAATCAACAATTTATCAGGCAGCTCATGCTTTAGAGCAATTGGGAGATTGGAAGCAGATGTAGTCTTGAGACTTAGGCGGTAACAGAATATGGTAGCAGTTAGTGAGCTTTCGACGGATTCAGGACTGATGTCCGGGTCAGACCGAGCCTACGTCGTCGGTCGAATTCAACCAGTACTCGAAGAAATTACTATATCTGAGTTTTTTGCCCGCACGGTTTCACTCTATCCCGATCGTGAGGCCTGCGTATTTTGTAAAACTGGGGAGCGCTGGACTTGGTCGCAACTGTCTCAAAAGGTAGACCAGTTCGCGGCTGGACTTCTCGCACTGGGCATATACAAAGGAGACCGTGTTGGTATTTGGTCGCCAAATAGATCTGAGTGGGTGTTGGCTCAATTCGCAACCGCACGAATCGGAGCAATTTTGGTCAACATTAACCCGGCTTACCGTCGGGCAGAACTGGAGTATGCATTAGTAAAAGTTGGCGTGAAGGCATTGATCACTGCGGAGTCATTCAAGACCAGCAACTACCTTGATATGTTGACTGACCTTATTCCCGAACTTGCCAACTGTAAACCAGAACGTTTGTCTGCCTCTAAGTTTCCTCTACTAAATTTTATTATTCAGACTGGCAAGCTTAACCAGGCTGGAATGTTTCGCTTTCAAGATTTCATGGAAAAGGGTGGTGAAGGGGATAAGGCACGCCTAGTTGGAATTGATAGCAAGCTGTTTCCTGAAGAGCCAATCAATCTGCAATTTACTTCGGGTACAACAGGCGTACCGAAAGCCGCAACGCTAACCCATACAAATATCGTTAATAACGCTCGTTTTGTAGCTGAAAGTATGCAACTGACACAGAAAGATAGGCTATGTATCCCTGTTCCCTTGTATCACTGTTTTGGCATGGTGCTGGGTAACTTGGCTTGTGTTGTAGGGGGTACTACTATGGTTTTCCCAGGTGAAGGATTTGATCCGGTCGATACACTTGAAGCATTAAACGCAGAACGTTGTACTGGTGTTCACGGAGTGCCAACTATGTTTAGTGCCATGCTGAACTGTACTGGGTTTGATCAATACGATTTACGATCGCTACGAACTGGAATAATGGCGGGAGCGCCTTGCCCGATTGAGCTCATGAAAGACGTGGTGTCAAAGATGCATCTTGATCAAATGACGATAGCCTACGGGATGACGGAGACCAGTCCAGTGTCTTTTCAGAGTGCTGTAGATGATCCGATTGAACGCAGAGTTTCGACGGTCGGAAGAATCCAGCCACATGTTGAAGCGCGAGTCGTGAATGAATCTGGGACGGTCTTAAAGGTAGGTGAGCAGGGTGAGCTCCATACCAGAGGTTACCTCGTGATGCGTGGTTATTGGGACGATCCAGAGCGTACTGCTGAATCAATAGACAGCGATGGATGGATGCACACGGGTGATCTTGCGACAATTGATGCAGATGGCTACTGCAATATCGTAGGGCGGGTAAAGGATATGGTCATTCGTGGAGGTGAAAATGTATATCCACGCGAGATTGAGGAATTCTTGTTGAGTCACCAGGGAATTCTAGACGTACAAGTCTTTGGTGTTCCCGACAACAAATACGGAGAAGAGATTTGTGCCTGGATCATTCCGATGGCTGGTAACAATATATCTCTAGATGATGTACGCAGCTACTGTGATGGACAAATTGCACACTACAAGATTCCCAGGTATGTAAAGGTGGTTTCGGAGTTTCCAATGACCGTTACCGGTAAACCTCAGAAATACTTGATGCGAGAGACGATGACTGAAGATCTAAAATTGGATCAGGTAAAAACTGCTTAGCCGACTTGCTTGGTTAATATAATGCAGAGTTAATCTATCGCTGTTTAATTTGAATTAATCTGAGCGGGGGCTAACAATGTCGGATACTATCAGCGAACAGTATCCAGGAGAGGGTGAGATACTTGCGCGGGCCGCATCCCAGTATGAATTTTCTAACCCCGATGTTCCGATTGTTCCAGACCGTACAGCGCTGCTCGTAATTGATCTACAAGAAGGATTTGTAGCTGAGGGCGCGCGTATGTGGACGCCGCAAACGCTTCAAATTATTCCTCATGTTAAATCGCTGATCAAACGTAGTCGCTCACTTGGCATGCCGGTTATTTTTACAGAACATGCACATGATAAATCTGGCCGAGATCGGGGCTTATGTGGGTCGTGCCGTTAAATCAGCCGATTCGAGAGGGTGCGTTGCGTATCGGTGCCGAAGACGTGCCCACTTATCTCGAAATTCGCCCTCTAGAAGGAGAAAAAGTCATTCTAAAGCATCGATATAGTGCATTTTTTGATACCGACCTGCACACCTATCTTCGCGGATGTAAAGTCGATACCGTAATCATTACAGGTTGTATGACCAACTATTGTTGCGGGGCAACGGCTCGTGACGCATTTTTTTTCGCGACTACAAGGTTATTTTTGGTAGCGATCTCAACGCTACTGATAGCCAAGAACTCCATGAGGCTGAACTTAAAACACTTCGCAGAGGTTACGCGAGAGTGATTTCGACCGATGAAATCATGGAAGAGCTGGGCACTTGAATTGATGCTTAAATACAAAGGGTAGGGAGTAATGACCGAGTATCCTGTTCAACTGGACCGCATGGCATTGGTAAATATCGACATGCAAGTTGCATTTGTTGAAGGCACTCCTTTGTCTGCACCCAAGGGGCGAGAATTAGTCGATGTCTTGAATCCTCTGATTAAGGCGTGTCGTCAGGCTGGTCTCATGGTAATACACACCCGCCATGTGACTCGCCAAGACGGCTCTAATCTAGGTTCAATGGGTGATTTAATCGGTGCAGTTCGAGATGGATACATTATGGAAGGGTCAAGTACTGTTGAATTGCATCCTGACGTCGACGTCCAATCCACAGATATTATTCTCGACAAACCTCGCTATGGTGCTTTCACGGGTACGGACCTCGATAATATTCTGAGAGGAAATGGTATCGACTCAATAATAATTTCGGGGATATGCACCAATATATGTTGTGAGACTACGGCACGTGAAGCGGGTATGCGGGACTATCGTGTATTTTTTATGGAAGATGGGACGGAAACATTTCCTATCGGAAACCTAACCTCAGATCAGATTCGCAGAGTCGTGAACGCGACTGTTGGTGCGGCTTTTGCTAATGTATTGTCTGTCCGCGAAATGATTGATCGATTGAATCGAGAAAACACATCTGGTTTACCGAGTTTTTTGAGGGTATCTGTTTAGTGAAGACTATCTGCCTATACGCGTCTGATACGGTTTGACTTTCATGCCTTAAGCATAGCACTCGCAAGGCGTTTCAGTATGCTATTGGAGAGCTAGTAGCGCAAAGAATCTTGCCATTCCATAGTGCTTTATTTCCTAGCAATTCATCTAATGTTTCCACGCCACTGGTAAAACTAATTGGGCTCCAGTCCAATAACACGATGGAGTCGTCGTCTTTGAGTAGCGTAATTGTATTCGGTCGGCGTATGCATCATGCAGCGATTGTCCCACACCAGTAAATCACCGACGCTCCACTGATGTCGATAAATCAGGTTATCGTGTGTAACAAACTCGAGCAACTGACTAAGGAATTCATAACTTTGTGACTCACTCATGCCATCTATACACTTGCATTCTTCAATACTAAATACCAATGCTTCCCGCTGGGTTACGGGATGCCTTGTAACTAAAGGTTTAGTCACATTCGAGAATTGTGTTAGTTCTTCGGTAGATAAACTTTTGGCATACCCCAGCCTCTCATATAGGTAAAGTCGCGAATAGGTAATATTTAAACTCTTGACCTGTTTGGACAAAGCGGGAGGTAGCGCATTAAGGGACAGGTAACCGTTCGCAAATAATGTATCCCCACCCAGTTTGGGTATCTCAACGCCATAGAGGCAGGTGGCCAGGTGTCTTGTTCCTACGCCAGTACCATCAGAATGCCACTCAATACTTTTGGCAGGCAGATGACCTATAGCTTTGCCATTTTCCTTAATGTTGCTGATTATTACTACATGCGGAAATCCTTCCACTGTCTTTTCTACTCCGTGTCTCGGTCGAAGTGTATTGAACATCGACATGAAGTTAGTCAAGTCAGCACCGCCGAGTTCTTGTTCAAGAAAGACCAGTAGCCCGTGGTGACACAATGCTTGATAAATATGATTAATTTCAGAATCATCACGCACAGTCTGGCAATTGATACCAGAACATAGTGCGCCCACGTCATTATTTAGCTTTTGAATTTGCACAATCTGATCTATAGGATGCTAATGTAGATTTTGAATTGGTATTCCGTTAGAAGAGTTGGACATATTACTAGAATGACTTAATTGCATCAGGCCTAATAGTGCCTAAAGTTACAATCCGTCCTAAGTAATGGAGCGTCATGAGAAAGATCGAACCGATAGTAGCACCATCTAAATTCATAGGCATTGATGGCGTAACTCATCTGTGTAGCGGCGGTGAATCTCCCTGGTTGAAATGCCAGAAGGAGGTGTATGAGTTGTTCGCCCGAAATAAGAGTTTATCTTATCAGGGCCGTGACACCTTGCTAGACCATGTTGAAAGCTGTCGGCAAAAGATGGGCCAGCTTTGGAATGTTGACACCGAGCGTGTCAGTTTTATGGCCTCTGCTGCCGAAGGCATGAACTGGCTTGCCCGGGGAATCGACTGGCGAAAGGGCGACAATATTGTCACTACCAATCTTGAATTCCCATCTGTAGCCTATGCGTGGAAGAACCTGACCGAACTGGGCGTCGAAATTCGATCGGTTCCTCATCGGAACTGGCAGGTGTTTGAATCAGAACTGCTGGAAGCAGTAGATGAAAGAACCCGTATACTTGCTGTCAGTCAAGTCAGTTTCTACAGCGGACAGAATCTTGACATTGAAGCACTCGCAGCTGGTTTGGAGGGTAGTGACACTCTGCTCGCAGTCGATGCTACGCATGCATCGGGTGCCATTACGGTCCCGGCTCAGGTAACGGACCTGTGTATAAGCTCTTGTTATAAATGGCTTCTGGCCACTCATGGCACTGCACCCTGTTATCTAAGTGAAAAGGCAGAATCTGTCGCCCGAACCACGACATTTGGTTGGCGTAATCTTGATGCGCACGGCCATGGATCTGCCGAGCGGAAACTGTCTGTAGCCGAACACCCGATGCCGGAAAAGCTCGAGGCTGGAAATCCCGCGATGGCTACCATCATGTTTCTCGAGCGATCCCTAGATCTGCTTCTTGAAGTTGGTATCGAACGGATTGAATCTCATGTGCGAGATTTATCTGAATTGATTTCGACAGGTTTGGAACAGCTAGGATTTCAGATTATATCCCCACGGGTGCGTTCGGGTCGGTCGGGTAATACCTGTTTTTTGGATACTCACGCTGAGGCAACCCGCAAGTCACTAGAAGCGTATGGCGTGCTGATTTGGGGTGAGCTTGGTAGGGTCAGAATATCTGGACATCTCTATAACAGTAGCGATGACGTGGAACGTCTTCTTGACTCACTAACCACAGTGCTCCGAGCGAATAACAAACTGGGTGATTGAACCTTAGGAAACTTTGAGAAAATCTAATGACTGGGTCATTCAAGCTCCGAGACTATGATAGAGGTACAGTAGGTTTAATTTAGTCTCGGTTAGAGACTTGCCGACACTCAACTACTTCCCATAATGTAGTGTTTAAGAGCGGCATAAATAACGCAATTTACAGGAGTAGGAATGCTTAGTTCCTTTCCCATTCGGATAACTGTGCCAGACAGCCACGGTAACTCGAGCCGATTTCCGCGTTCTAAATCAAGAGCCATTGAAACTTTCGCCTGGCCGGGTAAGCTGTCGATGTAGTCCAATCGAGTTTTGATGTTTTTATCTGTAAGGGGAATGCCTTTGGCATTTGCGACAGACATTACCTCTCCCATAATCTGTATTAGTAAACCTCTGGTGCTTGGATCTTCGCGCACAGGACCAAACGGTTGACGAGTGACGCAGTTCAAGGCACTAGCCCCAACAAGCCACAAGAACTTGTCCCATATTGTCAGGCTGATGTTATCGACATGTTCAGCACTGAGACCGGCAGCAGTAATAGCTTCAGAAAATTGAATCGAACGTTTAGAACGAATTTGATCAAACTCCCCGAACCTTATCGCTGCAAAGGGCGTAAAACGACGGACGAAACCAGGCTCGATGATGTTGGCACCAATTTCTGAAGTAGCTCCCATCACATGTTCAGGTCCCAAGATACTGTTAAGAGTTGGTTCGGCATCGACACCGTTCTGCATGGATAAGACTGCTGTATTGGGACCAACTAGATCTCGACATTGCTCGCCTGCGGATTCTGTGTCCCAAAGCTTTACGCAGAAAAGGACAAAATCCACCGGACCAATTTCATTGGGATCGCTCGTTGCTCGAATTGGATCGATAACAAAAGCCGCTTCAGGTTCTTCAATCTTCAATCCATTTTTCTTCATGGCGTCTAAGTGAGCCCCGCGTGCTACAAAAGAGGCCTGGTAGCCTGCTTGGGAGAGCTTGGCACCAATATATCCGCCCATACCTCCGCTACCCATGATCGCAAACGTAGGGCTATCGTTCTCTGCCATGAAATTCTCCTTGTCAGATGAGTTCGACGAGTAATCTAAAAGCTAGACCGTGCTGATACTTCAACCACAGGTAAATACTATAGATAGCTCGAAACACAATCTAGGGTTTTACCGTATAACTATTAGAAACGGTTGGTTTGTACTTCTTAATGTGCCCCAGTGTTGGATAACTGCGGTAGGTCGCAGATCTGTACTGGATCCACTCAGATAATTCTATCCTTAGCGTACTCAACCCTAGGTAGAACATCCTAATCTAGGTCGCGTTTAAAAGTATCGATTAATATCCTAGACTAAATACTGACAATCGTTTAGAAGAGTCAAACCAACAGAAGTAACTCCATAGTCCTCCAAATAACTCTCTCTTAAATTCTAGATTCACTGGAACTGGAATTTAGACAAACCTCTGTTTTTGTAGATTGAAGTGTGCTTTTGAGTGCGTGGCTACAAACCACGAGGTCGGGAGATCGAATCTCTCCGGACGCGCTATTAATTCAGTGGTTTAAGCAATTGCACAAACAGTGTGTTGTCCAAAGTAAACGGACAAAACCTGGATATATGGAGACATCGTATTCCAGATGGTGAACAGCGCATCGGGGGCAGTGCGTATCAGGGTTGCTATTTGTTGTTGGCTTAGTCAGACTCGTCACCGCTAGACAGTTAAAATTAGCAATTAAATGGTATTAGAGTCGCAACTACAGATTTTCCCACTTTTAGACTACGTCAGTTACCCTGTTCTGCTAACTATCCATTGCCTAATAGCGTTTCCCCGAACTTAAAGCCGGGGTTTTATCTTTAAACTCATTGTGAGAATGCCTTATGAATATTTATGTTGGAAACTTGTCATATAACATAACAGAAGATTCACTTCGGTCAATGTTCGAAGCTTTTGGAGGTGTTGTGAGCGCCAAATTAATTATGGATCGAGACACTGGTCAATCCAAGGGATTTGGATTCGTGGAAATGGAGAATAATGCCGACGGCCATAAAGCTATCGAGGACTTAAACGGTAGCGACAATGAAGGCCGTGCTCTCAAGGTCAATGTGGCAAAACCTCGAGAACAAGGTAATAGAGGTAGGCGGAATCGCTACTGATTCGAGACCACTACCTCCAATACCCTAGGGTGCATATCTAAAGCGCTAGCGATGTGCTGTTTTCCAACATGGGATCGGCGCTTAACAGGTGTTATCTAAGTTATGGAGCTCGTTAAGTTAACGTGTACAGAGAACAACAGAACGCTAGATGCTAGTGTGCTAAAGAAGTCTGATAGGTTCCTTGAGGTGGTTGTCGAAGGTACAGATACCAAAGTGACGTTATCCAAGAAATCTCCAGATGAACGAGTATACGTAGGCCGTATGGCTGGATTGGAGTTCATATCGACTGGGTGACGCTCAATTAGAGCTGAATTCGGAGTATCTGTTATCCGGAGATCCTTCACTTCAGTTTTGCAACCGTAGTATCGCAAGTATCCAAATGTTATCTCCCTGAAGGGGTGCGCTTATTGGATTGATTGAGATCAGCTGGCACCATTTAATGATGCATCCAAACGGTACTACCGGGATACGGTAACTGGCATGAAGCAGAAGCACGCGATTCGCTTCGGTTTGACCGTTGATCTACAACAGTTTTATAGATAGGGGTGCCGCTCATCGTAAGCCTGGGCGGCCTGGTCCATGCGCATGAATTGCGCGCCCAGTTCCCGGAGTCTGGTGATAAAACGTTCCAGCATCAGCATCCGATGGCCGCGTCCAATGACGTAAGGATGACAGGTATAGGTGATAACGCCCCAATCTGTGCTACGGGTCATATAAATAAAGTCGTCAACCCAGTTCTCCATCACGCTGTTTGCGTTGCGATGACCGGGTCGGGTCCTGGTCATCTCGAAATGGGGATGGTCGTCCTGGGACCAGCTGATAGGCATTTCGATCAACGGGGTTTTATCACCAAACTGCATCGGCTTTTGTAATTCGATCACATCCCCTTGGCGTACCCGATAGG
>Ga0315338_1003719_pt1 | contig 12956 bp, 3 predicted proteins | sample ASW8metaG_FD_204518 | JGI IMG/M metagenome (GOLD analysis project Ga0315338, IMG submission 204518) | Ammonia-oxidizing marine archaeal communities from Monterey Bay, California, United States - ASW #8 | ecosystem: Environmental > Aquatic > Marine > Coastal | place: USA: California | collected... | reverse complement strand
TACATTCTCTTTATATCTACCTATTTTAACCACTCTTTGTCTAAAATACGGATATTCTAACCATTTCATTATTTCTGTAGATACTTTAGTGAAACCAAACCCACAATAATCCACTTCAAATGGTTCTTTTTGTGTTTTAATTTTATTTTGATTCCAAAAATTCATAATACCATTTTTCTTAAAATTATCTTCATCCCAATCTGCTATCATAGCAGTACCACTTAAATCTTTTACATACCAACCCGCACAAAATTGTGAGTCATATTCTAATAATGCATTTAACTGTGAATAATTAAACTCTTGGTCTGCATCTATCCAAACTAAGTAATCTACTTTATCTATTAATTTACGAGGATTAGTAAACCCACCACCATCAGTACATAACCAATTTCTTGCATCTGCATGTGTTCTACCTACTACAGTATATATCTGTCCATCTAATTGTGAACACCACTCTTGTAAATTTAAAAATTGTGGTAATAATCTACCACTTATTGTGTTGTATATTGGAATACAGAATGCGTATTTCATATAACCTCTTTATATATAAGTATAATATTATATTCCTTTACTTACTATAAATATTTTCATTATGCATTCTCCAATGCTGTTACTTTTGCTGATAATTCCTGTATAGCTTTTACAATAGCCGCTGTCATAGCAGTTGCCTGTATACTTTTCCCAGTATTGTCGCCTTCAGTCTTATCTTCATCAAAATCTTCACCCCTTACTGCTTCGGGGAGAACTAATTCAACTTCCTGTGCTATAAAACCTCCACACAAATCATCTCTCGTCCTTTTACCTCCAATTTTTTTCCATTTAAAAGTAACTGGATTTAAGGCATTAATTTTATCAAGCCCATTATAAGTTACAGTATTTATATCTTCCTTTAGACCAGCATCAGAAGTATCATCCAACTCTCCTGATAAAGTTCCTTGATATAGAGTAATGTCGTTTCCTGGTGCACCTCCTGCGTAAGCACCTAAATACAATCGTGCATTTGGATTTGTCGGATTCCCAGCCCTTATATGAGCTGCATTAACAGTTACAAAAGTTCCATCTGTCGTGCCAAATTGCACCTCACTATATGAATTAGCAGCCGTAGCTGTGTTATATATAGTAGCACCAACCTGACCACCACTATTAGCTTTATTGATGTAAATATCTGCGCCAAATGTGGCTGTAGCAGCATCAATCTGCATAGGAGTTGTCCAAGTTATTGCATCGTCAGCAGAATAAGCACTCGCACCACCAGTTTTCAATGCAATATTTCCATCCCACATAGCAATTCTTGAAGATTGGTCTGCACCTATTGCTTCCCATCTGTCATTACCTTGGTCATAATAAGCATTGGCGTTCCAACCAATTTCCGTACCTGCCGAAAAAGCTGTTGGTCCTTCAAATGAGGATTGTCCACCTAATTGTAAAGCTGTAGCATAAGTACCCCACGTTGCTTCGGGAGCAACGCCAATGCCGACATTGCCTGAACTATCAATTCTCATTCTTTCTGCTGGTGTACTTCCAAGTGTATTAGTTGCGAATCTTATACCACTCGCTCCTGTTCCAGTAAGTTTTGTCCCTGAAGCATTACCACCTAAATAACCATATACAGCGTTTGAAGCACTTACCCATTCAATTGCTACATCATTACCCCCACCAATTGTTAATGTTGCATTGCCAAAGCCTTCATTATTTACACTCGTTGTTCCAATGCCGACATTGCCTGCAAATGTATTAACTCCTGTTCCACCAGCGACTACTGAACCAAACGAACCAGTTGAAGTTGCTGAACTACTTACGTTTCCTGCAAATTCGGCATTTAATCCAGAATCCAAAGTTAAAGATGCAGCTCCATCTGCCGTAGCAAAAGTGAACGCATCTGCACCATGACCATATTTTAGTTGTCCACGATTATTACCACCACTATCCCCAAAATAGATAGCACCATCTGAACTTGTACCAGAAAATATTGTCATTCCTGTATGTGCTGAAGTTTCTAAAACTAAATCATCAAAATTTGTATTAGCAGTTACAGAACCAGCAGTGGATGCATGAACATGAAGTGGGCCATCTGGAGCCGTTGTCCCGATGCCGACTCTGCCTGAACCTTGAATTGAAAACTTATCGTTATCATCTTTATCTGCGACTCTAAAAGCTGGAACATTATTATCATCTCCTGCGGCTACATACAATCCATATCCATTGTCAGCGTCAGTATTTTTAATCTGTACTGCCCAATCACCATCCCGTGAAGTTAAAACTTGTAATGGCCCAGCTGGGGTCGATGTCCCGATGCCAACATTACCTACTGTATGAACTGAACCAAACGAACCAGTTGAAGTTGATGAACCACTAATTAAAGTACCTGAACCACTTAAAACTGTTTGAGCTACGAAGCCACCGCTTATATTTGCATTTTCAAGAGTTGTAGCTCGTGTACTTACTGACGAAGAAACATCTAACAAGTTAGAATTAGTCATTCCACCAACATAAACCGCACCAAATGAACCAGTTGAAATTGCTGAACCACTTACATTACTACCAATAGTATCTAAACTTATAGAACCGCTTGTTTCTATAGATCCTGTAAATTGGTGAGTATCATTAGCATCATCACCAAACTTTGTACTACCACTTGTATAAATAATTGAAGCACTCACAAACTCTGTATGAAATTCCTGTGCAGTAACTGTGTTGGTTGCTATAATATCTGTAGCTTTTATCGTAGTAGATAAAACTCTACCGAAAGAACCAGTTGAAGATGCTGAACCACTTACGTTTCCACCATAATTAGCAAAAGTAGCAGTAGATGTAGCACTTCCACTAAATATTGTACCAGAGCCACTTAGTACCGTTTGTGCAACAAACCCGCCACTAATATTCGCATTTTCAAGAGTAGTTACTCTCGTAGAATAGCTTGAAGAATGCTCTGTATCAGACCCACTTACAGCATCTTTAAAGCTATCTTTTATTAAAGTATATCCTATTTTTGTTAGTGCCATTATATTCCTCTATATTCTATAAATATTTTCATTTTATTTTACAAACCACCTTGTTACTGATTCTGAAACTTGACCCATATTAATCCAATTTGAACCTGTTGGTTGCCCATCTGTTATTGGTATTTGACCAAGTAATCCAACTAATGTCCATTCATTTCTATTCTGACGAGGTGTATATTCAAGTGATGCATTATATTCTGGATTAAGTTTCTTACGTGTACTTGCTGGTGTGATTGTTACTGCACTTTCAGGAACAGTTGATCCACTTGGAATTCTATCAGAATGATATTTATGTTCTCTATAATATATAGTAGAACCAGAAACTTCTTCTTTTGTATCTTTAACATGACCACCTAATACTCCACCTGTATCATCTTTACCTCGTCTTGAAAATTCTGCAAATGAAATTTCTTCAGTCCAATTTTTCATAGTATAAGATTCCATTATAACACCATCATAAGCGTCTTTCAAATATTTTTCATTCCATCTTGTAGGTGCTGAACCACAAATAACAGATGACGACCATTTCGGTCTAACTACTCCAATCGGTTCTTGACCAGATTGTGATGCAGGTAAAACTTTACTTCCTGATATAGCTACAGTTGTTCCTATAGGAATACCAGAACCAGTATGTTCCGCGAGTGCTGCTTCAAAATATTCTGCATAATCAGGTGCTCCACTAAAATCACCACTATCAAAAGTCGCGACACCAGCAAGAGCGGTAATCCTTGCAACCGTATCACTATTTACAGAGTCATACATATTGAGAAATATATCATCTGTTGCGTGCAAACCACTGCCACGCATATAAACTTGTATAGCACGAGCTGTATCACCAGGGGCTTTTTCTGTATCTAAATCAATAGCTAAGCCCATAATACTATCACTAACAACAGCGGCACTTTCAATATCTATACCAATACTCCCCCCTTTCACAAAACCATCTACTGTTCCGTCATCTACATCAGTAAGATTATATATTCCAGTAATACCATTAACATCTGTATCGCCAGCCATTTTAGCTGTGGTATGAATACCTGTTACGGACAATGATTCATCTGTTGATGCAGCTTGGGAATATCCAAGAAGTTGTAAACCCACTAACTCACCAAAATCCGCATCAGCATCATTATGAGTCATTTGTATCCAACCACCTCTAAAATCATCACCACTATTAGTATCCCCAGCAGTTTTGATATGAGTACCCGCTATTCCAGTATAACCATCAGTCGTACTAATCGCACTATCTTCCACATCGAGGTGAGCGTCTGGGCTCGTATCACCAATGCCGACAAATCCTCCTTGTACAAAAGTAACCATATGAACGCCATTTTCACCATCATGAATCTGTAACTTGTTTGTTTCTTCCATTTGAGCTAGTCGAAATCTTAAATTTTGCTGTGGAGTTCCATCGTAAAAAATAATATTACTATCATAAGTAGCTGATTGCCTTGTTAGGGCTATAGTTGAATGGCCAGTACCGCCCATAATAAAGTTATTATGATCTCCTACTGCACCGCCGTAAACTTTAATATTAGTCGAACCACTTATTTCTCCTGCTACTTGTAATGGTACGGTTGCATCTGTTGTTCCGATACCTACTCCACCTGTATTATTAATAGATACTTGATTAGCTACATTTCCAGTTCTGAAGTACATATGTTGGTCATCATTATTATATGTAATTCCTCCTGTAGAAGTAACAGCAGATTCTCCGAAAAATATACTACCACTTGTATTAGCATGAGAAATTATAGTCAAACCAGCTCCAGCTCCTGATGTAGAATTCTGAATCGTTAAATCATCTGCTTGGCTAAATGAGGTCATAGTAGTTGTCCCGATGCCGACATTGCCTGAACCTGAAATTGTCATAGCAGTTACCGCATCATCACCTACTTTAAAAAGCATCTTTTGACTGGTAGCTGTTGGGTTATGGTCATATACAATAGAACCTTTACCAGCAGTTCCCGCCACAAAACTAAGAATAGAATCTTGTCCTTCATCTGAATCTGAACTTATTTGAAGCTGACAATCATTATCAGTAGAACGAAATCTTGCTTCTACTAATCCTACACCTTGTAAATTAAAATGGTGACCAGGACTCGTTGACCCAATGCCAACTTTGCCTCCCTTAACAGTAAGTCCTCCACCAAGTACTGAAGCACTTGTAACTAGTAACTGTCCAAACGAAGCAGTTGAAGCCGCTGAACCACTTACATTTCCACCGTAATTAGCAAAAGTAGCGGTTGAAGTTGCTGAACCACTAAATATTGTGCCTGAACCGCTAAGAACTGTTTGAGCAACAAATCCACCACTAATGTTAGCATTTTCTAATGTAGTAGCTCTCGTACTAACTGACGAAGATACAACTGTTAAATCTGAATTGCCCATTTCTGCAATAAGTATTCTTCCGAATGAACCAGTACTTGTTGCACTACCACTTACACTTCCTGAGTTAGTTAAATGTATACTACCAGTAAATGAATGAACGTCATCTGAAGTATCACCAAACTTCGTAGATCCACTTACATAATGTATAGAAGCAGAAACAAACTCTGTATGAAATTCTTCTGCAGTAACTGTACCAGTCGCTGTAACATTACCGAAAGTTACATTAGAATCAGTTTTTACATTCTGATCCATATCATATAACTCATTTGCACCTTGACCTGTATCTACAGTAGCAAATGTAACCGCACCAGTACCATCAAATAAAGCTCCACTCGCTTCCGCAGTTGTAACTCTCGTTGAAAAACTAGCACTTGATTCTGTAATTGAGCCAGAACCTTCTAACAAAGCTACTCTTGTTGAAAACGAAGCACTTGATTCTGTAATTGAGCCAGAACCTTCTAATAAATTAACTCTTGTTGAAAAGCTTCCACTATCAGTCTGTAGTGCATCAACATTTCCTTCTTCAGTTGTAACCCTTGTTGAAAACGAAGCACTTGATTCCGTAATAGAACCAGAGCCCTCTAACAAAGTTACTCTTGTTGAATAACTTGCACTCGATTCTGTTATAGAACCACTTGTTTCAAGAGTAGTAGTTCTTGTACTAAACGAAGCAGAAGCACCAGCATTTGAACCAGTTAAAAAACTAGTACCATCTGCATTAAGTATACTACCTGTTACTATTAAACTACCTGTTACGGTTAAGTCATACGCTCTCATTATATTCCTTTATATTCTATAAATATTTTCATTTTACTATTTTTTCAACTCTTCAATTTCTTTTTGTTGTTCATCTACTTTTGCAGAAAGTTCTTGCATTGCTTTGATTAATGGGTATATAAACATTTCCCTTGATAACGATTGAGTCCCACTTTTTTGAGTACTCCATCCTCCAAAAGATTTAATTCCACATTTATCCATAGCTTCTTTTACTTCTTGAGCAATCATACCATCCACAGAAGCTTCTGTATTCATTTGATTTTCTTCATTGTACTCTTCCATATCTTTTGGAACTTCATTGCTTGATTTCCAATTAAAAGTAATTGGATTTAATTCATTAACAAAATCTAAACCACTATATTCAACTGGTTTTATATTTGTTTTTAATCTTATATCTGATGAACGAGTCCAAGCATTATTTACGCCAAAACCATTGTAAACTTTATTACCAGTTCTACCAAAAGCAAACTCTTCTGAAGCGGCATCAATATCATAACCTATTACGATTGAGTTAGTATTCCCACCTCCAGAAGTTCTTGTAAGTGAACCTATAACAATATTCTGCGAACCAGTTGTAAGAATGTCCGAATCCACACCAGCTACTCTACCTAGTACTATATTATCTTTTCCTGATGTAATACCAGTGCCTGCATTGTTTCCCATTACTATATTGTTATCGCCAGTAACCACACTATTCAATGCTTCGTAACCGATTCCTATATTTCTATTTCCTGTTGTTGCAGTTTTACCAGCATAAAACCCCATATATATTGAACCTGAACAAGTAGTAACATCCGCGCCAGCGAAAAAACCAATCCCAATATTGTAATCTAACGGACCACTTTCGTTAGCAGCATATAAAGCTTGAGTTCCAAGAGCTATATTACCTCTCGTGACCTTATTGGGACCACCATATAAAGCTTCTCCTCCAATAGCAACATTAGACGCAACAGAATTCTCATTTGAAATTGAAGCCATAGCTTTATTACCAATTGCAACATTACCATTTTGATCACCATTAGAAGCACTCATAGCATTATAACCTATAACAGTATTACCACCACCTTCTGTAAGTGCATAAAGAGCTTGAAAGCCTACCGCAGTATTAAAATCAGCGTTTGTTAGTGCAGAGCAAGCTTGAGCTCCAACAGCAACTGTACCATTAGCATCTGTATGATTAATTGACCCACCAGCATTTTTTCCAATTAATACTGTATTTGAAGTTGCATCATCATTATCACCTGCATAAGTACCTATCATTACATTGTCAGCTCCAGTAGTCAAAGCCACACCTGCATCACTACCGATCAAGACATTACTATCTCCGCTAGTCAATACAGAACCAGCGGCTTTACCAACAGCAACATTATCATTACCTGTTGTAACACCAGCACCAATTGCACCATTACCAATGGCAGTAGACCTCTCTCCTGTAGAAATATATCTACCAGCATTATATCCAACTGCTACACATTGTCCTTCTCCATTACCACCCTCATAATCTTTCAAAGCATGATAACCAACAGCAGTATTATAATCTCCATCTACACTTGTGGCCAATGCATTAGTGCCAAGTGCTGTATTATAAAGTCCAGTAGTTAATGCAGCCATTGAACCAGAACCAACTGCGATGTTTCCAGCACCACTTGTAAGTTTTGCAAGTGATTGATTTCCAATAGCAACTGTGCCGTCAGCAGCAGATGTAACATTTGCATCTCCACCAGCAATAGTTCCAATAAATACTGCTTTAGATACAGAAGTAGTAGTTCCACCCGCTCCCCAACCCAGCATAATATTTTGTACTCCATTAGTTAACGCATCACCTGCACTAACTCCCATTGCGATATTATAAGTTCCAACAACTGTTCCACCATTCATTGCATCATAACCTACAGCAATATTTCCAAATCCTGTTGTTACAGTTCCACCTGCAGTTTGCCCTAAAAATGTTGAACCTGAAGCTGATGTAAGTGCTGCCCCAGCACTATCTCCTATAGCAGTATTGAGATTTCCTGTTAAAGTGCCGCCCATAGTACCTTGGCCAACAGCTACATTTTGGTCTCCAGTAGTAATACCACCACCAGCATTTGCACCCATAGCAACATTATAATCACCTGTAGTTAAAGCTGTTAATGCTTGATATCCAATGCCTACATTTTGAACGGCATCATTCATTGATGCATCAGATACATTCTCACCTATAAATACGTTTTGATTTGAACCAGCATCTAAACTTAATCCAGCATTTTTCCCAAATATTGTGTTTGAAGTACCACTATCGTTATTAGATAATGATATTCTATGTACACCACCACCAATATCAGCAGTACCTAATTTTATATGACCGAATGATCCAGTAGACAATGCTGAACCACTAATCAATGTCCCTGAACCACTTAAAACTGTTTGAGCAACGAAACCACCACTAATGTTTGCGTTCTCAAGAGTTGTAGCTCTCGTACTAACTGACGAAGATACAACAGTTAAGTCTGAATTGCCCATTTCTGCGATAATTACTCTACCAAACGAACCAGTTGATGCAACAGAACCACTAACACTACTAGCACCAATCGTACTTAAATTTATTGAACCGCTTGTTTCTATAGATCCAGTAAATTGATGAATATCATTTGCATCATCACCAAATTTTGTACTACCACTTGTATATACTATTGATGCACTTACAAACTCAGTATGAAATTCTTGAGCGGTAATTGTTCCACCAGCGATAATATTACCATCTACATTAGCATTTCCAGGAATTTGTAATCTACCAAAAGAACCAGTTGAAGTTGCACTACCACTTACTGTGCCTGTATTATCAACTGTCAATGTTTGAGGTGAGGTAACTCTAAGTGAACCAAATGAACCAGTTGTAGTTATTGAACCGCTTATACTTCCTGTCGCATAAAAATCTCCATGAACTTCAAGTTTATTGTTTGCCGAACCTGTCCCGATACCCACCATATTATTTGCAGCATCTGTTCTGATAAGGTTAACGTCATCATCACCTTTAACCTGAAAATCAACATCTGTGGTGTCATCATTAATTGTAACTTTATCCGCTTGGGAGCCTCCGCCACCTTCGACCGCTAAGATCATTTTTTCTCCACCAGCATGAATATTTATCTCATCAGCTTCAAGTCTAATAAAAGTGTCAGCATCTCCATTATGATAAATGTATTCGTCAAATCCAGCATTTCCTGCAACGTCAAGAGTATAATCGGGAGCCGTTGTCCCGATGCCGACATTAGCTGCCGTATGAACTGAACCAAACGAACCTGTAGAAACAGCAGAGCCACTTATTGTAGCTAAACTACCACTACTAATTCGAATACTATCGTCAATTACATCTGTTATTACTTTTGTTAGTGCCATTATATTCCTCTATATTCTATAAATATTTTCATAATTATGTTTATACTTCCGATAGTGCTATACCCGTACAGTTATGAGCATATACAACAAATACATTATATACATTAGATGATGCCGATGGGTTATCAATGGTGATATGAGTTGAAGCAGCTGCCACGGTAGCCGCTGAAATATCAGATGCACTACCTTGAACCCAATTCCCTGTATTTCCAGTTCCAACAAGAAATGTTTTCGTAACAGATGACATAAAAGACGGGCCAGTCCCCTCACAGCTACCTACAAGTCTAACATGATAGCTTGAGTTCAAATAATAATAAGTTGACATAGCCTCGTGTTGCCTATTAACATAAAATTCTGTATAAAATGTTCCCATATCTGAGGTAAGAGCTTTACCATGAGTAAATGTTATCCTCATTGCATTAGCTGCGTCAATAGAACCTAATTCAGCAGTAAAGTTACTTATATTTTGAGTTGATGCGTTGGTCACAGTAGGATATGTGTGTATCCCATTGCAATGGATTACTGCCTGTTTATCCTGTGCCATATACACATCAGTAACAGAAGCATTACCAAGTGTTACTGAGTTGTTTGCGGCTACTCCAGTAACTCCATAACCAAGAGTCGTTACATTTTGACTGTTTACATCATCTGGGTCTGAGCCAGCTCCAATAATAGTACATTCATCTCCAGCTGTTATAACATCACCAGCACCGCTACCTATTGCTGTATTATTACCACCATCTGTAACAGCCTTCAGCGCATCTTTACCTATTCCTGTGTTATTGCTGTTGCTCTGTCCACTTGCACCAAGACCAGCTTCAGTTCCAATATATGTATTATTAGTTCCTGTTACATTATAATAACCAGCGTTTGGGCCGATTCCAATATTATTACTCCAACCAGTACCGCTATTTTGACTAAACAAAGCATTTGCACCAATAGCAACAGCATAATCAGCTTGGTCATCGGTATATAAAGCCCATAACCCAATGGCCACATTACCTGTACCATCAGTAAAAGCACCACCCGCATCTCTGCCCATCAATACATTATGTATTCCACTCGTCAATGCATCACCTGCAGCTGTTCCGATTGCGATGTTGTTATCACCCGTCAGCGCAGCTCCACCTAGTGCTCCATAACCAACTCCTATATTTTGATTTCCAGTTGACATATCCATACCAGCCGTATAACCAATCATTATTGAACCTGAAGTAGTTGTTGCTGAACCCATTGAATGACCACCTACTGCAACATTAAAATTACCTGTAGTTAATTTATCACCTGATTGAAAGCCAACGGCTACCGTTTTCTCAGCAGTAGTTATATCATTACCAGCTTCATATCCGATAACAACTGTTCCATCTGCATCACTTGTCATATCAGCCTGACCAGCATCTCCACCAATAATTACAGATTTATCAACATCTGTCGTTGTTGCTCCTGCATTAGCTCCAATAATTACATTACTACCACCCCCAACTAATGCATCACCAGCTGATTTTCCAATAATTGTATTTTCAGTCGCAGTTGTACCTGAAAGTAACGCATTATATCCTATTGCAACGTTAGCATCTCCGTCTGTTAAAGCTGAAAGTGCTTGATAACCGATACCAACATTGTTAGTAGCATCATTCATTGCAGCATCAGACACCGCTTCACCTATAAATACATTGTAATTAGAACCAGCGTCTAAACTTAATCCTGCAGATTTTCCAAATATTGTGTTTGAAGTTCCTGCATCGTTGTTGGATAATGATATTTTATGTACTCCACCAATATCAGCAGTTCCTAATTTTATATGACCAAACGAACCAGTTGTAGTTGCTGAACCAGTTATATTTCCAGCTACCTCTACAGTTCCACTTGCAGTTACATGTCCAAAAAACTTAACACCCTGATCGTTTGGTGAAAGTGCCATAGCAATATGAGTAGCATCATTATCAGTTGAAATACCACGTTTAAAAATTAATGCGTCTGTATAAGTAGAAGGACTGGTTCTACCATCATTATAAATAACCCATTTTCTTACATCATTACGAATAAATTCCCATTTTGATAAAGTATCGCCAGAATTAGCAACTTGGATAACACTTTGACCACTAGCAGTTACATAAAAACCAGTACTCGTTACATCACCACCTATATTTAAATAACCAAATGAAGCAGTTGAAGTTGATGAACCACTTACACTTCCTGAGTTAGTTAAATGTATACTTCCTGTAAATGAATGAATGTCGTCTGAGGTATCACCAAATTTTGTAGAACCGCTTGTATAAACTATAGAAGCAGATACGAATTCTGTGTGGAATTCTTCAGCAGTCATCGTTCCAGTTGCTGTAACATTACCAAACGTTACATTTGAATCAGTTTTTACATTTTGGTCCATGTCATATAACTCATTCGCACCCTGTCCTGTATCTACAGTAGTAAATGTAACTGCATCACCCTGACCAACTCCTTGTGTTGTTCCTGTTCCCTCAAGTGTAGTTGTTCTTGAACTAATAGATGACGAAACAACAGTTAAATCTGAATTACCCATTTCTGAAACAATTACTTTACCAAAAGAACCAGTTCCACTACCACTTATTGAACCTTCTACAGTTAATTCTGTTGTTAGTGGAGTTGAAGATGGTATTCCAATTCCAACAAAACCACCATCAGTACTACCAGATACTTTAACAACTGCATTAGTTGAATGTGAACCTGATGATATATTAAACCCAAGACTGTAACCATTTGAATCTAATCCACTAAGATTATTAAATGAATAGGGTACAGCATTATCAAATCTTAATGATGCACCACCAACACTTATATTACCACTAGCAGTTACATCACCAGTAGCTGAACCACTTCCTAAAGTTAAATCACCAGCTATATGTAATGATGATGACAAATCACTTCCACCAACTGTACCAGAAAAACCGATACCTACTTTATCCTTATTAGAATCCACATATAGCGTGTGGCTCTTATTTTGTGATTTTACTTTAAAATCATACGCTGCCTCTTGATTGTCATTAACAGTTAATCCCTTATTAACAGTTAAAGAATCTCTTATCGTTAAATCACCTTGAACTTTATCACTAACTACTAATGAACCAAACGAACCAGTTGATATCGCTGAACCACTAACCATTCCCAGGCTACCACTACCAACTACACCTTGCCAAGAACCACTAATACCTGCAGCAGTAAAATCACTTTCTTCAGTTGAAACCCTAGAAGCTATAGAGGATGAAAAATCTAATAAATTAGGTACTGTCATCCCTGCCGCACGAATTGCACCAAAAGACCCAGTAGATGTTGCTGAACCACTTATGGTTCCTGAACTATTTACTGTTAATACCGATGAAGATACTTCAAACGATCCTGTTACTCTGGGTGTATGTAATCTCATTATAT
>Ga0315338_1003718_pt1 | contig 12957 bp, 9 predicted proteins | sample ASW8metaG_FD_204518 | JGI IMG/M metagenome (GOLD analysis project Ga0315338, IMG submission 204518) | Ammonia-oxidizing marine archaeal communities from Monterey Bay, California, United States - ASW #8 | ecosystem: Environmental > Aquatic > Marine > Coastal | place: USA: California | collected... | reverse complement strand
GGCGTATCATTATAAATAGTTGATGCCGATTGAAGCAAGAGAGTTGCTAAGCTCTCTTCTAAGGAACCAGCTGGATTGGAATTATTGTAGGTGCTTGATTCCGACACAACTTGAAAAGTGAAATATTATAAAAGTGTATTTCTATTCAACCTTAGGTGCAATGACTTCTGGTTCTTTCTTTTCAGCATGATTATATCCAAGGCTAAAAAACACTTGCAATGAAAAGCCTGTGATGCGCGAATTTTCTGAGGGAATACCAAATTCAGTAGTGTGGGGAAATTCTGAAAAACGACCATCCTCTCTTACTTCATAATCACTTTTAAACAAATAACTAATAGGCATGCTAGAAAAATCGTGGAAATAGCCTACTTCATAACTCAATTTTGACCCTGGTTTTCCACCAAATAAAATACCAATACGTGTACTAGTTTTATCACTTATGCCTTTGGGTATATGCATGAATCTTATCCCAGTCCAGGCTGTACCTCCAAGTACATCAGTTTTTTTGTTGTAGCGCTGCTTGAATTTGTAATACGTAAAATCATAATTGAAATTTGGGTTTACATTCCAGGCAAGGTTTAGTATATCCCATTTATGCTCTTTTTCATACAGTAACCTGCTATAGTCAAGACCACTGCCGTAAATTGGTAAACCTACTCGAACTCCAATATCTGAACGTTTGCTAATCCCTTTTCGATACCATAAGTAAGGGAAAACATTTTCTACTGAAAAGGCATATCCATATTCAATATCGCCCTCTGCCATTCGTTGAGAGCTGACCTTTGGGTGGGATGCGCAACCACTTAAAATAATAGCGATTACTAGCGTAGATGCAACTCGAACCATATTGTAAAGTCGTTTAAATATTAAATCAAAGTCAAGGGTTAGAGGATATAATTAAACCCTTGACTCAATGGATTATATTACCCGCCTTCTGGACGGTCGAGTGCTTTTCGAGTTGGCTCCGGCGGAAGATTTACAATTTCTTCACCAAAATAGTTCCCTATATGAGCAATAATGTCTTTAACGGAAATCAGACCCCGGATCGCACCACTTTCTTCTATGATCGGGATATGCCGAATACCAAAGACATGCATCTTATTTAAGGCATAGGAAATTGGATCATCCTGATGCAAAGTTTCTGGATTTTTGGTCATATAATCATCAATGATTACAGCGGTCATATCTAATCCCTTGGCGATAGCACGGAGTAAAAAATCACGCTCGGTCATAACACCAATGATCTGGTTATCTTTTTCCACCATAACACAGCCAACTTTTTCATTACGTAATATATCAATAACAGATTGAAGTGTAGAACCTGACTGAACTGTTGGATGATGCCGCAGTGTTAATCCTTTGATCGGATCATCAAGCGAAAGAGCTTCGAAAAGTGCGGAATCCGCCTGTTTTTCCAGCTCATCCATGCGGGCTAATTCATCATCGAAGTTCTCTGTCATAATTATTTATGTAGATTTGTACTCAAATATAGCACCCTATTTTAAATAAATCATCTTGCGACTATAAACAACCGGTAAATAATCATCAACCTGGGCTTGAATTGTCATGAAATATACTCCACTGGAATAACTTTCTCCATTCCAGGAGTAACTGTACAACCCCTTACCCATTTGACTTTCTTCAAAAAAGAGATGAATGATACGGCCAGCAGCATCATTAATATATAGACTTACAAGGGCAGGCTGTAGTAAATCAAAAGAAATGGTAGTCTGAGCATTAAAGGGATTGGGATAATTCTGATATAATGCAAAGATTTCCGGTATTATCAACTTAGCTGATCCAGACCGAGTTAGATCATTTGGTGCGCCAAGTGTGGAAAATGAATACGTCTTCCAGCGTTGGTGATCCGGTATACGACCTTCGGTTATTTGTCGTTCTGTAAAAATTGCCCTGGTATCAATTAATTGCCAATTACCAAACTCATCTACCTCTTTCAAATCCAGCCACATAAATGGCTGATCAGTATTCCACGTAAATGCTGAGTCATAGAATACGGGCTCGAAGCTAAGCGTTGGTGTGAATTCCCAAACTAAATAATCATCAATGAATAAACCTAATACATGGGACTCAGTGACATTACCGTGGACTTCAACGGCAATCTGTTGACTTTCCGGGTTATTTGCAATTTCATTTAAACAAAATTGAGTTACTGGTATGGATACAATGAGCGGAGGAGCAGTCAATGAATCTGCCAACATGAAGAACTGATTATCGATGGTCAGACCATAACCGTTCGCTTCTTGTGGATAAGGCATTACCTGCTGTAGGGCACCATTTATTACTAACTCAATTTTTTCCATACTATCATCCAATTCCACATCAATGATTTCTGCATCTGCGTATGTCTGTTGGTCAAGGACCAATTCATTATGGTCATCCCGCAAGACAATTGTTTGGACCAGCTCTGCATCGATAATGCCAAGTCTGATAAAACTGATCCCATCTGTATTCACCCAGGATCCTAAGGGCAATACTGGGTGGGAACTATTGAGTATATCTGTTTCTTGGTACAATAAATCTTGTACTGTAGATAGGCGACGTATTATACGATCGGTAAATTTTATTGCCTGGTTTTTCCATTCTGCTGAAGTTAAAAGAAATTGATTTTTTACTGAAAATCCAACCCGTGCCATTGCATCCTCAAGTTCAATACGTAGAGCGCTGAAAGATTCATCAGAGAAACCACCTTCAAATTCACTGATACCATTAAAGCCTGCATAGGAAATCCAAGATCTGGGTCCAGGATCTATCGGAAAAAGCATGGCCCGTATTATGTCAACCTGTTTCCTGTCCATTGTTGTTAATAGTTTGATTAATACATTACCAAGTATTTGACCATAAAGTTGATCTATGGTTTTATAATCATAATTAGCTATTATTTTTTCAGATTGACTTAATCTTGGGCGCAGACCATAATCAAGCACAGGTTTCGCGAAAGGAGGTGCATCGGAAACGCTGGAGAACAATTCTCCTACACTGGATTCTATTTCAATGCTGTAAAAATATGGTCGTGTTCCTGCAATTTCTTTGTCAAGATAGCGGTCTGTAGCTGTATTAGTTTCAAAAACTAATATGGCATTTGAAAAAGAATTCTGGGTCCGGTATAACCTCACCGATTGTACTACTATCTTCTCTGGCACTTCCCAGACAACCAGAATGGATTCATTACCGCTATGAGCTTCAAGATCAATTAATTGCCTATAAACATTATCTTCAGACCGGACGGGTGCAAAGACAAATAGCACAGATAATACCGTTAAATACGCAATTCTTTTCATGAGATTAAAACCCGGCGAGATGAAATTTGGAGGAATTATTAACGGAAGGCAAGTAAATTCCGCCGTAAATGCTCTAATTATTTTATTAGCGTAATTTTCTGGCTCAAGGCTGTTTGCCCTACGGTAGACCTAACGATATAAATACCATTTGTTTGGGCAGTCGCATCCCAAATGAATTGATGATTGCCGACATCTAATACCTCATTACAGATAGTTGAGATCAGACGGCCTTTTATATCAAGTATAGTTATGTTTACCATAGATAATCTTGCCACTGAAACCGCAAGGGTAACTGCTGGATTAAAAGGATTAGGATAAGCTGTATGTAATGAAAAGGATGCTGGATATTGCGTGGCAATGGTTGATCCGCTGTAATTATAAAATAAGGCCGACCAAATATTTACTAGACCATAACCATAATCATTATTTGGTATATCTGCCAGGGATGCGGTCATCATTAATGCTTCTCTTATTTCCATATTGGTCCATTGTGGATTTGCACTTAACAAAACCGCAGCAGCACCGGCAACAAGAGGTGATGAAGCCGATGTACCACTATAAAATACTGAATATCCACCTGCTGGGTTTGCAGCTGCTACGTTTACTCCAAGAGCACTTACTTCCGGTTTGATGCGGCCATCATAGCTTGGCCCTCTAGAGCTAAAATAGACAATTAAACTATCTGCGCTTACAGCGCCTACAGCAATGACCGAATCTGCATCAGCTGGTGCACTGATATAATAACTCAGTGATTCGCAGGGATCCTCAGGCGGATCTTCATTGGCCCAATTTCCAGCAGAAGTAACACACACCAATCCCAAACTCGCGGCAATATCTACACCAATAGTGGTAATAGCAGTATTCCCATCCATATCACAATATGAATACCAATCTAAATACCCTAGGGATGAATTGACTACATCGGCACCATTTGCTTCACCCCATTCCAGTGCAGCTACATAATTATCTTCTTCCTGCTGTATTTCTTCAGCAACGATTTCAGTCTTCGCTAATAAATATTCCGAACCAAAGGCAGGACCAATAAGTGTTCCCGGTACATAGGCACCCATGATAGATAGAACGGATGTACCGTGGCTATGCTGATTGTCATGTGTTTCCGAATCGGTTTCATTTGCTGTGTTGTTATCGTCATTGATAAAATCCCACTGATCAATAATATGCAATGAATCGAAAGCTTCATGGGTAAGATCAAATCCAGTATCGATCACTAAAATGCGAACACCCTGGCCAAAATAACCGATATCATGAACTAGATCACAATTCATCATTTCAATCTGTGTCTGGGCTAGTCCATAATCCATTAATGAAGAATTTCGATGCCCGGTGTATGTCATATTATTGATTGTTTTATGTTTCCCTCTACGCAACTTTGCCACTGGTTGAATACGTTTAACAAAATTCATAGCTGCTATTGTTTGGATCTGATCCATACTGGCAAATACAGATAATGCATTTAACCATTTTGATTCACGGCGTACTTCTGCGCCAACAGATATGATACGGTTAATATATTCCTGGAACAATGGCACATCATACCAGGTCACTGGTTCGGATAATAATTTTTTTCGTCGTTCTAACGTTTTTGGATGCAAGGTTACATTTTGTTTTCTTGCCGCAACATTTGGTCCCTTATCCTTAAACATTATCCAAGTATGGATTTGATCATCCTCATCCACAGCTTCATTTAGCTTTTGGAAGTCCACATCAGCTGCAGCTGCAATACAGGCAGCCAAAAATGAAATGATAAAATATCTTCTCACTAATAACCCATTATCAAGGCAATCAGCGATCCAATATCATCAGCATTAACAAACCCATCTGCATTCATGTCTCCAATAGGTATAAGATTGGCTGGTATTGTATTGTTAAATATTGTGTATTCAATTAATACTAGTAGATCATAGACATTCAGTATTTGATCCTGATGGAGATCCCCCTTGAGAAATCTATGATATCCGTTTATGGAAAAATCATCAAAATAAAACCCGTCCTCTTCTACAGAACCGTCAGATCTCAATATAAACCGAATATTTACCTCAGGTTCATGGGCAAATATTGCAAGGTCGATAAATTCGTTTACCCAATCTTCTTGATAACTATCATAACCAGGTTCGCTGCTGGGCTGCGCAGTTTGACCGCTACCAATTGTGGTGTATTCCCCGCTTAATGAATGCCAGGAGATACTATCAGTTGATATTTGAAATTGAACAAAATCATGATTTTTTTCGATACTCCATTTCGATGTAAAGGTTACATAAGGATAAACCACACCTGCAAAACTCAATGGATTAATAAATTGGGTAATACTCGTTCCCCAATCACCAACATAATCACCAATTGGACTATCTGTAATGCTGTACATACCTTCCGCAGCATCTTGCACTGTTCCCCATTCATCATCATTAGTCCAAAATGTCATTCCATTCTCTCCACCATCTTGAAATATTACCTCCGGAGTCCCAAAAATAACTGACACACTATCTAATTTTGCCAAACTGCTGGTATCCTGAATTGTAATTTCAAGCCCCGCTTTGGTACCATTAATACTACCAGCAGGAACGGAAAGAAATATGATCGTAGTATCTGTAGTTCTTGAAGGTATTGTTTGGATAATAACTGTTTGGCTATTAATAAGACTGGCATCATTCAAGGGATTAATAGTTAATGATACTGATCCGTCAGAATCTGTAAGACCACGGTTTTGAATCATCAATGATATTGCAACCGTATCTTCTAGTGTAGGAAATTGGTTATCAAACAGTCTGTCATAAACGATGTAATCGCTGCCAGCCGCCAATGCAAAGATTTTATTACTATGTACCTGATCCTGACAAAGTGGGATCACCCGATCTTCTGATGGCCAGAAATTATCGGCATAGGAACCAACCTCCGGGGTATAGGATATCAAACCAGCAGTACCATAAGTCCAATCAACTGCATCACCATTTACCCCATAACCAATTGTTTCCGCACCCGTTCCGACTGCATAACCATTTTCACGTGTCATCTCAGCGCCAATCTCGCGCAATGTTGAAAGATCCGGCTCATCAGGAAATGTGCCATCTCCCCAGCTATGAATGAGTACATTGGAATAGGTATGATAATGAAGCACATTCTTGAATTGCCTTGCTAATATGAAATTACTGATTGCTTCTGTTTCAGGTTCTGAAAAAGCGGAGGTACCTCGATATGTACTGCTGCATGGGTTGCCGGACGAACCAGAATTATCTGCACCCCAGTTATAACTATAATTCCGATTCAGATCAATTCCCTGTTGAGTACCGTTATTACAGTTCGAATTATCTGGATTAGGCCTACGGTTTTTTCGATGCATCCCACCGCCGTTGGGTGAAATAATTTCATTATATACATAACCATCAGGATTAATGATCATGATAAACCACATTTCTCTATGATTAACCAAAAATTCTGCGGTTGGATCAGAACTGTAATTCTCACAAAGCCAGCGTACGAAGAAAAATAAATTCATCATACTGACTGGCTCCCGGGCATGGGTGAGTCCTGTATACAATACTTCCGGTTCGTCCTCATCTACACTTGGATAATCAGAAACCTTGAAGGCCCATATTGTTCTTCCTTCTATACTGGTACCTATTGAATCCTTCTCACTTACAAAATCGGGGTACATATTACGAAGTGTATCCATCTGCGCTATCGCTTCTAGTAATGTATAGTTACCCAGCATAGACCCTAGAGGAAAGTCACGTTCTATACCTGGCATAGACCTGGTAACGAAATATTTCGTAAGGTCATGCTGCCGCACATCAAACGGAATGCCTATTTCCAAAAGAGCATGGGCTTCTTCCATTGTTACCACGACATCTAAAGACTCATCTTTATTTTTACGTACATGATCAAGCGGTATTCCCAGATTATTCAAAGACTGCAGGGTACTGGGATCTGCATGAAATACACGAATTTCCTGGTAAAAGTTATCTGCTGCTGATAAGAGATGGATCGTAATAATAAAATAGACTGATAAAGTGCGAATGATAATCATTTAGGGAAAATATAACATAGAAATTCTCACAACAAAAGGAGTACCCTAAAAAGTAGCGCTTTAATCGTTTATTTTATTCTTTATGTAATCAGCAGTTGTCTTTTAGCCATTTCGTTGTTACCGACTTCGGCCGCATAATGGGGATGCCCATAGCACGGTTGATAACGATTTGACTAATAATTCCCATTGAACGGGAAATACTAAATAAAACAGTGTAATAACTGAATTCTGTAAGACCATAGTGATACAGTAATGCACCGGAAGCTGCGTCAACATTCGGCCATGGATTTTTAGCTTTGCCATGCTTTTTCAAAACCTCTGGGACTACATCAAAGAGCGTTTCAACTATATGAAATACATCGTCATTTTCTATATGTTCTTTTCCAAAATTCATAAACGCGGTGAATCGCGGATCAGGACAGCGCAATACGGCATGACCATAACCAGGAATAACTCTTCCATTTTTTAACCGATCCCAGCACAATTGCTCCAATTCATCTCGGGAAGGAGCCCCGCCAAACTTATCTCTGACCTCAAGAACAAATTTCAAACACTCCTGATTTGCTAAGCCATGCAGCGGTCCAGCCAATGCATTTAATCCGCCAGATACAGCATAATATAAATCAGAGAGAGTTGAACCAATGGTTAAAGATGTAAATGCACTGGCATTTCCTCCTTCGTGGTCACAATGGATCATCAAATACAAGCGCATAAGTTTTTTTATATTCCCATCAGGATCATTAAGTCCAAGCATATGGGAAAAATTTGATCCCCAATCCAAAGATCCATCAGGTTCGATTAACCCGCCTTTTTGAAAGCGGATTCTATATACTCCAGCACCAATAGCTGGTAATTTTGCAATGAGCTTAAGCCCATCTTCCAGCATAGGTTTCCAAAAGTCCTCCTTGCTCAGTCCTTTATCATAATTTCTCCTAAAAACCGATTCTTTTTCCATCGCTAGTATTGCAGTGTTAAACATAGCCATTGGATGAGAATCTTCAGGCATACTGTTAAGTATGGTCCAAATATAATCAGGGACAGCAGCATACTCACTGAGTTGCGATTGCAAATCTGCAAGGGCGTCTTCATCGGGCATTTCATCAGCAAGCAAAAGAAATAATACCTGCTCGGGTAAAATATCAATTATATCTAATAATGGTTTTCCCCTGATGATTAAACCAGTATCTGGTGAAACGGATGATGTGTCACAAACAAGTCCCTTTACACCACGCATGCCACCATAGGCTTGGGTTAAGGTAACATCACTTATAACAGATGAACCATTATTCTTAAGCAGTGACCTGGCATCATCACGCCAGACAGGAATTTTTTCTTTTAAAGTATTATATAAGCTAGCCATTAGTGTCTAATTAAATTTACAAATACTGTTGCAGTTCCGCCAAAAATAATACCATAAGAATTTAATGTTCTATTTTGCAAGCATTTAATCATTATTCATCAATCCCCGATACCGGCCGTTACTAAACCTGAGTAAACCTTTGGATAAAAATAGGTGGACTTTTGCGGCATCGTTTCACCTGTTTCAGCCACGTCAAATATCTGATCAAGATCAGGCGGGTTAACAAAAAATACAAAATCATAGTCGGAGACATTCTTGATCATTTCTAATGCTGGTTCATTTCCCCGGACATAAGCTAGATGCCCAAGATCATGTTGGTTCCTTGTATCAATTTCACACGCCGGTTTCAAGATCAACTGATGCAGGACATTTACATCCAATGCCTGTGATGCAGTTGATAAATCACTAGACCAATTATCTTCCCCCTTATATCTCAATAAATAGGCGTTTCCAACCCGTGTAAGGACTCCAAGGTTTATTGTATTTGAAGCGCGACGCTGATCCAACTCATTCAACAGTTTCCCTGCTGATGGTTTTTTTTCAATATCAAACAGTCCCTTTATTTTTTCAATAAACCGATCCTCGTCAATTGGTTTCCCGCAAACGATACGATGTGTTGGCAGAACATGCATACCATCATTATATGCATTCACCAATGTAACCATCACCCGGTCACTTCCATTTATTTCAGGATGATCTTGTGCGTATTGATAAGCGGTTTTATAGCGATGATGACCATCTGCTATTATGGCTTTTGTATCTGCCACCACATTCTGGATCGTATTTATCTGTCTCTCATCTGTCAAACGCCACAGTCTATATTGAATTCCATCCAACACTGCATCAATCAGCGGAATCTCATTTTTATAGGATCCCAGAATGGATTCTACTGTTCGTGTTTTATCACGATAACTCATGAATATCTGACCAGTATTTGCTTTAGTCGCTTTCATCAAATTGTACCGATCATTGATATGTTTAGATATAGTTTGTTCATGGGGTAAAACCTGCCCGCCCAATTTTGTTATTTTCAGTTTGGTGATAAATCCTGTGCGTTCAATTTGTTGATCATCTTGGCAAAAGGATTGGCACAATAGATAAACAGAAGGATCCGTGTCCTGTATTAGTATTTCATTCTTTTTCCATTCAGAAAATGTTTTGGCTGCTTCTGAATATCTCTCGTTACCCGCCGATCGATTTAAAATAATTCGAACATAATTGTAGGGGGATCGTTCGTATAATGCAGATTGATCAGCATCATTAATTACATCATACGGTGGTGCGATTACCTGACTGAGGTCGCTGACGATATCGGTGTTGAACCGCCAACCTTTAAAAGGAGAAATATTTACCATATCAAAGACTTATACTTTTGATCCTTGTGTAATCAATTGTTCAACAGTTTGTTTTACTCGAGCAGATGCTTTGCCATCCAATTTATAGAATATTTTATCCCGATCATCGTTTTGTGCATTTTTCATTTCAACAGTTGGATGTAATGCCTGCTCTATTCCAGCCTGCAATTCATCTGGTTGATTAATATGCACAAAAGAATCCTTTAAATATTCCCGATTATCAAAGCTCAGAAGTACTTCACCATCAGAATGCTTTAAACTTTCGTGGTCAAGATTGTAAATAATTCCTGTCTTTCCTGTTGATAAAAATTCAGTAATTGCACCGGAAGCCTCAGAAAGCAATGTATCTGAGATATATAATAATGGTAAAATGCTGTAATCATCTTTGGGGATGATAACAGCATGGTTATATTGCTTTATGCGTTGTTCATAAATTTTATGTTGTCTATGTGAAGCGTATTTTCCCAACCAGGCATAATGATGAAGTTTGATGATAAGATTATATTCTGTTGTCGCTTCAAAAATTGCATCTTTTAAATCATAGAGGCAGGTTGGTTTATAGGTTGGTGCAAATAATATCACAGGTTTTTTAGAGTCAAGACCTAATGATTGTAAAATTTTATCTCTATCGAAATTCCCTGCTGTAAAATACGGATCCATTTTAGGATAACCCACTTTAACAACTTTAGAACTCCCAATACTACCAGACGCCATCAATGACTGTATAGATTGATCGCCTTCTGCAAAAATAACATATCTGTAATCAGTATGTTTTTTCAATTCCCGATATATGCCTGTTTTGGTAAACGTAATTCCATGCCAAATCAGACATAGTAGCGCATCACCATATTTTTTTTCAGCCACCACATCTGGTACAAACACAATATCAAAATTTTCATTTTCATTACTAATGCGATGGCCTTCTTTTTCAAATTTCTGCAAATATTTTTTTGTCTGGTCTTTATCAAATAAACCAAAAGTCCGTTCAACCTCATGTGTTAATGAAAGAGCAACGTCATATTTTGAATCCCTTTCAAAGAGCTCAATTAACGGATCATAAGCCGCTTTATGATACAGGTAAAACATTTTGAACAATACTTTTGTTTTATTCATGTTTCTTAAACCTGACTCTTCGCGATTATTTTGCGAATCTGATATTTGCGAATAATGTTTTTTGGCTTTTGTTTTAAATCATTTTGCAACCCATTAGCAAGAATTTCTCCAATCCCTTTCAGCACACGATTAGCAGAATTCCCATCGGCATAGGGATGAATATCCTGCATACAACTTTTCCTATAAGGTGAAAACTCCTTTGGGTTGTTAAGACTGCGTTCAATGGCTGATACGAGTTCGGTTGGGTTTTGGATATTAATACCTTTGTTTTTACGTGCAATAGCTTGATAAGTGACCAGGGGACGGTCAAAAGGTAAGAATTCATAGGCTACGGAAGATGTGTCAGTAATCATAATATCAGAGCCAGCCATGATTGGCAAAATATTTAATTCATCAACTACACGAAGATTTTCATTCTCTAATTGTTTATATTTTTTTTGAATTGATTCATCCATCAATGAATGAAATTTGATAATCCAATTATACTTAACACTTTTTAATTTTTTAATAGCATCAAGTAAATCTGGAGCTGAAGTATATTTGGGTGGAAAGGTAGGCGCATATAGTATAACAGGTAATTCTTGATTTAAACTATACTGTTTTATCAATTGATTTTTTTGATTGCCAAAATCCCACTCATTTTTAAAAATAGGATCGAGTTTTGGCCATCCTGTTTCCTTAACTAAAAAATGTTTTTTCTGTTTTGCCATTGCAGAAAATTTCTTTGTCATCACGGATCCTGTTGTACAGTATAGATCAAAGAAACCAGTTATGATGTAAAAGCCCTTAACTTCCTCATCCAAACCATGAAAAATCTGTACTTTCAATCCTGGCCAAAAATGAGGGACAATATTACCCGGGACAAGAACAGCATCAGGATCATATTCTAAAACTTCTTTATTGGATTTTAACTGGTCATCGGGACATGAATATTTTGTTGCTGAACTTGCTGCAAACCATTTTACATCTCCACAATTCGAATTAATAATCGCATCCTGAATAGGTTCAAGGATTGAAAACGAATATGGCTTAGTTACAAAAAATAAATACTTAAGATGAGCCTTGTTCATTGCTCACTATATAATTCTTTCAATATCCCTAAAACATCATTCGTTGTTAAATCCACTACATTATTATCCATCCGACCTTTTGTAAATGATTCTGCAGCTAATTTAGTTAATTGATTTTCTGGGATACCCCATTTATCCAGTGTGTAGGGAATAACACCCTGGGGAATAGCTTTAATGGTTTCCTTTAATTCATCATAGGTCAATTCATTATTATTACAAATTCTATTTAGTGGTTCCTTGATGAATTCCCCATTTATTTCCAGTAAGGGTATTAAACTGATTGAAGAAGCAACACCATGGGGCATTCCATAATGGATGGTCAGCGGATAACTCATGGAATGAGCTGCTGCTGTTGTTGTATTGGAAAATGCCAGGCCGGCAACCGTGGCAGCTTTTAAAAGATTATTACGAGTGTCCAAATCATCAGGATTTTCTTTCAGTGCGGGGCCATTTTCAAGAATCGAACAAATAGCTGTTATGGCAAAATCAGTCGAGGTATGATTGGCCTTCTTGTTCCATATAGATTCAAAACTATGGCTTAAAGCATCCATCACACTTGAGATAGAAATATCCAGAGGAAGAGTCAGCGTTAAATTGCCGTCTAGTATTGCTACGCTTGGATATAGGCTTGGATGAGAAATGGAGTATTTCTTCTCTTCTTTCATATTCCAAACAGTTCCCCACATGGTGACTTCACTTGCTGTGCCGTGTGTTGTTG
>Ga0315338_1003717_pt1 | contig 12959 bp, 14 predicted proteins | sample ASW8metaG_FD_204518 | JGI IMG/M metagenome (GOLD analysis project Ga0315338, IMG submission 204518) | Ammonia-oxidizing marine archaeal communities from Monterey Bay, California, United States - ASW #8 | ecosystem: Environmental > Aquatic > Marine > Coastal | place: USA: California | collected... | reverse complement strand
GCGGCGGCCATTAAAACGGAAATCATCAAGCGCTAGAAATGGGTAATAGTCTGGAAAATCATAGGCAAGCCGGCGCCCGAGAAGTGCCATGTCACTCGCAGTTGAAATCTGTTGCGCATCAGGAAGACCGTGCGAGTTAGCAAAACGAGTATCCAACATCCCAAGTTCCCGGGCCTTCTGCGTCATCATATGGACGAAACCGCCATGAGACCCGCCAATGGCCTCCGCGACAACAACGGCGACGTCATTGGCAGAGCGGACAATGAGTGCCTCCATTGCCGTCTTGGCATCAATTTTTTGGCCACGTCGGAGGTTTAGTTTTGTTGGCCTTTGTCCCGAAGCAAATCTAGAGGTGGGTAGTTGGGTGTCAAAGCTTAGTGACCCGTTCTCAAAGGCTTCAAAAAGCAGGTAGAGCGTCATCATTTTTGCTAGCGAGGCAGGGTATCTCGCTTCATAGCCATTGCGCTCGTAAAGAACGCGCCCGCTAACGCCATCAACGATTATGGCTGCATCTTTTCTTAATGCAGGTACCCTTTGTGCCATAGCCGGAGCGACAACGCTGAGTGCCAGCACCACTATTCCCAACAGGCGAAATATATGAAGCGCTTTTGGTCTCATGAATCCTCTTTAGACGTGCCCACGAAGCATTAGCCGGAGCTGACCAAATTGTAGACGTTGCATCAAGCGCAAGTGCAAGCGGATACAAAATTTATGCAGCGTTTATTTACGCTTAGTTAACCAATTGGGTTTCTCCTGATTCAGTCTAAAGATTGCTAAGCAACTAATTCAATGCATAATTTTATCCTTTCATCAGTTTATTGCGATGCAACATGGTTCCTTTGCTGATTGGAGGGCCGGACCGCTACAAAGAGACCGATCCTCGTAGCCAAGACGCTACCTGTTCTAGGCTTGACGGGTTGTAATTTTAGTTAACCCTAGCTCCTGCTCAGTCTGTATTTTTTTGTCTGTGGCCTTGCTAACGACCGTTTGCCCATTTGCCTATTCTTTCGGTATTAATTCGCATCAGTAATAATATGTCGTCATGAGATATGTCTGTGGCACTTATATATTTAGATTTAATACAAATTATACTGATTAACATGAGCAAAGACATGATGAGTGGTTCGGATGACGATTATGACAATGGTGATTCCAGCAATGGTGAGAGTGGATATCCTGGCGCCGGCATTGATACCAAAGTTAGGCCTAAGACCAAGAAACCGTCACTTTATAAAGTTCTTTTACTCAATGATGACTACACACCAATGGAGTTTGTTGTTCATGTGCTTGAGGGCTTTTTTGGGAAGTCCCAGGAAGAAGCAGTAGAAATCATGCTTCATGTCCACCAACGTGGGGTCGGAATATGCGGCGTCTATACGTTTGAAGTTGCAGAAACAAAGGTCACTCAGGTGATAGAATTGGCGCGAAGGCACCAGCATCCGCTACAATGCACCATGGAGAAGGAGTAACCGCACCCTTATGCCCTCACTATCAATTAGTTTGGAGAAGTCTCTGCATCGCGCCATAAGGCTGGCGAGCGATCATCAGCACGAGTATGCAACGCTCGAGCATCTTCTTCTTGCGCTTGTTGATGATAGTGATGCGGTACAGGTAATGCGTGCCTGTAATGTCGATATTGAACAGCTCCGATTGGGTTTGACAAAATATGTCGAAGAGGATCTTGCGACACTTTCCATTGAAGATGGCGAGGACGCAAAGCCTACCACTGGGTTTCAACGCGTTGTGCAACGTGCAGTTTTGCATGTTCAAAATTCGGGGCGTAACGAAGTAACTGGTGCGAACGTGCTTATTGCCCTTTGCTCCGAGCGCGAAAGTCATGCAGTTTATTTTCTACAAGAGCAGAACATGACACGGCTTGATGCGGTAAACTATATGAGCCATGGCATTGCTAAGCGTCCAGGAATGACAGCGGCGAAACCCGTCCATGGTGCTGAGGATGATGAGGAGTTAGGCGAGAAGCCGGTCAAACAAGGTTCGGAAGCTCTAGAAGCCTATTGCATCAATCTTAACGAAAAAGCACGGAAGGGTGACATCGACCCATTGATCGGTCGTGAACGTGAAGTTGAACGTACAATTCAAATTCTTTGTCGAAGACAAAAAAATAACCCACTTCTTGTTGGCGATCCCGGCGTAGGAAAGACGGCTATTAGCGAGGGGCTGGCACGTAAGATTGTTAATACCGAGGTGCCGGAAGTATTATTCGGCGCGACAATATTTGCGCTTGATATGGGGGCATTAAGTGCGGGGACGCGCTATCGCGGAGATTTTGAAGAACGTTTGAAATCTGTGATGAAGGAATTAGAAGCGATACCGGGGGCCATCCTCTTTATTGACGAGATACATACGGTGATTGGTGCAGGGGCAACTTCGGGCGGCGCAATGGATGCATCGAATATTTTAAAGCCGGCGCTACAGGCAGGAACGCTTCGCTGCATTGGTTCGACAACGTATAAAGAATACCGCCAGCATTTTGAAAAGGACCGGGCACTGGTGCGGAGATTCCAGAAAATTGACGTTATAGAACCTACCATTCCTGATGCCATCAAAATACTGAAAGGCCTTAAACCATATTTCGAAGACTATCATAAAGTCCGCTATACAAATGACGCCATCAAGGCAGCGGTCGAGCTTGCTGGGAAACATATCAATGATCGCAAGCTACCGGACAAGGCGATTGATGTGATCGATGAGGTCGGTGCGGCCCAAATGCTATTGCCAGAAGCAAGGCGTCGTAAAGTTATTGGTGTTCGCGATATTGAAGACGTGGTTTCTAAGATCGCACGAATTCCGCCTAAGTCCGTTTCAAAAACAGACACCGACACACTGCTGCGTTTGGAAGATGATTTGAAGCGGGTCGTTTATGGTCAAGACAAGGCCATTCGAGAGTTGTCGTCTGCCATTAAGCTTGCCAGGGCAGGGCTGCGTTCACCGGAAAAGCCAATAGGCGCTTATCTGTTTTCAGGCCCAACCGGCGTGGGAAAGACGGAGGTCGCACGCCAACTGGCGCAAGTTCTTGGCGTCCAGCTAATACGTTTCGATATGTCAGAATACATGGAACGTCACACAGTTTCCCGTCTTATTGGTGCTCCACCTGGCTATGTTGGGTTCGATCAGGGCGGACTTTTGACTGATGGTATCGACCAGCATCCGCATTGCGTTTTGTTACTTGATGAAATTGAAAAGGCACATGAAGATCTTTTCAATATTCTTTTGCAGGTTATGGATCACGGTAAACTAACTGACCACAACGGTAAGAAAATTGATTTTCGTAACGTTGTTCTTATTATGACGACTAATGCAGGAGCCTTTGATGCTGCCAAAGAAGCCATCGGATTTGGTCGTGGGAAGCGAGAAGGTGAGGATGAAGAGGCAATAAAGCGTCTTTTCACTCCTGAATTCCGTAACCGTTTGGATGCATTGATCGGGTTCGCGAAGTTGAATCGTGATGCAATTGATCGCGTAGTAGAGAAATTTGTTCTTGAGCTTGAGGCTCAACTTATTGATAGGGATGTTTCCTTTGATTTGACGCCCGAGGCAACACGTTGGTTGGGTAATAAAGGATATGACGAGTCGTTTGGTGCCCGTCCCTTGGCACGCGTTATTCAAGACCATATTAAATCGCCGCTAGCGGACGAAATCTTGTTTGGCAAATTAAAGGCAGGCGGTACGGTACGGGTTCTACTCGACCGGGAGATGGACACCCTCGTGTTTGAGTTTGTTACTGAACCCAGCCCCCCAAAGAAGAAATCAAAAGCGACTAAGAAGGGAAGTGTTCCTAAAGCCGGTTTAAAGAAAAGGCCAAAACCCAAAGAAGAAGTTTGAGCGCGCTGAAATGGCTTGGGTCACCCAGCTGATCTTTGTATTGGTCAGTTCATTTGGACGATGCAACAGCCCTACAGTAAATTTGGTTTGCTAGTTATCGTGCTTGCGGTGCTTGCCGTCGTGATCTTAATCGTTGGGTTTGAGTGGATGTGGAAAATGGGCAATCGCCTTGCCCGGAGTTCACCCCATTAATTGCATGTAGCGTTTGTCTGGCCTGGAATGGTGCATGCTGGTATAATTAAAAGACATAATAATGGTGCCGCTGCATTGGCGCTGCTGGGGAGGGCGGAAATGACACTTATGACCATGGCAATTGTTGGACTATATGCGGGGCTCAACACGCTAATCCTATTGTGGATCGCCGTCTCAACTGGGCGGTTGCGTGCCAAATACAACATTTCCATAGGTGATGGCGGCAATCTTCACATGATACGAATCATGCGTGGCCACGCCAACGCGATGGAAAATGTGCCGATGGCAATAATTTTAATGATCATCATGGGGGCTCTCGGGGCACCGTTTTATGTGCTGCATGCGTTCGGAATTACGCTAACAATTGGCCGGGTTTGTCACGCGATGCATTTTGTCAAAGAAGAAGCCCCTGGTTGGCAGCGCACCGTGGGTGCCAGCTTATCAATACTTGCCCTAGCCCTCGGCGCTATGGGGGTTGTTGGGCATACTGTGGTACTTATCTTTTAAACGATCCATTAGGTTGGACTTATTGTAAATTTAATTATTGGAGGAATATTTATGAGTAGGTTTAATTCATTTCGCTATTTGATGGTTGCGGCCGTCATGGCGGGCATGTCTGCCTGCGGTCAAGCTGAACAAGTGGCAGAAGCACCAGCACCGACTCCTGAAACTACGCCAGCCCCCGCAACGGCTGACAATGTGGTTGTAACATCGATGGGTAATCTAACAATTCATCCGATCCATCACGCGTCAATGATGTTGGAGTGGAACGGTATGAACATACTTGTAGATCCTGCGCCGCCCCCTGGTGGTGTACCGGAAGGTGTTGATGCGACTGCGACTTTTACGGCACTTGCTGAGCCAGATCTGACTCTTGTTACCGATATTCATGGTGACCATTTGAGTGTTGACGTTTTATCCGCAGTTTCGTCTGCAGCACCTATTGTTGCACCTCAGGCGGTTGCAGACGAGCTCCCAGAAGCTCTTCTTGCAATGACGCAAGTCGTAGCTAATGACGAGTCCGTTACAGTGCAAGGCATCCAGATTGAAGCGGTGCCAATGTATAACCTTACGGAAGAACGGCTGATGTACCATGATGCCGGTCGCGGTAATGGTTATGTTCTTACACTCGGTGATACGCGCGTTTATATTGCTGGCGATACCGAGGATATCCCGGAAATGCGTGCACTGGCTGATATTGGCGTCGCCTTTGTTCCGATGAATCTCCCCTACACGATGACACCGGAACAAGCCGCGGATGCTGTAGTCGAGTTTCAACCTAGCATCGTTTATCCATATCATTACGGAATGAGCGATTTGGATGTCTTTGTTGCTAATGTTGGTGATGCCAGCGAAGTACGTTTGCTTCCATGGTATTGAGGTATTGTTGACAAATATTTTTTTTGAGAGCGGGCTCCGAAAACGGAGCCCGCTTTTTATTAGTGGTAAGCAATGGTGCTTTTCTTCCTGGTTGAGGAGATCCCGCTGGCCAATTGAGCTACGTATGACTTGTCTTTTGTTGTTGTGCCACTAATTTACTGATTTTTGACAACCGAAATGAACTCTTCTGCGGTGAGAGTCCCTAATAACTGAGTGCTCTCGTTGCTAGGTTCGAAGATGGCAATAGCACCTTCAGGAAATATGGAATCTGGGAAGTTTTGACCGGTTGCCATTTGCAAAGGAGTTCGGTGTCCGATTAGTAGGACGTTTGTCCCATCTGGTGGGGCAGTATTTAGCAGGCGCCGTGTAGATTCGATCATAAATTCCATCTGGTTGCCGGCATAGTCGTCAGCAACAAGTTCCATTGTTATCTCAATATTATCCGCGGCAAATGCAAGTTCTGCCGTGTCTCGTGCTCGGAACACCGGGCTGGTTGCAATCCTAGATAAGAGAATGTTGGAGGTGCGAAAGGTGTCTCCAATAGCCTTGGCTTGACTAATTCCTTCCGTGGAGAGGTTTCGCTGTCCCTGGCGATTACCAAGTTCACCGGTGTCAATTTCTTCGGCATTTGTTTTCGCGTGGCGAAGAAAAAGTACTTTACCACCTTGCTGCATTGCTGTGACTAGCTCCTTGGGATTTGAAGGCAACAAGTCCTCTCCCGACAAAAAACGTGGAATTAGCGCCAGAGCGCAGAGCCCTGCCCAGGCTGCAAGATATTCACGGCGGGTAAATTTACGAGTGTACGCCATGACTAGCTCCAAAATTTATCCGCCAAAAATTAGGGCGGGGTAAAAAAATGATCAACAATAAGAAAGCGCCCATAGGAATGGTGAAGAGTGGTGTGTAGCCAGGTATGACGTTGAGAATCGCCATTTCTAAAATCATTTATTACCCAAACTGAGTGAAGCTCTAATTTTTTCCGCAATAGCATTTAGCTTTTCCAGATCTTCCATATTACCGCTATGACGCCGTAGTGATGTTCCGTTCCAACGTGGAATCACATGAAAATGGATATGGGGGACGCTTTGCCCAGCTGCGGTGCCATTAAACTGCATTAATGTAATGCCGTCGGCACTCATCGCAGTTTTTACCGCACGAGCAAGTATTTTTGTTACAACAACAAGCTTAGCAGCACTTTCGTCCGATAGATCAAATATGGTTTCCGCGTTTTCCTTTGGGACAACTAAGACATGCCCATCTGCTTGAGGCATCACATCCATGAAAGCCAGATTAGATTGGTCCTCATACACTGAAATCGATGGAATTTCTTGGCGAAGAATTTTGGCAAAAATATTGTTTGGATCATAAGTCATTAGTTTCACAACCAGCTGAGACAATGCTGGTATGGAAACTATCGTGTTTATTTTGGCTTGTCGAAGCTTCAGCGAAATAAACACCCTTAACTGGTCATCGTTTCCCGCTGGTGCTGGTAGTCTATCAACTCTACTGCACGACGATCTTGTGTGCTGCTAGCTCTTCTTGAAAGGGGTCAGGGCACACAAGTCCTTCATATGTTCTGCCACTGCTTTACGCTCAACCTCAAGATGCTCACGTAGTACGCGCCGCATTTCGTCATGAACAATATAGTGCGCTGAATAGGTTGGGGTCGGCATATATCCCCTAAGAAGCTTATGGCCTCCTTGCGCGCCTGCTTCGACGCGTTTGAATCCATGTTTTATGGCGGTGTCAATGGCTTGGTAATAGCAAGTTTCAAAGTGGAGATAAGGAACAGACAATGTGCAGCCCCAGTTACGTCCATATATTGTCTCATCATCGAAAAAATTGAGTGCACCAGCGATATAACGTCCACCAAGCTTCGCCATAATAAGTAAAATTTGGTCGCTCATTGTTTCACCAATGCGGCTAAAAAATGCGCGCGTGAGGTATGGATCGTTCCATTTGCGGCTAGCGGTGGCGATGTAGCACTCGTAAAAGGCATCCCAAATACCCTCAGTCAGGCTATCTCCAAAATGACATTCAAAGGACAATTCCTTTTTGGTTATTGAGGCGCGTTCTTTTCGAATGTTTTTGCGTTTTGAAGACGAAAGATTGGCAAGAAATTCATCAAAGGATTTGTATCCACGATTTTCCCAGTGAAATTGCTGGTCGGTTCGTTGAAGAAAATTCAAATCTGCTGCCATTTCCCATTCATGCTTACGCATGAAGGTAATGTGTAATGAAGACGAATGAGTCTGGGTAACCGCTAGTTTGGCGGCATTAAGAAGGGCGTGACCAATGACATGGTGATTCAGGTCGTCTGCAATGAGGAATCGTTTGCCGGGTACGGGTGTGAATGGAACACTGCTCTGTAGCTTAGGATAGTAACGCTCGCCCGATCGCATAAGTGCATCGGCCCAAGCATGATCGAATACATATTCGCCGTATGAATGGCTTTTACGATAGAGTGGCAATAGTCCGGCAGCTTTAGCCGGCTTTCCTTTGGTAACTTCCTCGACGATCAGGTGTGCCGCTTCCCATCCTGTCACTTGTGACGCTGAATTGGACTTTTCTAGCGCGTCAAAAAAAGCGTGACGTGTGAACGGATGCGGACGCGCAAGTTGCCTTGGGTTCGCAAGGGAATCCCAAATGGTTTCGAATATTTCCGAAGACGAACCAGCTATACGTGCTACAAGCTCACTCACGCGACCTCAAAGATGGCGTCGATTTCAACTGCCATATTGCGTGGTAAAGATCCAGCACCCACCGCGGCGCGTGCATGCCGCCCAGCATCACCAAACACTTCTACAAATAAATCAGACGCTCCGTTTACGATCTCAGGATGATCTGCAAAGCCGGCAATGGCGTTGACATATCCTACAATCTTAACCACGCGAACCACGCGATCAAGGTCCCCTTCTAATGCACTGTTTAGAACTGCAAGGATATTTACCGCCGCGATTCGTGCACCAACTCGCGCTTTATCCACGGCGATGGTTGATCCAACGATGCCGACATACTCGTCCATTTTTCCATTAACAATTGGCAGCTGACCTGAAACGAAAACTAGGCTGCCCACCTGCACGAAGGGGGAGTAGTTGGCGACTGGCATTGGGCTGGCAGGCAACACCAATTGCATCTCTTGCAGACGTTTTTCGACTTTTCCAAGCATTTAATATCCTAGTATTCAAACATATATAAAGGAGAGTAGCTCGCAAAATGTCAAAGTGCGAGGGTTTCGGTTAATAGGAAGAGTGGTAGTACCGTTACGTTTTAACGGGGGGGCGAAAAAAGTTTCTCGCCCCATAGCCAGGCGGCACCACGGACGCCGGAAGAATCGCCATGCACATTCTCCAGGATTGGAGTCTTGCAGATATCGGAGAATACATAGTCTGAAAGACGTTGAGGGACCTCTTCGTAAAGGGCGCTGATTTTGGAAAGCCCACCGCCGAGAATAACGACATCCGGATCCAATACATTGATAATTGTGCTGAGGGCTCGGGCAAGGCGGTCAAAATACCCATCTAGAATAGCGCATGCCAACTTATCCATATTGGCAGCTTGGTCTGTGATCTCGGTGGGTGTCAGCGTATCCCCAGTCCTAGCCGTGTAGTCAGCCGCTAACGCAGGGCCAGATAGGAATGTCTCGATGCATCCCTCTTTCCCGCAATAACAATTAGTTAACCTATGTTCGTTATCGGTTCCTTTCGGAAAACGATTGTGCCCCCATTCACCTGCGATTGCATGTGCGCCGGTTAGGATTCTTTTGTTAACCACAATTCCACCACCAACACCTGTGCCAAGTATTACACCAAATATAACATTTGCATTTTGACCAGCCCCGTCCACAGCTTCCGATAAAGTAAAACAATTGGCGTCATTAGCGATGCGTATTTTTTTGTCCAATGCTTGTTCAAGATCGCGGCTTAAGGGTTTTCCGTTCAGCCATACAGAATTCGCATTTTTCATAAGGCCGGTCTCTGGGCTGATAGTTCCAGGAACGCCAATTCCAATTCTTGGTGGCGTCTTCAATCTTGATTCAATTGAGGCCACAAGCTCTTTGATCGCTTGGACGGTGGTGGCATAATCACCTTGGGGAGCAGGAACCCTTTCGCGCAATATGATGTTATTGCCTTCATCGAGCACCGCTATCTCAATTTTTGTACCCCCAAGGTCTATTCCTACTCGCATTACTAAAAGCCTGTCTCAACCCTACCGCCCGGTAAAGAGCGCCGTGCGTGGTGTAGTAGGCGCGTTTCAATGTGAGTTTCTTCACAAAATGCTTTTGCCAAGACGTCATCAGACAGTACAAAGTCCAGTAAGGCTGAGAGAAACTCTGGGTCACTTGCCTGACTTCGAATATCTCCGATTTCAACACCAGTTTGAATAGCGAAACGCTGCAGCATGCCTTCTGCTCTAGCCACCCAACTGAGTGCCTTCAAAGCCAATATTTCAGCTTCAGATCGGTCCATCGTCATTCGTGCGTTAATGGATGTGAGGCAAGGTTGATCTTGATACGAAATAGAGCATGCTGGGTAGGGAATAGGGCATTGAGGCAAAATCTTCGTCGCAGGGAACTTCGTCTGTACACTAATTTCATACCGTGGTCTGAATGTGCTTATTCATGGTCTGGCAAAATGAGGTCAGGAAAATCATCTTCTAAGACTTCTTCTGCGGCTGGTTGTTCCGGCTGCTGCGGTTCGCCTTGTCCACATGCGGTAAGTAGTGACACAGACATGAGGCTCCAAAAAATATTGCATAGTTTCAACTGCAAAGCTCCTTATTTTATGAGTGAATAGCTGCGACGCAAAATAGAAAACTCTTTAGGCTGCCAACTCGCACCACACTGGAACGTGGTCGGAAGGTTTGTCCCATGATCGAACATGTTTATCGATCGCGCAGCTAAGCAGGATATCACTCGCCTGTGGTGTGAGCAGAATATGGTCAATGCGAATACCATTATTCTTTTGCCATGCTCCGCCCTGATAGTCCCAGAAAGTATATGCAAATTCTCCCCCGTGCGTAGCACGGAACGCGTCAACGAAACCAAGATTGACAATTTTTCTATATGCCTTACGGGTTTGCGGAAGAAAAAGCGCATCATCGATCCAGTTTTCTGGATAGTGGGTGTCATCAGTGCTTGTGATCACATTGTAATCACCCATGAACAATGCTGGTTCTTCGTGGCTCAAGCTATCTGACATGTGGATACGTAAACGTCGCATCCAAGATAATTTATATGTATATTTTTCAGTTCCCGTCGGATTACCATTTGGCGCGTAGATAGATGCCACGCGCAGCATTCCTTTGTCTGATGGTATAAGTGCTTCGATATAGCGTGATTGTTCGTCACCATCAGCCCCGGGCAGGCCACGACGGATGTCCTCAATCGGGCTTTTTGAAAGGATTGCGACACCATTATAACTTTTTTGCCCGTGGACGGCGCAATTATATCCTAGCCCTTCAAAACGTTCGTAGGGAAACCCTTCGTCGACAGTTTTAATTTCTTGAAAGCAAACCACATCAGGCTGGCATTCCTTGAGCCAGGCGCAAACGGTTTCTATGCGTGCTTTCACTGAGTTGACGTTCCAGGTGGCAATTTTCATGTGTATCTTAACCGTCATGAATCTGCACTTGGGTCCGGGCCTATCTATGAGCGTTACTAATTCACCACCCCCCGTGTGCAATGTAGAAATCATATCACTGGATCGAGATGCCAGCCAATTTACCAATGTCGGCCACAACGCCGCTGAATGGTCCTAGAAAAGCATGATTTACTAGAAGGCTTGAAATATCTAACTACCAAGCTGCCAAAGGTAAGGCTCAAAGGGCCCCAAATGGGTAGGCCTAGCTTGGAAGATGACCAGGACCTAGGTATATGCTGCATTGCTAGATAAAAATGGGATATGGCTAAGGAATTCTATGGGTTAGCAGCGGTGAAGGGTTTCCAGTTGAGATGAGAATTGGTCAGAAATTGAATAAGGTGCGACCATATTTGGCCATATTGCTGCTAGGGGCATGCATGTCAGGCTGCAATGGGTTGCTTAGTTGGGTGAATGGCCAGGGTGTGGGCCAAAGGGTAGAGGCGCAACCACCCACAAATTTTCCTGACCTATCCCAGCTTCCAGCGTCACCAGGCCCTCCACCGTCTGCCGAATCCAGGGGTGAAATGGTGCAAACACTAGAGACCGTAAGATCTCAAAATCAACAAGCTGGTGAAAATCTCAACAGCGAAATAGAAAGCAATTTCGAATACCCAAATTTTTACAGTAATTGAGAGTATGTTTGTTGTTCAAAGGCAAGCTGATCGTCAGTCATTAGCACTCAGGCACCAATCAAATGCGAACCCAGTTTCACCGTATAAACCGTCTTCCCCCTTATGTTTTTGAAGAGGTGAATCGCCTTAAAGCCGAGGCGCGTGCGCGTGGCGAGGATATTATTGATTTTGGCATGGGAAACCCCGACATGCCGACGCCATCACACATCGTTGATAAGCTAATTGAAACGGCACGTGATCCACGCACAAACCGCTATTCCGCGTCACGCGGTATCAAGGGCTTACGTCGTGCCACAGCTAAATATTACGAGAGGCGTTTTGGGATTAATTTGGACCCTGATAGTGAGGTCATCGTAACCCTTGGTTCGAAAGAGGGTTTCGCTAATCTTGCCCAAGCCATTACGTCTCCCGGTGACGTTGTTCTGGTGCCAAATCCAGCCTATCCCATTCATGCTTATGGCTTCATCATGGCTGGAGCAGCGATCCGCCACGTCCCAGCTAATACTCCGGAAGAATTTTTGAGCCGGGCTGGAATTGCGGTTCGCCACTCATCGCCTTCACCGCTTGCTTTGGTAGTGAACTATCCTTCCAACCCAACAGCGCAGATGGTTGATATTGATTTTTATAAAGAGGTTGTTTCCTTTGCTCGGAAGCATGAAATTTGGGTGCTATCTGATCTCGCTTATGCAGACACTTATTTCGACGACGCACGCCCTCCTCCGTCCATATTACAGGTTGAGGGTGCAAAAGATATTGCTGTGGAGTTTCAATCTTTGAGTAAGACCTTTGCCATGCCTGGTTGGCGTATGGGATTTGCGGCAGGAAACAAAACTCTGATCGCAGCGTTGGCACGTATTAAATCCTATCTTGACTATGGGGCCTATACGCCGATCCAGGTTGCGGCGGCAGCTGCTCTTAACGGACCTGAGGATTGCATTAGGGAGATCAGAGCAATTTACAAATCTCGTCGTGATGTGCTGTCGAGTGCAATTTCTCGTGCAGGATGGGAAATTCCCAGTCCACCGGCCACTATGTTTGCTTGGGCGCCAATCCCTGATGCTTTCCGTGACCTTGGCTCGATGGAATTTGCAAAGCAGCTCTTGATACAGGCTAAAGTTGCAGTCTCTCCAGGGATCGGTTTTGGTGAGTATGGCGAAGGCTTTGTCCGCATTGCGCTAGTTGAAAATGAGCAACGCATTCGACAGGCGGCCCGAAACGTAAAGCGGTTTCTTGGTGAAATTGGAAAGAATGCAAAAGCAATGGAGGTCAC
>Ga0315338_1003716_pt1 | contig 12960 bp, 11 predicted proteins | sample ASW8metaG_FD_204518 | JGI IMG/M metagenome (GOLD analysis project Ga0315338, IMG submission 204518) | Ammonia-oxidizing marine archaeal communities from Monterey Bay, California, United States - ASW #8 | ecosystem: Environmental > Aquatic > Marine > Coastal | place: USA: California | collected... | reverse complement strand
TTTGATGGAGTCAAATTAGGAATGATGATAGTAACTGATAATCTGGAACAAACTACCCGTATTGATTTTGCTAATTTTAAAAAAAATATTACCTTATCATCAAGTATTTTTAATTTTGAAGTTCCAAATAATGTTGATATTTTTGATGAAAGAAAATAATTATTTTATCCACCAAAATATATAATCTATTAATTCATAATGAAAATAAATGATTATCGACCACTTGCCGATCGAATGCGTCCTGAATCTATCGAATCATATATTGGACAAAAACATATTTTAGATAATGGAAAACCTCTTAGACAAGCCATTGAACAAGGAAATTTACACTCAATGATCTTTTGGGGTCCTCCTGGCACTGGAAAAACAACATTAGCAAGATTAATTTCTAAATCATGTAATGCTCAATTCCTTACTCTTTCTGCTGTCTTAAGTGGCGTAAAGGATATACGAACAGCTATTGACAAAGCACACCAATATAGAGATGTTTATAATAAAGATACAGTACTGTTTGTCGACGAAGCTCATCGATTTAATAAAACACAACAAGACGCATTTTTACCTTATGTTGAAGATGGCACAATTGTGTTTATTGGTGCGACAACAGAAAACCCATCGTTTGAACTTAATAATGCACTATTATCCAGATTACGAGTTTATGTTTTAAAATCATTATCGGAAAAAGAAATAAATGAGATTCTTAGTCAAGCCTTAACTGATAATGTAAATGGATTATCAAAAAATGAATTGAAAATAGATGAGAATGCATTGCTGAAATTATCAAAAGTTGCTGATGGCGATGCACGACGAGCACTTAATTTATTAGAAATTATATCTGATTTTGCTGAGAACAAAATAGTCACGCAAGAGCTAATTAGTGATGTATTAAAAGATGGCTCGTTAAGGCGTTTTGATAAAAGTGGTGAAGCATTTTATGATCAAATCTCTGCTTTACATAAAGCCGTAAGAGGCTCAAATCCAGATGCATCACTTTATTGGTTTGTGAGAATGATTGACGGAGGGTGCGACCCTTTTTATATTATTCGACGCGTTGTTCGAATGGCATCAGAAGATATTGGTAATGCTGACCCCAGAGGTATCAGACTGGCACTAGATGCATGGGAAACACAGGAACGTTTAGGTTCACCAGAGGGTGAGCTAGCAATAGCACAAGCCATCATATATCTTGCCTGTGCTGCCAAAAGTAATGCTGTTTATAAGGGATTTAATTTAGCAATGAAAGATGCTAAAGAATTAGGATCACTGGATGTACCTCTTCATTTACGTAACGCTCCAACAAGTCTAATGAAAGAGCTAGACTATGGGAAGAATTATCGATATGCGCATAATGAAGCTGATGCTTATGCAGCAGGCGAAAATTATTTTCCAGAAGATATGAAACCAAGAGAGTATTATCATCCCGTTAATAGAGGATTAGAAATTAAAATTGCGGAAAAACTAGCGATTTTAAGAGATCGAGATAAGCTGGCCAATAAATAAAAATTATGATGAGTATAATATCTATAGCAATAGGTGGCGCAGCAGGTTCGTTATGTAGGTACGGTATGTCGAATGGAATTTATTTATTATTAGGAAGAAGTTTTCCATACGGTACATTAGCCGTAAATATACTTGGATCGTTCATAATGGGGAGTGTTTACATTCTGATGATTGAAAGAGCAAGTATTAGTGAAGAGTTACGCGCAGGAATCACAGTTGGTTTACTAGGTGCTTTCACTACATTTTCAACATTTTCAATTGAAACTATAAATCTAATTGAATCGGGTGAAATCTTAAAAGCCGGATTGAATATTTTATTTAGCGTTACACTTTGCATTGCTGGATGCTGGTTAGGAATGAATTTATCGCGACAAATATATTAGGTATTTTTTTATAATGTTAGATCCACAATTAATAAGAAATGAATTGAATTCTATTGCAAAAGCTTTGGATAAGCGCGGTGTATCAATAGATACAAATAAAATTCAAAAAATTGAAGACAAACGTAAAGCGATCCAGATTAAAACTGAGAAACTCCAAGCTGATCGCAATCTCATTTCGAAAGAAATAGGAGATACGAAGGCAAAAGGCGAAGACACAGAAAATCTTCTCGAAAGGGTTACATCAATCAAGAGTCAACTAGAAAAAAATGAGGGAGAATTAACTGCTATTCAACAAGAATTAAATGAATTAATAATTGTAATTCCCAATATACCGCATGAATCTGTACCTGATGGTAATAGTGACGTAGATAATCAACTAATAAGAGAATGGGGTGAAAAAGCAAGTTTTGATTTTAAAATAAATGATCATGTTGATCTTGGTGAATCTTTAGAACAAATTGATTTTGACTCTGCAACACAAATAACAAGTTCTCGCTTTGTTGTTATGAAAGGCCAGATCGCTCGTCTACATCGCGCATTAATTCAATTCATGCTGGATATACATATTTCTGAACATGGATACCAAGAGGTTAATGTTCCTTACCTCGTCAATGCTGATAGCTGTACCAATACAGGACAACTTCCGAAATTCAAAGAAGATCTTTTTCATATTAAAGATCAGGATTTTTATTTAATTCCAACTGCTGAAATACCAGTTACAAATATTGTTAAAGACAAAATTATTAATGATATAGAGCTACCATTAAAATTTGTTTGTCATTCACCATGTTTTCGTAGTGAAGCAGGCTCCTATGGAAAAGATACACGAGGTATGATTAGGCAACATCAATTTGAGAAAGTTGAATTAGTTCAGATTGTTCGGCCTGAAAATTCTTATAATGTATTAGAAGAATTAACATTAAATGCTGAGACAATTCTTAAGAAATTAAATCTTCCTTATCGTGTTGTTAGTTTATGTGCAGGTGATTTAGGATTTGCTGCCGCTAAAACCTATGATATTGAAGTATGGCTACCTAGCCAAAATACGTATAGAGAAATATCATCTTGTAGTAATTTCGAGTCATTTCAGGCTCGTCGGATGAAAGCTCGGTGGCGCAACTCAAAGACTAATAAAATAGAGTTATTACATACATTAAATGGATCGGGTCTCGCTGTTGGTAGGACTTTAATAGCCGTTATGGAGAATTACCAGACAAAAAATGGCGATATTATTATTCCAGACGTATTACGGCAATACATGTCTAATGAATCAATTATCAAAAAACCTTAACTTTGAAATATTCTAGTTAATACTTATTGTAATTCTTTTAAAACAGCATCAAGACTTTCTTTAGCATCACCAAAGTACATGCGTGTATTTTCTTTAAAGAAAAGTGGATTTTGTACACCTGCATAGCCCGTTGCCATACTTCTTTTTAAAACAATTGTTGTTGTTCCTTTCCAACATTCGAGTACTGGCATTCCCGCAATTGGGCTATTAGGGTCATCTTGGGCAGATGGATTCACAATATCATTTGCTCCAATGATTATTGAAACATCTGTTGTTGGAAAGTCGTCGTTTATTTCATCCATCTCAAAAACAATATCATAGGGCACTCTAGCTTCTGCAAGTAAAACATTCATATGACCTGGCATACGACCAGCAACAGGATGAATGCCAAATCTAACATTTATTTTTTTATCACGTAAGGTTTTTGTAATTTCATTTACGGTGTGTTGAGCTTGGGCAACTGCCATTCCATAACCAGGAATTATCATAATCTCTTTCGCGTTTTCTAAAAGACTAGTGACTTCATGAGTTTCGATGGAAACTACTTCACCCTGATCTTCAACAGCGCCTGCTGTAACTGCACCTGTATCAGTACCAAATCCCCCAGCGATAACTGAAATAAAATTACGATTCATTGCGCGACACATGATATAGCTTAAGATAGCGCCGCTACTACCAACCAAGGCTCCAACCACGATTAATAAATCATTGGACAACATAAAACCCGTTGCGGATGCAGCCCATCCGGAATAACTGTTTAACATTGAAACCACAACTGGCATATCCGCACCACCAATTGCCATTACCATATGAATACCAAAAAGTAGAGCGATACCCGTCATAATCATTAAGTACATCATTGCATTACCAGCTTCTGCTTGATGAACGAATTCATAACCGACCCAAATACTTAGGATAAGTAGACCAAGATTGAACCAATGACGTGCTGGTAATAGAAGTGGGCTACCACCAATCATGCCGCTTAGTTTACCAAAGGCGATTACAGAACCAGAAAAGGTAACAGCGCCGATTAAAACACCAATATAGATTTCAACTTCGTGTATTACTTTTTCTATATCTGTCGGAAAAGAAATGCTTTCATCCATAAAATTTACATAACCAACCAAGACCGCAGCCAAGCCTACTAAACTATGCAAGATTGCAACAAGCTCAGGCATCTGCGTCATTTCGACTTTCTTAGCAAGTGTAAATCCTATTGAGCCACCAATTAGCATAGCGATTACAATAAGATGGATATTAGTTGTGACTTCAGGACCAAAAACCGTCGCAAGAACTGCTATGGTCATCCCAATCATACCGTAGAGGTTACCTTTACGAGATGTTTCCTGATGACTTAAACCGCCCAACGTCATAACAAAGAGAATAATTGCGCCAATATATGAAACTGTTACCAATCCTCCTGACATATCGCTCTCCTTATCTCCTAAACATCTTTAACATTCGACGGGTAACAGCAAAACCACCCGATATGTTAATACTGGTTATAAGGATTCCTATAAAGGCCAACGCAACTAATAGTGTATCTGATGAAGAAATTTGTATTAACGCGCCGATAATAATAATACTACTTACTGCATTTGTGACGCTCATTAGAGGCGTATGTAGAGATGCTGTCACATTCCATATCACCATATAACCGATAAAACATGACAAAACAAAAACAGTAAAGTGCGTCATAAATGATGAGGGAGCCACTGAACCAAGGCCATATAAAATAAGCGCGCTGATAATTAATGGTAAAGATTGCCTCAATAGAGTCGGTTTTTTCGATTCTTTAGTAATAACAGGGACAGGCTCTGTTTGTTTTACTGCTGGTGTTGCTGATAATTTTGGTGGTGGGGGAGGCCATGTAATTTGACCTTCTTTAATTACAGTTGCCCCTCTTACTGCTTCATCTTCCATGTCAATAATCATTTGACCATCTTTCTCAGGCGTCATATCAGTGAGTAAATGTCTTAGATTTGTACCGTAGAGTTGACTTGATTGTGTGGGTAATCGACTGGGTAAATCACTGTAGCCAATTATTGTTACTCCGTTATCAGTAACATTAACGTCATGCGGAAGAGTTAATTCGCAGTTACCGCCTTGTTCTGCTGCAAGGTCAACAATAACGCTACCATCTGTCATTGAGCTGACCATATCTTTTGTAATTAATTTAGGGGCAGGTTTACCCGGTATTAGCGCGGTTGTAATAATAATATCGACATCTTTTGCCTGTTCAGTAAAAAGCGCCATTTCAGCAGCAATAAATTCGTCGCTCATTGTTTTAGCATAACCACCTTCACCACTGCCATCTTCCTCGAAATCAAGCAATAGAAAATCTGCGCCCATACTTTCAACTTGTTCTTTAACTTCTGGTCGAGTATCAAAAGAGCGAACAATTGCACCAAGGCTATTAGCAGCACCAATTGCGGCAAGGCCTGCCACACCCGCACCAATAACCAATACCTTGGCAGGAGGGACCTTACCAGCTGCAGTAATTTGGCCAGTGAAGAAACGACCAAAATGATGCGATGCTTCAATAACGGCTCGATAACCAGCAATGTTTGCCATGGAACTTAATGCGTCCATTTTTTGCGCTCTTGAAATACGCGGAATACTATCCATTGCTAAAACATTAATATTTTTTTCGGCAAGTTTTTGTATAAGGGATTCATTTTGAGCAGGCCAAATAAAACTAATCAGTGTTTGGCCTTCTTTTAGAAGATCGCATTCATTTATATTAAGGTCTGGATGTTGTTCTGGTGCACGAACTTTTAGAATGATGTTCGATGATTCCCAAAGTGATTTGGTATTATTAATGACGTCAGCGCCGGATTGACGATAAGCTTCATCTGAGAAGTTTGCTTTAGTACCTGCACCAGATTCGACTGCGACGGTATAGCCAAGTTTTTGTAAGAATTTTATAACCTCAGGTGTTGTTGCAACTCGTTTTTCACCTGTGTGTACCTCATTTGGCACGCCGATTTTCATCGCATGACCCCCTTAAACTGGAATTTACTAACTAGAATTAATTATTCTTGTACTAAAAAAAGCGGCGATATTATCATGATTAATAGATAATTTCATGAATTCATACTTTTTTAAAAAAAACCCGACATCTGTCGGGTTTTTAATGATTTTAAATGAAGGCTTCTTAGTCTCTGCCACTAAATGCAGCAAGCAGATGGAGTAGACTTAGGAAAAGATTATAAATTGACACATAAAGCCCAACGGTTGCCATGATGTAATTTGTTTCACCGCCATGAATCATCGCGCTTGTTTGGTAGAGAATATATCCAGACATCAAGAGTACAAACATTCCTGAAACTGCTAGTGATAAAGAAGGTAGGTTAAAAATCAATGCGCCAATGCCCGCTAAAAAAGCAACTAATATACCCACCATAACGAAGCCACCCATAAAACTAAAGTCTTTTCTAGTGCTTAGCGCATACGCTGAAAGACCGACAAAAATTGCACCAGTACCGCCAAGTGCAGTCATAACCAGTTCTGTTCCATTGGCAAAAGTATGAACATAGAGATTTATAATTGGACCTAATGTCAAGCCCATGAAGCCAGTGAGGGCAAAAACAGATGCGATACCCCAGGCACTATTTCTTAGTGCTGAAGTCAGAAATAATAATCCAAAATAACCCACTAAGGTAATTAACATTCCCGGATGCGGAAAATTATAGACCATTGATATTCCCGCAGTTGCCGCGCTAAATAGTAGTGTCATAGACAATAGCATGTAGGTATTGCGTATGAGTTTGTTTGCCGCAAATATTGCTTCTGTCGGACGACCTCGACGGACAGCTGTATTGGTTGATTGATTCATATTAATATTTCACCTCGTTAAATTAGCTATATTTACTATGTAATACTTTGAGAGCTAAATTTCAAGTTAAGTTTCAGTTAAATTTGTTGAATTATAACAGATCTATAATTTCTCTTCTGTCTTTCAGGAATGTCAATGATGTTGTATCCTCACGCCCTAAAGCTGGAGAGGTGGCAGAGTGGTTGAATGCACCGGTCTTGAAAACCGACAAGCCTTCGCGGGCTTCGAGGGTTCGAATCCCTCCCTCTCCGCCATTTTTATTAGTGCTTTCGATACTATAGGAAAGACCGAAGCTTACGGTAATAAAATTCTGTGACCTCTTTCTTAGCGTGTGGGGCAACATGATCCCAAGCGTCTCCCAAATTATGTGGTGCTAAGCATTTTGGTTCTTCCGTAGCTAGGGCAAGACCTGTTGATAATATAATATTATTTGTTTCACTTATAAAACCGCTGAACTGCTTACAATGATCTTCAAACCAGGGGCCTATAGCATAGACACATTGTAAGTCGTTACTGTTGCAGAAGGACGTTATTTTATTCAAAAATATTTTTTTTTCAATTTTAATGTCGGCGATGTTTACTTGATAGTTTTCAGTACTTCGGATATTTAATAGAGAGCCCTGTCGAATATAGTCATTAGCTATATGCGTATTTTCGGGTATCCCTGTTTTGCGAATGAGGGTTCGTACCATTGATAGGAACGCATCAAAATTGACGAATGTCTTTGCTAAAACCAATAGGGGCACATTCTTCTTCCATTCACTCATTGAAAGTGCTGTTAATAGAAATCCGTCATATGCAACATCTAGGGTGAGTATGATAGGTGTATGCATGATTACAACTATTTCAGGTTTCTGTACCTGTACAACGCGTTTGATCATATTCAAGGAACCCGCATAACCATAGGAGCCTGTTAGGGCTAAGTTTTGTACATTCTTTCCAGAAAGGCGCTTAAATTCAACAATATCTATTGCATTGCCGAGTGAACTGTCACCCACAAAGACAATCTCTATCTTGGAGGCACCTTTTAGCTTTTCCAACTGATAGTGATAAATCTTCACAAATGGAAAATCCATCATTCCATTTTTATAGCCATATGCCACTAGTAGTGAAATTAGACTGGAAATTATCACCGCAAAAATAAAAATTGCGATAATGTAACTCTTTAAATGTTTAGAATTGGAAGTATAGGAATTCTGAGACATCATTAAACTTCAGTATTGAGATTGAAAGAAGTAACGCTACAAAAAAAGCCTTGCCAGTAGAAGGGAGCCAATAGAATCGACTAAAGCCAACGGTTTGTTGCATCCGGGTCCATTCTAAACTATTAGGCATAATAAGCATTACGAATATTGCTAATGGCAAAATTGTGACTGCAAGCCATATGTTTACCGGACCTAATCCATCATAGGTAAAGAATTGTGATAGCCCTAAACTTAGTTGCTTAACGAAAGGTAGGGCGGAGGCCGGCAATGAAATTCCATTTATTCCTAGCATTCCTTGATAAATTCGAATGGTAGTGTCCATGTCCTCCGCACGAAAAGGTACCCAAGCAATTACGACCATCAGAAACGTAATTCCCCATCCGAGTACAGGGTGTATCTTAATGGAGGTGATGCGTCGCCACAGATGATTGATGACAATATACAGACCGTGTAGCATCCCCCAAAGTACAAAATTCCAGGCTGCCCCATGCCATAAACCGCCTAACATCATGGTAAAAAGAATATTACTCAGTTTACGAAAATATCCGTATCTGTTTCCTCCCAACGGAATGTAGAGATAGTATTTCAAAAAATGCGACAAGGTCATATGCCAACGTCGCCAAAAATCAATAATAGAAGTCGCTTTGTAAGGGCTGTTGAAATTTGCAGGCAGACGAATGCCAAACATTATTGCAAGCCCTATAGCCATATCAGAATAACCACTGAAATCAAAATAGATCTGAACCGTGTAAGAAATTGCTGCTAACCATGCCGAAATGAATGTCGGATCCAAGCCATGAGATGTAGCGAAAAACACTTCGTGCGATAAAATGCCAACACTATCTGCGATGGCGACTTTTTTGAACAAACCGATGATAAAGATAGTGAGACCAAGAGCAAGGTTATTCCATATGTCTTTGTCTAACGGCTTGTCGAACTGAGGCATTATTTGACTATGATGAACAATTGGACCTGCAATCAATTGTGGAAAGAAAGCGACAAAAAGCCCATATCGCCAAATTGAATTCGCATCTAATTTATGTCGATAATGATCAACAAGAAATGCAATCTGTTGAAAAGTAAAAAAAGATATACCTATGGGAAGAATGACTGCTGAAAAGTTGTAGTCTATTCCGGTCAGCTCTTCGATGTTGTCTATAAAAAAGCCTGCATATTTAAAATATCCGAGAAGACCTAGATTAAAGAGGATACCGGCAATAAGCACACTCTTTCGTCTTCTTCGATTCGAGAATCTATGCATACAAGTTGACAAAGTGTAGTTAACACCAATAGATAACAAAATGAGTAGCAGATATTGCCAACGCCAATAGCCATAAAAGAAAAGAGATGATAGAAACAGAAATTTAATTTGCAATTCTTGATGGTCCAAATTTACAGCAACGCCGCAACACAATACAGGTATCATCCTGTATAAGCAGTAAACTACAGGTAAGAATAGAAACAGAAATTCTGGCGAATTAAATAACATAGAACATGTGTTTAAATATTAACATAATCATTATTTTTTTATTTAGTCAGATACGATCTTTGTATGAATATTTTGTTCCAGTAAATGTGTCGTAATCAGACTGAGTGAGGAGGACTTGAACCTCTCCTAAATTTAGAAACGATATTTAAGACTTACCATTACTTCATGAGCTGAAAGTTCTGTCTTGAGAGGGCTTTGATTAGCATTACAATTGGTTTGCACGCCGGCTTGAGATCTACAACTATTATTTCCAGCTTCATATTCACTCAAATCAACATATCGATAACCCATGTCTATCGTTATATTATTAGTTAAATTCGTCAAAATACCGAAGCCTATGTTCCAAGCAAAATTGTTAGTGCTATTTCTTTCTACTCTTCTTTCATCCCTATCGTTGGCTGGCCTAAGAAGATCAGTGTTTCTATTATGTATATTTGCTACACCAAGACCGGCGGTTATATATGGCTTTAATGTGTTTTTACCCAATTTAAAATCTAAATTTTCGACATCATATAAACCATTAACAAAAAAGGTCAAAACCTGAGGCTCATCAACTAAAAGTCTAAACGTACTGGATATTTCAGGGGCCTCTACCTTAAATCCATCCTTATAATTGACAGTTAATTCTAAACTCAAATTTTTTGTAATTTCTTTACCAATACCGATGTCAAACGAGGGAGAGCTACCTAAATCTCCATCAGAAAAGGTCCTTAGCGCACCGGAATTTGATCTGAATGCCGGTTCTCCATGGTCATTACTAAATGAATCCCCAATTCCTGCTTTTAGATAGACGTTATCAAAGATATGCCCATCAGCAAAAACAGCGCCGCTATTGGTAATTATTAAAAAGACAAAGAGAAGTAATCTAGCAGCTTGCATAATATAGCCCTTAATTTATTTAGCGCACATACTATAATAATTTATTTAGCGCACATACTATAATATAAGCACCAATGGTGATAATTTTTGGGGTGTACCCCTGTCCGAAAAATAGGGGGGAGGATAGCAGTAGTGCTTTTAGTAAAAATAGCGGAATATCGTGAAAAGATTAATTCAATAGGAATTCAACTTGCCAACGAAATGTATTATCTGCACTACCTTCGGTTAAACCAAACATCCAAACTAAATGTGACTCTATTTCGATATCTCCAATTTTAAATTCATTATAAATTGCAGGCCCAATAATGTGTTGTTGATTTTTTAATGCCGAGAAGTCTTTTATTTCGCCCATTGCTCCATATGCCTCAAAACCTATAGCAAAGCTCTCCGTGATATTTTTTTTACTACGCCAAATATATTCTAATTCTGTACTTTCATCCGCCTGGCTTCCAAATTGCTGTTCAAAATTTAAATTAGCAGTGTGTTGGTAATTTGTAGATGTTTTTTCAAAGAGTAGGCGCATTTCAAAAACCTTCGGCTTATCATTTTCATCATCAAATTCCAATTCAAAATGAACACCAGGATCTAACCAGTATTTTCCTTGTTTAGTAAATTGCAGTGTATTTTCCCAACCAAGAATATTGTATTTTAGCGATTCTCCTGACGGCTTAATTAAACTGGCGGTAACTGATGTCGCCCACCAATCAGTAACACCATATTCATATTCAAGTTCATGATATTGGAATCTGTCCTGAGCATCATCATCATCGATTGTAGTATTTCCCAATATTTCAAGCCCCATTTTTCCTTTTTCAACAATCGGAGAATAAACTTTTAAATCAGATAAATCTGCCCAGCAATTAAATGTTATCAATTGAATTAATATTAGAAATACATGGTACGCAGAACAGGGGCCATTTTTTTGCCCGTTTGAAGTTTTATGCATTATTATTTTTATTATTTGATTAGAAATTATTTTATTTCTTTAATTACCTTACCATGTTCAAGTATTTCAGTTTTGGTAATATTGCCTTCTCTATCCCACGATGTCACAATTCCATCTTCTTTGCCTTTTTTATAATTTGCCTCGTATGATTTTTGTCCATTGTCATACCAAAAAATATATGGTCCTTGTTGTTTACCATATTTAAAATTTGCCTCGTATGACATTTGTCCATTTTCATGCCATTTGATTTGTTTTCCTTCCATTTTCCCGCTTACAAAATTGCCTTCATAGCGTTTTTGACCGCTCTCAAAGTAGATTACGTATTTACCAGTATATGGCTCTTCGTGACCTGGCTCATACATCCTTCCATTGTTTTCTAATAACTCACTGACTTCTTTGGCTATTGCAGTATTGAAGAGTAACAGAAAAGATACAAATAACGTGGGGTAAAAATTCTTCATAGAATATTTATATTAATCAAATTAAATACTAATGAAAAGCAATCAATACAATATTAAATCGGTTTATAGGCCTGTTTTGTGTTCAAGTTTTAAGATATCAATAATTTGAAAAATAATCGCCATTTCTTTTAAGATATGATTGATATCATCAACAAAGGTTGCGGGTTGAAAAACTGAGCCGACTTCGAATCTATTTTTATCAGAAGGAATCATAAGAAGTAGTTTGTTTATGTAAAAACTACACTGAATGACGCCTTGTTTAGAAAATAAGTTAGATAATTCAAGTAATCGCTCCATAAAACTCGTTGTTAAAAGATAACGTGCCTCTACTTGATCGGTTGAATAAACTTCAAATTTTTTCTCAAAAACAGGGTCTTCGAGCTTTACATTTTCAAGATCGGTAGTTTTGGAAAATAATTTTTTACCTAATTTTTTTGTGAACCAATTACCTATTTTTCCTATATCTTTTTTTACAATCGTTTTACCTGAAAAATTCTTATTCATTTCCAAAAGTACAAAAATGCCATTAAATACCGTGACTGTCCGCCTGTTTTTTCCAGAACCTCGTGTTTGTGTAAGTTTAGCTTCGGTCAATTCTAAATTTACATCTTTATAGTTTCCTTTTACATAGTCTTCAAGATAGCTGGAATCATGGGAAGGGATAATTCCGGAAACATCAAGAAGCTCCATTTTCAATAGGCTATCTTCACTATAGAAATAGTCTTTTCCAAAGAATCTAAATATTTCAGGGAATACCTCTGCTTTTACATTTGCCGCATATTTTCGTACTGGTTTATGTGACCAATAACCTACACCGAAAAATACCATAAAACCTAAAACTAAAATGACGTCGAATGCCGTATAGAAGTAATGAACCCCAAGAATAGTACTTAAGAAAATTATAATATAGATTGGAATTGCAATTATACTGCGTTTGCGAAGATTGCGTAATGTTTCAATACGTTTTA
>Ga0315338_1003715_pt1 | contig 12963 bp, 10 predicted proteins | sample ASW8metaG_FD_204518 | JGI IMG/M metagenome (GOLD analysis project Ga0315338, IMG submission 204518) | Ammonia-oxidizing marine archaeal communities from Monterey Bay, California, United States - ASW #8 | ecosystem: Environmental > Aquatic > Marine > Coastal | place: USA: California | collected... | reverse complement strand
CATGACTTCGAGGCGCCGTGATGCCGCCGGGGTCAACCGCCGGCCCGGCGGCACGGTGAAGTAGCAATAGGCGCGAATCTTGGAGCGTCCGACCCGCCCACGAAGCTGGTAGAGCTGTGACAAACCGAACATGTCGGCCCGATGAATGATCATCGTGTTCACTCTCGGAAGGTCGAGACCCGACTCGATGATATGCGTACACAGGAGGATATCGGCTCCACCTTCACTGAACTGAGCCATCACCGCTTCGAGGTCGGCTGCTGCCATTTGCCCGTGCGCAATGGCAACGCGCAGGTCCGGCGCCATTTCTTTGAGACGCCGCGCGATATGACGGATGTCGGCGACCCGTGGACAAACGTAGAATGTCTGGCCGCCACGATGATGCTCGCGCATCACGGCTTCGCGAACAACGACAGGATCGTAAGGCAAGACGAAGCTGCGCACCGCGAGCCGGTCGACCGGTGGCGTGGCGATAATGCTCATCTCGCGTACGCCGGAAAGGGCCATCTGCAGGGTCCGTGGGATCGGCGTTGCGGTCAGGGTCAGCACATGTACGTTGGCCCGCAAGCGTTTCAGTTTTTCCTTTTGGGTGACACCGAAATGCTGCTCTTCGTCGATGACGATCAAGCCCAACCGTCCAAAGCGTATTTGGTCGCTCAGCAGCGCGTGGGTACCAATGACAATATCCAGGGTGCCGTCCGCCAATTCGGACCGAACGCTCTCCGCATCCTTGCCTGTCACGAAGCGGGAAAGCTGACCCACGCGGACGGGCAGCCCCTTGAAACGCTCGACGAACGTTTCGTGGTGTTGGCGGGCCAACAGAGTCGTCGGCACGACGATGGCGACCTGAAAACCTTCCATCGTCGCGGCAAAGGCCGCACGCAGCGCAATCTCGGTCTTGCCGAACCCGACATCGCCGCAGACCAGCCGGTCCATGGGCCGCCCCGATGCGATATCGGATAGGACATCGGTAATCGCGTTCAGTTGATCGTCGGTCTCGTCATAGGGGAAGCGTGCGGAGAATTCCTGAAATGCGTTGTTGTCGACAGGAATAGACGCTCCTTTCGACAATGCCCGTTTGGCGGCAACGGCAAGCAGTTCATGCGCAATTTCGCGGATTCGTTCCTTGACCCGCGCACGACGGGCTTGCCAGGCCTGACCGCCCAAACGGTCGAGTTGAACAACTGCATCTTCCGAGCCATATCGCGCCAGCACCTCTATATTTTCGACCGGGACGAATAGTTTGTCGTCGCCGTGATAAATTACACGCAGGCAATCGTGCGGCGCGCCGCCGACCTGTACGGTTTCCAGGCCGTCGAAGCGGCCCACCCCGTGATCCACGTGGACGACAAAATCGCCTTCGGACAAACTTGATGTTTCAGTAAGAAACTCCTCGCCACGCCGTCGGCGGCGCGTCGGGCGCGATAGCCGCTCGCCCAGAATGTCCTGTTCCGTGTAAACGACGACATCGTCGAGCATGAACCCGCGATCCATGTCCAGCGACGCAAGCGCGACCTGACCCGGCGGCTGCAGCAGCACGCTACGCCAATCCTCGACAGGGCCGCTCACGGCGACGCCGTGCTGTGTCAAAAGCGCACCAAGCCGGTCACGGGACCCAGCGCTATGGCCGGTGACAAGAATTCGACGGGAGTTTTCGGCGCTTAGACGCTGCGCGACCGCGTCAAGAAAATCGCCACCGCCGGTTTTACGGACTTCTGTGAAATCGATACTATGACGCGCGCCAGCATCGAATATACGCGCATCGCCGCCTGCTACCTCCGGCGCATCGAAGGCCGTGAACGCAGTGACGCCGCGCGCACGCAGCAGTTTTTCCCATTCTTCCTGTTCGATAAACAATGTCGAAGGTGGAACGGGTTTATAAATCGTCGCCGTTTCGTCGGATCCCTTTCCGCCTGGCGCATTCAGCATGGATTGCCGCGCGTCGTAATAGTCCGCGATCATCTCAAACCGTTCGCCGGCGACGATATCCACATCCTGATCGAGTGAAACTACCGCTTTGGGCAGATAGTCGAATACGGTCTCCAATCCGTCATGGAACAAAGGCAGCCAGTGCTCCATCCCAATATAGCGGCGACCCGCGCTGATCGACTCATAGAGTGGGTCGTCGTTCGAAGTAACACCGAATAGACCCCGGTATCCGGAGCGAAATTTGTTCACGCTGTCTTCGTCAAGAAATACTTCGCTAACCGGACCGAAACGGAATGCCTGAAGCCGGTCTTCTGTTCGTTGCGTCATTGCATCGAACGTACGCACGCCTTCCAACTCGTCGCCGAAAAAATCGAGCCGCAGAGGTGACGATACATTCGGTGGGAACACGTCCACGATACCGCCGCGCAGCGCATACTCTCCGGCTTCGCGTACTGTCCCTGCCCTGACATAGCCGCTGTTCTCGAAGAATTCCACGAGCGACGATTGGGGAATTTCCGTACCGACAGCCGCGCCTAATGTGGATGCCTCGAAAGCGGCGCGCGGCGGAACGCGTTGTACCGCGGCGCTGACGGTCGACAATACGATTTGCGGCGACGCAATATCGCCCGTTGCGACCCGGGTCAAGAGATCGAGTCGTCGGGCGACAACTTCGCCATTCGGCGAAACCCTGTCGTAGGGCTGACAATCCCATGCTGGGAAAGTGAGGACATTCAGTTCCGGTGCAAAAAACGCCAATGCGCCGGCCATCCTCGACATTGCCGCATCGTCGCGGGCCACGTGCAATACCAGCCCCGTGTCGAACGCAAGGCGCGCGACCTCAATCGCCGAGCATCCCTCCGGGGCGCCCGTGATGGTAACCCGGCCCGGACGTACCAATGTATCGGCGAGTGTCGTCAATCTCTGCCGGCACCCAAGGTAAAAGATTTCATGAGTCGCATGACGTCGTGGTCCAAACCATGCGGGATTACTTGTTTGCCGGTAAGCCAGCCATAGAGATCCGGGTCTGATTCGTGCAGCAGCGCTTCAAACAGATCGAGCTGCCGTTCCGAAAAAACCTCGAGGTTGCGATCCGCGAAACGGCCACACAGAAAATCCATTTCCCGCATGCCACGGTGCCAGCTCCTAAATTTCAGCCGCTTCCGGCGCCTATCAATATCGTTGTCTGACTCTGTCATCACCGGTTCCTTGCCTCTGTACGATATAGCCTTCGTCGGCGCTGCGGTAAATCCGTAAATAGCCAATTCCTTTCACCGCACCGGGTCCGTAAAATGGCCATGCAGCGAACTGTTTTGAGCGCTGCTGGAGATGAGAATTGCGCCCGGAAGTCCTGTTCAAACTTTTTACACCGATTACGGGTCTGCCCGGGATCGGCCCCCGCAATGCGAAGCTTGTCGAAAAGTTAGCCGGGCCGAAAATTATCGACTTGCTCTGGCTGCTGCCGCGCGAAATCATTGACCGGCGATATACGCCAAAAATTGCCGAAGCATCCCCTGGTATTATTGCCACGATAACCCTTCGGGTTGAACGGCACGACCGACCTCCCACGAAACGCCAGCCCTACCGGATCAAATGCTCGGACGAAAGCGGCGAGATCACTTTAGTGTTCTTCCACGCTCGGCCGGATTATCTGGAAAAACTTCTGCCAGTCGGCGAGACGAGGGTCGTAAGCGGCCAGATCGAGCATTATCGCGACGACATTCAGATTACCCATCCCGACCATGTCGTGCGGCCAGACGAAGCCGACGCAATCCGGCGGGTCGAACCGGTCTATCCGCTCACCGCCTCGCTAAGCCCCAAGACGTTGTCGCGCGCTATCGGAAAGGCGTTGGAGGACATACCAGAACTTCCCGATTGGCTTGATCCGGCGCATCGCGAGAGGGAGAAATGGCCGCATTGGAAACCGGCGTTGATCGCCGCGCATGAACCGGAAGACGGAGCGTCACTTGAAGCGCATACGCCAGCACGTGCGCGGCTTGCCTATGACGAACTTCTGGCCAACCAATTGACGCTCGCGATCATGCGCAAGCAGTTAAAACGGACGAAGGGACGCAGCTTGCAGGGCGACAACGCGCTGACGCGAGTGATCTTGAAAGCGCTGCCGTTTACGCTGACCGATACGCAGACGGCGGCACTACGCGAAATTCGAGAGGATCTCGCCGCCCCTGGGGCCATGCTACGCTTGTTGCAGGGCGATGTGGGCAGCGGTAAGACCGTGGTTGCGCTATTTACGATGCTGAGTGCTGTCGAATGCGGCGGCCAGGCCGCGATGATGGCGCCTACGGAAATACTCGCGCGCCAACATCTTGCGACGTTGCAATCGCTGTCCGAGAGTTCGGGAGTCCGCGCGGAAATTCTCACCGGCCGAGACAAGGGCAAGACGCGGCTGGGCAAACTGGAACGTTTGGCCGCCGGCGAGATTGATATCCTGGTCGGGACCCACGCGCTGTTTCAATCCGATGTCGATTTTAAGGATCTCATGATCGCGGTCATCGACGAACAGCATCGTTTCGGCGTTCACCAACGACTGTCGCTCGCAGAGAAAGGGCGCGGCGTCGACGTTCTCGTCATGACGGCAACGCCGATTCCACGAACCCTTACACTCACCGCATATGGCGATCTGGAGGTGTCGAAGCTGACCGAGAAACCCGTAGGGCGCCTGCCGGTCGATACACGGACGATGCCTTTGGACCGGCTGCATGAAGTGGTCGATGGCGTTGCGCGCGCCTTGGATGGCGGCGCGAAAGTATATTGGGTCTGCCCCCTCGTCGAGGAAAGCGAGGTCAGCGACATGGCCGCGGCGGAAGAGCGCTTCGGATCATTATCAAAACGTTTCGGCGATGCCATAGCCCTCGTACACGGCCGAATGAAAGGTGCGGAGAAAGATGACGCTATCGCACGGTTCGCGGAAGGCGAAGCCCGAATTCTCGTCGCAACAACCGTTATCGAGGTCGGCGTCGATGTCCCAGACGCCACGGTCATGGTCATAGAACACGCAGAACGTTTTGGTTTGGCGCAGCTTCATCAGCTTCGAGGCCGCATCGGGCGTGGCGAAAAGGCCTCAACCTGCTTACTGCTCTACGGGCAACCCCTTGGCGATACCGCGCGCGCCCGGTTGCGGATATTGCGGGAAACGGAAGATGGGTTCCGTATCGCCGAGGAAGATTTACGCCTGAGGGGGGCCGGCGAAGTTCTCGGCACGCGGCAAAGCGGGCTCCCTGTTTTCCGCCTTGCCGACCTTGCGGCCCATTCAGATTTATTGGCCGTCGCACGCGACGATGCGTCCTTGATCCTGGATCGTGATCCAGCTCTCGAAAGTGCGCGTGGCGTTGCCCTGCGAACTTTGCTCTATCTGTTCGAAAGAGACGCCGCGATCGTCAATCTACGTTCTGGGTAAGGGGTGATTTTCGGCCTTCGTTCTCGCGCATCAGATCAACGCTCTCATAGGTATCCGAAGATACCGCCGGCGTTGACTGTTCCGCCTCCGGCCGTCGGTCCGGCGGCGTCACGATTCCGCCAGAGATGACCATCTTGACTGCCTCTTCGACAGTCATGTCCAGGAAGACGAGCTCCTTATGGGGAATGAAAAGCAAAAATCCGGAAGTCGGGTTCGGTGTAGTTGGCAGGAAGACGTTCACGACCTCTTGCATGGTCAGGTTCTGTACCTCGCCCTCGGTCGCACCGGTTATGAAACCGATTGCCCAGATGCCGCGCCGCGGATACTCGACCAGCACCGCTTGGCGGAAAGCTTTCGACTGCTGCTTCAGGACGGTTTCGAGTATCTGCTTGATTGCGCTGTAGACGCTGCGGATGATCGGCATTTGAGCGAGAATTCGCTCGCCGATAGTGACGACGAAACGACCCAGGAAGCCCGCCGTTAAAGCGCCAATCAACGTAATTGCGACGACTAGAACGACAAGCCCCAGACCGGGCAATCCGATCTCGAGGCCAACCGTTTCTTTCAGGTAGTGGTCCGGATTCCAACCTGCGGGGATCAGTGGAACGACATAATCGTCGACGACGCCGATAAACCACCAGGCCACTAAAAACGTGACAGCGAGCGGCATCGTAACCAGCACGCCCGCAAAAAAGTAAGTCCGCAACCGCGGCACGATGCGGAATCGTCTACGGAAAAGCCGCCGCCGCGCTTCGCTGCGACGATCGTTACCTCGATCGGTCATGCCGGCTCACATCCAAAACTGATGAAATCGAGTTGCAAACATGTGTTGGATATGATGCCCGCTCGGCTCTTCTGCAACCGCTGCCACCGGCACGCCACGATTTCGCCATATGTTGCATGCCAAATCGTGTACCGACGTGGTAGGTATCAACCGTATGAATCTTCAAACCAATAACGATCCTCGGATCCGCACCCTCTCCACCGCGGTCCCGCCGTTCGCCTTAAATCAGGGCGAAGTCGAGGAAGCCAGTAAGCGAATTTTCGCCGATCGCGGCGCCGCCTTCGAGCGCATGCGTACGATCTATGCGAATTCGGGTATAGAAACCCGATATTCCTGCGTTGGATTGGATTGGTACTTTGAGGACCACGGCTGGCGCGACCGCAATGCGCTCTACCTCGAGAGCGCCGTCAAGCTGATCAAGAACGCGGCGCAGACTTGCCTGGACCGCGCTGGACTTGCGCCCTCCGATGTTGACGGTTTGGCCGTCGTCTCAACCACCGGGATCGCGACACCCAGCCTGGATGCGCTGTTGCTCGAACAGATGCCGTTCCGGCGTAACGTGCAAAGACTACCGATATTCGGGCTCGGCTGCGCCGGCGGCGTCCTTGGATTGAGCCGTGTCGCCGATCTGGCCCGCGCCGCGCCGGGATCCCGATGGCTTTTTATCGTTGTAGAATTATGCAGCCTGACATTCCGTAATCGAGATCTCTCGAAGAGCAACATCGTCGCGACCGCGCTATTCGGTGACGGTGCCGCGGCTATGCTGATCGAGAACACGGAAGGAGACGGGCCGGTCGTATGCGGCTCCGGCGAGCATACTTGGCCGGATTCTCTAGACGTCATGGGATGGCGTATGCAGGAAGACGGCTTCGGCGTTTTATTCAGCCGCGATATCCCAGAACTGGTGACAACGCAACTTCCACCTGTTCTGTTCGAATTCTTGTCCGAAATCGATCTCGATCTGGCGGAGATCGATCACTTTGTCCCGCATCCCGGCGGTGCGAAGGTTCTTAGCGCAATGGCGGAGTCGCTGGCGCTGCCGCCAGGCGCGCTAAGGCACGCCGAGGATGTCCTTCGGGACTATGGAAATATGTCGGCTGCGACCGTATTTTTCGTCCTTGAGCGCCATTTGAACGCGGGCGCGCGAGGTCGATCACTGTTAACCGCGCTGGGACCGGGATTCACGGCGGCATTCTCGGTCCTTGAGAACGCCGCGTGACGATCGTGGAAATTGGCTTGGCGCAATGGCTCGTGCTCGCCGTTGCGCTGCAACGGATCGCAGAACTCGTCTTAGCCCGGCGCAATACCGCTCGGTTGCTGGCCGAAGGCGGCGTCGAAATTGGGCGCGGTCATTATCTCCCCATTGTCATATTGCATACTGCATGGCTGATCGTCGTGTTCGTAAGCGTTCCGGCGGATGCGCCGGCGACCTATTGGCTTATTGCAGTATTTCTACTGCTGCAGTTGGCCCGCGTATGGATAATCGCGAGCCTTGGACGCTTCTGGACAACCCGGATTATTACCATGGCCGATGTGCCATTGATCAAACGCGGCCCCTATCGTTGGATGCGTCATCCTAATTATTGGGTGGTCGCGTTCGAACTAGCCGTATTACCGCTAGCGTTTTCCGATTGGTTCGTTGCGCTGACGTTTACGGTTGGCAACGGCATTCTCATGGGAATTCGTATCCCGGCGGAAAACCGGGCCCTTGCCGATCGCACGGCATAGTCCAATTTCGTGTGATCCACATTTGGAACCTATGTCGAAAACACAACGGGCTCGCAAAAATCTAAGTCAGGCGATAACATGAATGGCGGGTTCAAATGCGGAGCACGGCATGTCCGCCGATCAAGCCTATAAGCTTTCAGATATCGAGTTACTTTCAGGCCTCTCGAACGTGGCTTTGGAAACGCTTGAGAAACGATGCTCGTGGCGGAATTTCGCGGCGCAGGAACAAATTATCGATCGTCAAAGCACGACCCGCGACGTTTACTTCATCGTGACCGGCCGGGTACGTGTCGTAAACTTTTCGCTTTCGGGACGTGAGGTCGCTTTCGACGAAATTCCGGCTGGCGCTTATTTCGGAGAAACCGCGGCGATCGACGGCGAGCCGCGGTCGGCAACGGTGGTTTCGCTTGAGAGTACGACCGTCGCAATCTTGTCGCCGGAAGCGTTCCACGACCTGCTTATCGAACATCCAACGCTTGCTCTTGCGCTGATGGTCCGCATGGCGACGATCATCCGGACGTCGAACGAGCGGATTATGGATCTCAGCACGCTGGGGGCGAACAACCGCGTTTATGCTGAAATTCTTCGCTTGGCAAAGGACGACGTCAAGGACGACAATACGGCCAGAATTCGGCCGATCCCGATTCACGGCGACATTGCGAGCCGGGTCAGCACGACCCGTGAAACCGTCGCGCGGGCCCTGAACGATCTGGCCCGTAAAGGCCTTGTGAAACGGGAAAAGAGCGCGCTTCATATACTCGATATGGCGCATCTCAGCGAAATGGTCGAACAATTCCAGATGGAATAGACAGGCCGAACACGGCTTATCGTCAACCGCAGAATTCCGGATTAACCCAGTGAAACCGGCAAGATTGAGCTTCCCTATGTTGCGCCGTTCGATGCTGCCGAAAGCGACCGTATTTGTTTACTCGACCGTTCTGCTGCTCATAGCGGCCGGTTTTGGGAGTGTCTCGGGCCAGACGCTGCAATCAGGCGAGGCGATCCTTACGGCCAGTGGGTTTCGATCTATACCCGATCATGCGAAAGTCCGTCTGCAACTGGCCGATGATACAGATATCAACCTTCGTCTCCGGGACGTCGCGATACAGGCGCTCAGCCGCGCTGGATACGATGTCGTCGATGCGGGCGCCGCGTTCACATTGCGACTTGAATCCGAAAGGTTGCTTCAGGGCCAGAAAACCGATCTGTCGATAGGCAGCCTTCGTGCTGGCAGCAGCGTCGGCCGGCCAGAAGGCAATGCCGGTGGCCCCCGAGGGGAAGGCGTCGATTTGAACTTAAGGCTTTGGTCGTCAACGAAAAACAGCCTGCTCAACCCAAAGTCGGCGGGTGCGGCGACAAAGCAAGGGTTTGGCGTTGTCATCAAGGTGTTCGACGAAGCAGCACGTAAACCGGCGTGGCATGGCATTGCCAGGGCGCCGGATTCCGGTGGCGACAGCTACCGGACGGGCGGCGCCATGGTGAAGCATCTCATCGACGCGCTGGGCCTCACCGTCGATCAGGAAATCGTTTCCTTGCGATAAAGCGCCAATCACTCATTGACCTGATGCGGTAGTATTCCTATTTTCTCGCCGCCCACGCGGTATTGCGTATGGGCGCGTAGCTCAGTTGGTAGAGCATCTGACTTTTAATCAGACGGTCACAGGTTCGAATCCTGTCGCGCTCACCAAATAAAACAACGGCTTAGTGATATTCTCACTAGGTCGTTTTTTGTTGGGGTGATACCTGGGGTGATAAAATAGCGAAAAGCATCCCAATCTCGCCTGGATCATTCGTCCAGGAAAGCGGGGTGGGGCCACCCCCACGGGGGTCTGGGGTGCGGGTGCTAGTCACGGTCTAACATCCAGCCCATTCAAACCCCGGATACCGAATTATCCGCCGGCCTTCTCAAAAGCTGGATACCGTCGGCAAACAGGTCGGCTACACTGTCAGGCATGCGTGACAACCCGGATCAGCTAGCCAGCCATCTAATCGAGCAGCATGGCGTCGATGGCGCCTTGAAGGCTGCGAGAGAGGGGATAGCCGCGGCACATGCTAGCGGTGACAATTACGGCTTGAGCGTCTGGCGTGAGGTTAGGCTTGCGCTGAGAGATGAGCAGTACGCTGCATCACGCGAACATTAGCCACGTCCGCTTTCCGCAGATTTACGTCGGCTTTTTCTCAGCTTCGGAAGTGCTGGCAGGGTGGCGATAGAGTCTGTTCGTGACCCATGTCGGAAGTCGCGCGTCACCAACGCTGGGCATGTTTTAAGAGTTTCGAGACACGGACGAAGGCCATTGCTGACGGCGAAAGATAGCTCGTTTCGGAGGTAATTAGTCGCTGTACAATTCCAAACCCGCAAAACTCTTTTGCACGAGTTCAGTGTGTTCAGAATTCTTGAAAGGATACGGCCGTAAGACTTCCCGGACGGTGAGCGTCGGGAAAGAATCTAGTATCTCTGTCGCCAGCCGATTTGCACCATCCTTGTCCCCAGTCGCCAAAAGCGCTGCGGCAAGGAACATACAATCCCGATTGTCCTTCGCCGAGAGATCCCTGAATTTCTGAAAGACGGCGACAGCATCGTCGAACCGTTCTTTCATGAACAATGATAGGCCCAGCGGCATCAGGAATATGGCAAATATATTCGGATGCAGCGAGATTCCCGTTATCGCTTCGCTACGGGCTTCGTCGAACTCTCCTATCGCGTTCAAAGTGCGGGCAAACTGCACATGAGCGTTGGCAAGGTTCGGCGACAGGGAGACACCTTTGCGACAGGCGTCGACTGCGCCCTCGAAATCGCCTGTGTCGAGCATTGCAAGGCCCTCGATCATATGGCGGATGGTGGGCGCGCATTCATCCTGGCGTACGAGCCGCAAGGCGTCCGCAATCGTTTCCGCTTGCGGCGCCCAGCCATTCGCTACCCGCCGCATGCGCGAAATCGACCCCATTGCTAGCGCGCCGGTGCTTGTTGGCTCGATCTCCAGGACCCGGTCAGAGGTTTCCTGGCACTTCAGCAGGCCTTCTTCGTCATTCTGACCAAGATAAATAGCGCATTCCATTACCAGGCGGCGCACTTTGCGGTCATGCGTTCCGCCGCTCCGAATGCTTGAGGCATCACCGGCGGCGATTTCTGTGTCTACAGCCAGGACGATCGCGTCACAGAGTTCGTCCTGTGCAGTAAAAAGGTCATCCGTAGAGTAATCATATCTTTCGGCCCAGCAGTGGTCGTCCTTTCGCGCATCAATCAGCTGGACGTTCAATCGCATGCGTTGGCCCATTAACTGGACGCTGCCTTCGATCAAGTAGCGCACGGACAGTTGTTCCGAGATGTCCTTCGCGTCACCGGAACGGCCCTTGAACTGAAAGCTCGAATTACGAGACGCCACGGTAAGGCGCGACGACCGCGACATATCCGTGATCAGGCTTTCTGTCATACCGTCACAGAAATAATCGAGTTCATCGTTGCGGCTCATATTCACAAAGGGCAGGACAGCGATCGTCGGCTGTTCGATACCGTCCAATAGGCGCCGGATGGCGGGCGCCACCTTGCCACGCGATGCCGATTCGGTTGGCACGTCGGTTGAAACGGCGGAATCGTCCGATCTCCGCGCGCTGCGGGACACGCTCCTCGCGTTCAGAGTCCAGTGCCATACATGAATGGGTCTGGCGATATTTTTGACTTCGTGTTCGCCTGCATCTGCAAGCGACAGGTCGAGCCGGTTGACAATGTTTTCGTATACGTTGTCGGACAATGCGATACCGTCGGGCTTGGCCAGCGTTTGTAAGCGGGCTGCGATATTGACGTCGTCGCCATAGATCTCTTCGGCATCGACAATGACCTCGCCGACATTGACGCCGATACGCAGCGCAACGCGCTTGCCCTCCGGAATGTCCTTGTTGCGCTCCTCCATTGCTGTCTGGATGGCGACGGAGCACTCCATCGCAGCGACCGCGCTTGTGAACTCGATCAAGGCGCTATCTCCAGCTCGATTCACAACCCGTCCACCGTAGCGTTCGATTGTTGGGTCCCAAAGCTCTTGCCGATGCGCGCGCATCGCTTCAAGCGTGCCGGTTTCGTCCGCGCCCATAAGGCGTGAATACCCAACCACGTCGGCCAATACGATGGCTGCCAATCTGCGTTGTGTTCCCCCTACCATGGGAGGGAGTGTAACGACCGGTACATGCGGAATCTACGTGGCGCGATCGGGCGCCTGATGTCTTGTAATGGCTAGTTTCGGTCCTTACGGCCCAGCCTTAGCGACTTCCGCTCTACCCTCAACAGCCGACATGCCGCCGATGGTGTCGGTTTTCAGTGGATTCCCTTCCGCTTTTTCCCAGCTCCGGGCGTGACGCGCTACGCTGACTAACGGGGAAATTTGTCGAGTAGGCCCGGGGAATTTCACCCCGAGCCCCTCACAGAACCGGACGTGATACTCTCGCATCATCCGGCTCATGCCATCGTGCGAAGGCTACCGCCTTCCGCCGAACGATAGGGCTCCTCCCGGCAATACCGGTTGGCCCAAGTTCAACGACGATGACCTGCCCCCTTCGCTCCAGCCCCATTACAGGGCCTTCATCACTACTACGAGGCAATCCGCCCCTGTGCTCCGCATCGGTACTCTTGCCCTCGCGGTTTTAGCCGCTTGAGGCGTCTCCCTTTGCATCGGAACGACAGGTTCTCACGTTCCGTACAAGAGCCTGGTTGAGCTTCGCGCCACCTACATGCCGGATGCCGCTCGGGCAGACTTCAGGACTGCCCCCGAACTGATCCCGGAGGAAGGGTCACCCCCCGGTTTTGACATCACCTAATCCGCTTTCGACACTTCAGCAGTGGTTCGCTTGCGCTCGCCTCTCTCAACCGTGCCTGCCGCGATCATTGTCCCGGCGTTTCCGCAACGCTCACCACCATCGCTCTTTACGACAGCAGCTTGCGGTGGCTTGAGATCAATCCCTGACGACCGAACTCGAAGGGCCCTCCTTCATCTCTCGTACAGTTGCACGCCGCAGTTACTCTTGCGACGCTCGTGACACACGACCCAACTCGGACATTTGCCGACCTTTTCCGTATCATTAGCTGCCATCATCAAAAAATTATATTTCAGCCTACCAT
>Ga0315338_1003714_pt1 | contig 12970 bp, 11 predicted proteins | sample ASW8metaG_FD_204518 | JGI IMG/M metagenome (GOLD analysis project Ga0315338, IMG submission 204518) | Ammonia-oxidizing marine archaeal communities from Monterey Bay, California, United States - ASW #8 | ecosystem: Environmental > Aquatic > Marine > Coastal | place: USA: California | collected... | reverse complement strand
GATACACGCCAGGTAACTTTCGGGCCGTCCACCATCTGTGCTTCCGCCGTGCTGACAGGCACCGAAACGCCCAACGTCAACGCAAAGGCCGAAGCCGCAATCGTCGTTGTCAGATACTTTGTACTTTTCCTCATAATGTCTATTCCTCCCTGGATCTGTCATGCAGATCGAGATTGTTTACAAAACAATTAGCCGGTTCAAATGCCGGCATTTTTTATCGCCGGTTCAAAACATCTCCGCACCGGCTTGACGGTAGACAAACGATATAGCGTCTCGGTTAAGGCTTCAATTCGATTTACGTTATATCGCTTTAAGTTGAAGGCTCAACTAACGGACGAAGTTACGTTTCTGGACACGAATTCCGACGAACGTGCTTGCCACGGCTGTTGGCGCGCCCTATTCCCCGTCCGGCTTCAGATCGAGCGAAACCGAGTTCATGCAATAGCGCTGGCCGGTCGGGGCCGGGCCGTCGGGGAAGATGTGGCCGAGATGACTGTCGCAGCGCGCGCACATCACTTCGGTGCGGCGCATGAAGAAACTGTTGTCGTCTTCCTCTTCCACCGCTTCCGGATTGATCGGTGCAAAGAAGCTCGGCCAGCCGGTGCCGGAATCGAACTTAGTGTCCGAGGCGAACAGCGGATTGCCGCAGCACTGGCAGACATAGGTGCCGCTATCCTTGCAACGGTCGTACTTGCCGGTGAAGGCGCGTTCGGTGCCCTTGCGGCGGCACACTTCATATTCTTCCGGTGTCAGCTGTTCGCGCCATTCGGCGTCGGTCTTCACGATTTTATCGCCAGCCATCTTCCATCCTCCCATCGCCCTTGCGGCGGCGGCCCATCGAAGGCCCGCGCGCGCTTCAGTATATCGTGCATCGGCCCGTCGCCGATGCCAAGCTCGTCGAGATGGGCCACGGTGTTCTCAAGATACTCCATGCTACTGCCCATCCGACCGGCCGCGGTCGCCAGGTGCGCGACCTGAACGTCGTGCGGCACCTTGCCCGCGTAACGGATATAGCGACGGTCGATCGCAAATGTAAGGGCGCGCACGCAACCGTTAAGGGTCCGCACCGTGACCCAGCGTGCCCGGTAGGCGCGGCCGATCATCTCACGAGACCAGACGATTTCCAGTTCCTCCTGGACACATTCCGGCGCGATACGAAACGCCATGCCGCGGCACGAGCCGCCATGGTCGAGAGCAAGCATCAGGCCAGGCAAATCCGGCGTGCCGCGCCCGCCCGCCGTCCACATACAATAGCTACGATGATAGCCATGAATCAGGCCGGAGCATTTCTCGGCATAGTGAAAGGCCGGGTTCCACATCAACGACCCGTAACCGAAGACCCACACCGGTTCACCGCTCGGATGGCGGTCCAGCATCGCCCGCAGCGATTCCCGACGTTCCTTCGGCGATACGGGGTGCATGAAGCCTTCGGCCCGCGCGGCTTCCACCATCTCGTCGATAACGCCGCGTTTAATAGCGTCGCGATCCAGCTTCAACGGTCGAGAGCTCCTGGGCTCGTGTGATGATTCTGAAATTCGTCGCATTGAATGCGACGAACTTTAGGATCTGAATCGCACAAGATCCAAATAGTTGGTGTGCTGATTCACGCGAAATTCAATCCCTTGAATTTCACGATCAGGACACTGGCGTGTGCATGCCGAACGGCGCGCACAGTTTAAGCGGCGCGGCCGGACCGATAAAGGTCCTATCCTTCGGCGGGGGAAATCTGCGACGGATCGCTCGGACGAGTGGCGATAATAACGAGGCTAACCGTCATCATGGCCGCGGCCAAACGTTTCGCGCGTGGCGGGATCGCAGCGCAATGATCAGGAATACGGTCGTCGGCATGCCCGGAACGACGGCGCCGATCATGCCCAGCGCCACGTTGCACCAGCCGCAAATCAGCAGCGCGATACGGCGGCCGCCGTATCGCGTTGCGGCGGCTCATCGTGGCTTACGGCAAATTGGCGTTTCGGTTCCATAAGACCGATCCTGACAGACCAGGCCTAATTTCCCGTATACGCCTGTCGATTTGTTTAAATGCGCCCGTCATAGGCCGCGCGATCGATATGGGCGGCGATCACGGTAAAGGTGTCGGCGGCAAGCCCGTCCGCGACCGCGCGAGATAAATCGGCCCGGTTGTCGACATCGATGCCGTTGCCACCCAAGGCCCGGGCCACGGCGGCGAAATCGGTTTCGCCGAAATCGACGCCGAGATTATCCATCCCGTTTGCCCGCTGCTTCATCTCGATCAATGCAAGCGACGCGTCGACGAACACGACGGTCACGACCGGCAGTTTCAAGTCACGCAAGGTTGCCAGTTCGCCCAGCACCATCTCCAGCCCCGCATCGCCGGTGAAGGCGACAGCGGGCCGCGATGGATCGGCCAGCTTGGCGCCCATGGCGAGCGGCAAGGCGCAACCCATCGTGCACAGCGCGGACGATTGGATCAGCGTATGCGGCTGTTTCGCCTGCCAGACACTGGACAGAAGAATACGGTGCGCGCCGGTATCGACGGCGGCAATCGCGTCGTCCGGCAGCAGGCGGTTGACTTCGTCGCAGATCGCCGCCGGACCCCAAGCCTCGTCGGTCGGGAAGGCTTGGGCCAACGCCTTGCGGGTCTCGAGCGGCGCGCCGTTCGACCAGACCGGATGCGGTTCGACGCCATCGCGCAAGGTTACGATCCCGGCGCCGACATCGCCGACAAACGAAAACGACGCTTGATGGACATAGTGTGTATTGGGCACCGCGGTGAACTCGACCACCGCCGTCTTCCTGGCGTCCCATGGCTTGACCCAACTGGCGCGCATTTCGATCGGGTCGTAACCGGCAAGCAGGATCAGGTCGCTGGTTTCGATCAGCGGCAGCAGGTGAGAATCGCCAAGCGGCGACAACCCCCAGCCGCCAAGCGAAAGCGGATCGTCCTCCGGAAGAATGCCCTTCGCCTTATAGGTCGTGATCACGGGGATCGAGAAATCCCGGGCGAAGGCCGCCACTTTATCCGCCGCATCGTGCTCCAGCACCTCTACCCCGGCAATCAGGATCGGGCGTTCTGCATTGCGCAGCAGGTTGCGGGCGAAGTCCAGATCGGGGCCCGGTGCGGGCGCAGCCGGGGCAGGGCGGACGCGGCGCGTTGGAATTTCGTCCGGCTGCTCGCGGCCCGCCAAGGCGGTCGAAATATCGATGTGGACCGGACCCGACCGGCCATCCATCGAGATCGATACAGCTTTGTCGATGATCGTATCGACAGCGCCATCGACCAGGGTGAAGCTCGCTTTGGCGACACTGCCGATCAAGGCCGAATGGTCGAAGACCTGATGGTTGTATGTCTGCGCTTCCGCCGGATCGACGCAACCGGTCAGGAATATCAGCGGCACCCGGTCCTGTTCGGCGTTGACGATGAAGTTAACCGCGTTGGCGACGCCGGGCCCCACCGTCGCCAGTAGAACGCCGGGCGCACCGGTAACATGGAAAGTGCCTTCGGCCATGAAACCGCCGGAATTCTCGTGCTTGACCAGTACGAATTCCAGGCCGGCCTCTTGGAGAGCCTCCATCACGGTCAGCACTTCGCCACCGGGAATACCGAAGGCGTGGCGGCAGCCCGCCTCGTACAGGCGGCGCGCGACGAGTTGGGCCGCGGTCGGCATTACGAGCGGGTGCCGGCGCGAGGCAGATTCATGTAGCCGTCGCGGGTCTGCGGCAGCTTGGTATTCAGAATCCGCGAGGCGACGACCGTACGCAGGATCTGCGCGGTGCCGCCGCCGATGGTGAACATGCGCGCGTCGCGGGCAATCCGTTCCATCGGGTTATTGCGCGAATAGCCAGCCGCACCGAAGACCTGCAGCGCGTCGTTGGTCACCTTGATCGCCATTTCCGAAGTGAAAATCTTGGCCTGCGCCGCTTCGTTCGCGTCCGGGAAACCGTCGCCCGCCTTGCCCGCCGCTTTGTAGCAAAGCGCTTCGGCCGCCGCGAGCTGCACCGACATGTCGGCCAGCATCCATTGCAGCCCCTGGAACTCATGGATCGGGCGGCCGAACTGTTCGCGTTCGTGGCTGAAAGCAAGCGCCTTTTCATAAGCGCCCTGCGCCAGTCCCAGCGCCACAGCGGCGGCGCCGACCCGCTGGCTGTTGTAGGCGTTCATCAGCCCGGCGAAACCCCGCCGCAACCCTTCCGGCGGGGTGATCATCATCGAATCCGGCACCTCCAGATCCTCGAATATGACTTCCCTTTCCGGAATGCCGCGCAGCCCCATGGTCGGCTCACGCTTGCCGATGGTCAGCCCTTCGGGCGTGCCGACGTCCGGGTCGCGCACCGCCAGGAACCCGCCTATGCCCTGCTCGAACCCATCTTCGAAGACTCGGGCGAATATCAGGTGCAACCGCGAAACGCCGCCGCCGGTGATCCAATGTTTCTTGCCATTGACGATCCACTTGTCGCCCTTCTTGTCGGCCCGCGTGGTCATTTCGCTGGCGGCGCTGCCGGCATCCGGTTCGGTGATGCAGATCGCCGGCTTGTCACCGCTTAGCACTACGTCGGCCGCTATCTTGCGCTGCGCGTCATTGCCGTATTTCATCACCGCGCTCACTGCGCCCATATTGCATTCCACCGCGATCCGCCCGGTCACGCCGCAGACCTTGGCCATTTCGACAATCAACAGGACAGCGTCCAGGAACGAACGGCCCTGACCGCCGAATTCCTTGGGAATCGTCATGCCGACAAAACCGGCGTCGCGCAGGACAGCGACGTTGTCCCACGGATACTTTTCACTGCGGTCGACTTCTGCGGCGCGCGGGGCAATCACACTTTCGGCGAGTTCCCGGGCCCGGGACTGGAAGTCGCGCTGCTCATCGGTCAATGCGAACATGGCGTCCTGATCCTTGAAATTTCACGAACTTCGCAGTGGCATAACGCGCCGCGCTGGCGGCGTCCAGCCCGTCCGTCCAAGGGCATTTCGCGTTATGAAAAAAAGTTTCTGTCGGGTGGGAATAAAACCCGAAAGATATTGTTCATCTATGTGGGAGTAATCCGCGCTGTTATCGGTTTCAATCCCCGCGCGCGAACCAATTCGGAAGCCTATACGTCTTCCAGTAGATAGGGAGTTTAAGGGAAATGCGTACATTGACAGGCACGATCCTCGCCGCCTTCGCGTTGGTCGTCATTGCCGCCGCGAGCAGTCCAGTGACGGCAATGAGCGGCAAGGACGCGATCGACAAGCGGATCGCGCATATGAAGAAAGACATTCTGGGACCCTGGAAGGTCATCAAGAAATACGCCAAAGAAGGTGAAGGCACCGCGAGCAATGTCGCCGAAAACGCACTTGCGCTTGCCAAAGCGGCGGGCGGCATCACAGCGAATTTCCCGAAGGGAACGGGGCGCGGTGATTTCGACGACAAGGTGACGCGCGCGCTGCCGAAGATCTGGGAAGATTGGAAAGGATTCGAGGCCGCCGCAGACGTGCTGGCTGCTGAAGCCACAAAGCTCGCTGCCGTTGCCGATGGTGGCGACAAGGACGCGATTGTCGCCCAGTTCGGCAAAACCGGAAAATTGGGTTGCGGTGGTTGTCACAAGCCGTTCCGCGGCGCCAAAGTTAAGTAAGGCGCCGGCGACTCGGCCGGTATCCGGTAGTCCCCCCACCCAGAACCTGGATACCGGCCGGGCCGCGACTTAAAATACTTTGCAGTTTTGCCTGATTCCTGGGAATCATGTCCGCATTGAACCAATCGACGCCGCTACCGTTCGGGTTGAGGATGACGGACAAGGAAGATCAGATCGTCGCACAGATACCGCATTTGCGGCGTTACGCGTCGGCCTTGCTGCGCGATCGGGATGCCGCCGATGATTTGGTCCAGGACTGCCTCGCCCGCGCGTTCGACCGGCTGCATCTATGGCAGCCCACCGGAACGATACGGACCTGGCTGTTCACCATCCTGCACAATCTGCACGTCAATCAGGCCCTCAAGCAGGGGCGGGCGCCGGAGATCCGGTCCGACACTGATAGCCTGGAGCGCCAGCCGGCGCCGTCCCGCACCGATGCGGGACTCGCCGTTCGCGACATCGCCGGTGCGCTGGCGCAGCTGCCGGAGGAACAGCGCAGCATCGTCCTTCTGGTCGGTTTGGAGGGATTATCCTACGCCGACGTGGCGGAAATTACGGACACCCCGCTCGGGACGGTCATGTCGCGCCTGTCGCGCGGCCGGGAACGTCTCCGCCAGATTATGGACGCACAGACAGAAACGTCGCTGAGGAGGGTTAAATGACGCCTCCTAGTGCGATAACCGAAACCGAATTTCAGGCCTATGTCGACGGCGCGCTCGACGCCGAGGACCGGGCAAGAGTGGAAGCCTGGCTGGCTGAACACCCGGAAGACGTTGCAAAGGTTGACGCCTATATCGGGCAGAACGATGCGCTGCATCTCGAATTCGATCCGATCCTGTCCGAACCGATTCCTTCGCGATTGACCGAGCACGAAACCGCGCCAGCGGCGCAGCCGGCGTGGCTGCGAATAGCCGCAGCCGTCCTGCTGCTAATCGTCGGCGGCACGGCCGGCTGGATCGTCCGCGATCAGACCAGAACTTCGGTGGTCGGCCAATTAGACGTGGCGCAGAATGCAATCAGCGCGCATTCGATCTACATCAAGGAGCGGCGGCACGCCGTCGAAGTCGAAGCCAATCAGGAAAAACATCTCGTCAAGTGGCTCTCCAAACGGCTCGGCCAGACGATCAAGACACCGGACCTGCTGTCTATGGGGTACCGGCTGGTCGGCGGCCGGCTACTGCCCGACGACGGAAAGCCCGCCGCGCAGTTCATGTACGAGAACGAGGCGAAGGCGCGACTTACTGTCTATGTCCGCCGCAATATCGAGAGCCGCGAAACCGCCTTCCAATTTGTCAGCGACGAGAGCGTTTCAGCCTTCTATTGGATCGACGCGGACTTCGCCTACGCGCTGGTCGGCAAGATGAACCGTGACGCCCTGCAGGAAGCGGCCAAGATCATTCACCGCGACCTTGTCTCGAAACCCTGATCCGTCGCTGAAACTAGAGCAAATCAGGAGGGAATCGCCGTAGGCGATTACCATCGGTCCTGTTTCTTTGCTCTATCTATTAAAAGCGAGCGGATTCACAGGATTGATGCCCTGCATCAATCCTGATCCGGTCTAGCTTTGTGAATTGTCGCGTTTCGGGGCGAGCAGCTGCTCCAACCGGTCGATATCCTTGAGATGCACATCGTGCTGCGGAAAAGGAATTTCGATGCCTTCGCGGCGAAAAACCCGGTCGATCCCGAAGCGCAGTTCGCTACCGGCGCGGAAGGTATCGAAGACGTTCGGGCAATAGCAGCGCAGCTCGAAATCAAGCGACGAGTTGCCGAAATTATGGAACAGCACGAAAGGCTCCGGCCAGGACGCCACTTTTGGGTTTTCCTTTGCGACATCCAACAACAACTGCTCGACCTTGGCCGTGTCGGTGCCGTAGGCAACACCGACCGGCAGATCGATACGGCCGAAACTGTCCTTGTGCGTCCGGTTGATGACCGGTTCCTGCAGGAAGGCAGAGTTCGGGACGATAACGGAGGTGCGCTGGAAGGTTTCGATCTCGGTCGCGCGGACCTGAATGCGTTTGACGATCCCCTCCTGGTCGCCGACCACGACCCAATCGCCGACCTTGATCGGCCGTTCGATCAACAAGGTGATGCCGGACACGAAATTGTTGACGATGTTCTGCAGCCCGAAACCGATGCCGACGGACAGCGCGCCCGCGATCAAGGCGATGTTCGTCAGGTCGAGCCCGACGGCCGAAACGCCCAGCATCGCCGCGATGACAATCCCGACATAGCCGAAGCCGGCCGCCAGTGAATGCTGCAGCCCGGTATCGATCTGGGTTTCCGGCAGAATTCGTTCGGCCAGCGCCCGTTGCCCGGCGCGGGTGACCAGGACGATGCCGATAAAGATCAGGAATCCCAAGGCAAAATCCAGAATCGAGATCGTGACGTTGCCGACTTCGAAGCCTTGGAACAGCTGTGCCGCCCAGAGCGATAGCTCATCCGCCGGAACGCCCCAGGCCGGCGCGATCAGGAAGACGCTACCCACAACGATGACGATATCGAGCAGCGCGCGCAGCCAGAACTTGGCCAGCCGCCGCGTACGGTATTGCAGACCGATCCGCTGTGTGACCAATCCCGATCGCAGGGCGATTGCCACGGTTTCCCGAAACAGGCCCCGCGCCAGATAGAGCCCGCCACCGATCAGACCGGTGCCGATCAGGCTGCCGATAAGATAATTGCCCAGTTCGCCGTAGCCGATGGCGCTGGCGACAACTGCGGCCATGGCGACGACCCCGAACAAGCCGCGGACGCCAGTCCAGAAATGCCCGCGTCTAACGGCGGCCGTCACCTCGTCCTCTTCGCCGCGTTTGCGCGCGGCGTCTTCGTCGATCCGCCACAGGCGGGGCTGCAGCAGCGCGAGCAAACCGATCGCGTTTACGAGTTCGAAACAGAACCCTACCAAGGCATTCGCTTCCACGGACAGGCCGCGGCCCGGCGGCAGCGCCTTCAACACCTCGACGAAGAAGAAGTTCACCGAAACGAGAACCGCCAGGATCGTAATTCGGTGGCTAAGGGCGCGCCCTCCCATCGGCGTCAACACGGTGAGCCGCCAGTTCGGCAGGTCCGGCGCCAACGCCGCGCGTGGCAGGGCCCAAGCCAGCACGAACAAAATCAACGCCTTGCAGAGGGCCGCCAGGACAACGGCGAAGGCCCCCGTTATCGCGGCACTTTCGCTCGTGATCCGGATCAGGATGATCGACAGAATCATCGCCGGAAAGATGCCTCGCGAAACCGCATCTGCGACCGCGCCCACGAGCCGCCTGGCGTAGGTCGGCTCAAGCGTTTCCGGGTCTCGGCCAAGATACCGCACCGCAAGATATCGAATGCCCCATCCCACGAGAAACGCCACGACGATGAATGCGGGAATGCGGATGAACAGTACAGAGGACCGCATTTCGATGGACAAACCGTGCCACCACGCATCCGGGATTCGCGCCAGCGCCCGCGCGGCCCTGTACAGATCCGGCACGGCGCGCGACACGCTCGACGGCGCCAGTGGGGACGGATTCAACGTCGTCAGGTCTTTAACCAGCTGCGCGCGGGACAGATTCAAAATCGCCGTCGACAATTCGTCCGCACGGGCGACGGCGAGCTCCGCTTGCGAAACCCGCGCGCGATAAAATGCGATATCCTCCGTGTATTTAGCGCGCTGCGTCGCGATCTCCGGCGTTTCTGGTGGATCGTCACCCTTCGGCGGCGGTCCCAGCGCTTCTAGCAGACGACGCTGCTGCGCGACACTCGCGGCAGCGCTGGTCGCGGAAACCTGCGCCGACTTCCGAACGTCGGCGAGAAGCGCCCGGTGCTCACGGTTTCTCTCTTCGAAATGAACCGGCTCACCGACATATCGCCACGCATTATCCAGGGTCCGGTCCCAATCCGCGACGATCTTACTGAACGGACGGGAGGTCTCCTGTGCTGGTACCGACGCGGCGATGCCCAGCATCGTCAACGCCAGAAAGATGGAGAGGAGCGCGCGAGCGGTCACGGATGGTCCCTGCGGTGTTCAACGACAGTACGCACCGGAGTCTAACATAGACCGGACTCGCCGTATTTTTCGTTTAGTCGCCTGGCAGGTCGGCGAACAGAAGCTCGCATTCTTCGCTCGCAATGAGGGAGATCTTGCCCGCACTCTGGACCACTGCGCCGGACCGTGTTTCCACAGCCGTGCCGTCGACGGAAACCCTTCCGGCCGCGGGGACGATGTAGGCTTGGCGACCAGGGTCAATGGTTACGGAAGTCGCTTGGCCGGCCAACAGCGTCGCGCCGAATAAGGTCGCGTCGGCATGGATCCGCAGCGCGTCGCCACTACCCTTTCGTCCCGAGGCCAGCGCGACAAGGGACCCGGCTCGGTCCGCCTTGGGAAACTGGCGCATATCCCAGCGCGGTTCGTGGCCGCGCCGGTTCGGCATGATCCAGATCTGGAACAGGTCGGTCGGCTCTTGCTCCAAATTATATTCGGAATGCACGATCCCGATGCCCGCCGACATTACTTGAACATCCCCGGCCTCGGTGCGGCCTTCATTACCCAAACTGTCGCGATGGGTGATCGCACCGTGGCGGACATAGGTGATGATTTCCATGTCGCGGTGCGGATGGGGATCGAAGCCCGTGCCCGACTCGATCCTGTCATCGTTCCATACGCGCAAGGGCCCGATGCCCATGCGGTTCGGGTCGTGGTAGTCCGCGAAACTGAAATGGAAGCGGGAGTTCAGCCACTCGTTCTCGAACCGGCCAAGCGCCTCAAAGGGAAAGATGTCGACGGTCATCGCTACCCTATTTTAGCAGAATATTGGCGATTTCCTTCAGCTGGGTCCGTGCGCGCAGCAGATAAAAACCCTGCGCCGCCAGATGGCTCGGCAGCAATTGGCCCTCCGGATCGCCATTCACGATCACCGTCGGGTCCAACACAGCCGCGTGGCGCATTGACTCCAGCATCAAGTCCCAGGCCTTGCCCAGCTCCCGTTCCCGGATGACCGGCGCGAAATCCAGCCGGAAGGCCACGAGCAACTGATAGTAGGCGTAGAGCCGCCCCTTCGTTTGGTAGAAAATGTCATCGGCCTCAAAATCCAAAAACCAAGCACCCTCGGAAATATGGTGGTCGATCACCGCCGAAGCGGAACCGAGATCGGCGGAAAGTCGCTCCAAGGTCGCCTGCAGATTGTCGGCGCGACGCTCGAACGTCGCCGTACCTTCTGCCAACCGCTTGTTATATTTAATTAGAGCGCGACGTGCTTCGCGATAATGCTGTTCCGACGCGGTTGTTGGCGCCCACGACGTGTCGAAATCGAAGAACCAGATCGTGCCCGGAAACTTCAGCCGGCCGGCGGCACTGTCGAGATCGTCGTCGACCTGGCTGGAGCCGCGCACGCGGCCGATCTGATCGCTCATCTCAATTGCGAAACGGGACAGCGCATAAATGATGCCCTGCTGGAAATTGGGCATATTGTCCAAGGCCGTCCCCGGCAGGAAGAACGGATCGTTCGCCGTCCAACGGTTCTTGTCGGTTTCGCGTTCGATCAATGCCGCGGCGACGGCGACGGACCGGCTTTCACCCTCCGCTGCCTCGACCGCAAACGCCGCATTGTCGTCGACGGTATGTATCCAGATCATGCCCGCCGGGTAATACAGCAGCAGCGCGACGAGCAGCGCGACGCCGCCGCGCACGGACCAGCGGCGCACGTTCTCGCCACGCCCTGGCAGGCGCGCCTGCGGCGTGTGGTCGGTTCCGATCACATCCTCGTCATGCATGTTCTTCACGTGTGTACGATATGCCGTCGCCGCAAGGGGCGCATTCCCTGGTCATTATGCTCTGATAAACCCGACGGTTTCGTACACTTCCGCCAACACCGGCGCCGACAGCGCGCGGGCGCGCGCGCCGCCATCGGCCAGCACGCCGTCGATATAGGCGGGGTCGGCGACCAGGCGCTGCATCTCCTCGCCGATCGGGCCAAGCTTGTCGACCGCGACATCCGTCAGCGCTCCCTTGAACTCGGAGAACATCGAGCCGCCAAAATCGCGCAGCACGTCCGCAACGCTGCAATCGGCCAAGGCCGCGTATATGCCTACCAAATTGGCGGCCTCGGCCCTTCCCTCGAGCCCATCCGATTCACTCGGCAATGGTTCGGGATCGGTGCGGGCACGGCGGATCTTTTGCGCGATCGCGTCGGGCCCATCGGTCAGATTGATGCGGCTGTTGTCGGACGGGTCGGACTTGGACATTTTCGAAGATCCGTCACGCAGCGACATGACCCGTGTCGCCGGCCCCAGGATCAACGGCTCGACGACCGGAAACAGTTCGGTCTTGAAGTCGTTATTGAACTTCTGCGCGATATCTCGGCACAGCTCGAGATGTTGTTTCTGATCCTCGCCGACCGGCACGTGCGTCGCCTTGTACGCAAGAATATCGGCGGCCATGAGGTTCGGGTACGCGTACAGTCCAACCGACGCGTTCTCGCGATTCTTGCCCGCTTTCTCCTTGAACTGGGTCATCCGGTTGAGCCAGCCGAGCCGGGCCACGCAATTGAATATCCAGGCGAGCTCCGCATGGTTCGGATTCTGCGACTGGTTCATGATCACGTTCTTCGTCGGATCGAGGCCGGCCGCGATGAAGGCTGCCGTCAGCTCCCGCGTGCTATGCCGCAAATCGTCGGGTTCCTGCCAAGTGGTGATCGCGTGCATATCGACGACGCAGTAGACGCATTCGTACTGGTCCTGCAGGCGCACGAAATTGCGTATCGCGCCCAGATAGTTGCCGAGATGCAGATTGCCGGACGGTTGAACGCCTGAAAAGATGCGGTCCATCACAGTGCTCCCTAACGAAGAGCCGCGAGTTATCGCGGCTGCATCGCGGCGGGTCAAGAGGCGGTGGCGCGCGCCCGGTGGATAGAATCAGACATAGGGTACCCCTACGATCCCGTAGCCCGGTTTCCCGGCAGGAGTGGTCTCGCAGGCGATGCGGAGACATCGGCGAGAGGCCGCAACGCACCGGGAAACCGGGATACGGGACCCAAAGGGCGGCTTGCCGCACTCACCGGTTACGTTGCGCGGCGCTTGTGATGGACCTATATCACGGCGCACCGCGCGCCTGACTGGATGAACGCGGCAAGCCGTCGTAGGGGCACCCTATGTCTGATTCTACCCACGATCAGTTTGTGCCCGGGGCACCAGAGAGCGCGCGGCCATATAGTTCAGGTGCTCGTCCGGGCTTGCCTTCAGCGCATCGGCCAGTTTGAACATCAGCCGGCCGAGCGCGGTTTCCTGCCATAGCCAATCTGCCATATCTTCGCTCGACGCGCCGGGACGCGCTGCCGCTGCCTCGCTGTAGAAGGCTTTCAAATCCTCCAGCGCCTGCTTGAGTCGCACGACACCGGAC
>Ga0315338_1003713_pt1 | contig 12972 bp, 11 predicted proteins | sample ASW8metaG_FD_204518 | JGI IMG/M metagenome (GOLD analysis project Ga0315338, IMG submission 204518) | Ammonia-oxidizing marine archaeal communities from Monterey Bay, California, United States - ASW #8 | ecosystem: Environmental > Aquatic > Marine > Coastal | place: USA: California | collected... | reverse complement strand
CGGCCGTTGGTTCTTGGGGTCCCAGCGATGATTTTCGGTACGAAAGGAGAAAACCCTCTCCTTGGCGCGGGAGGCTTCCTCATCGCGGCGGGCACCGCCAAAGGCGGCGTCAAACTTATACTTGTTAAGTGCTTGTTTGAGCGCCTCCGTCTTCATGACATCGGTATGCAAGGCCGACCCGTGGGTAAAGGGGCCAATGCCACGTTCCACTCCCTCGGGATTGATATGAACAAGCAAATCCAGATCATATTCTTTGGCCATTTTTTCTCGAAAACTGATCATTTCCTTAAATTTCCAGGTGGTATCCACATGAAGTAACGGAAACGGGATCTTGGACGGGTAAAAAGCTTTCCGTGCGAGATGTAGCAGGACGGCGGAATCCTTGCCGATGGAATACATCATCACCGGCTTTTCAAATTCCGACACAACTTCCCGGAAAATATGAATGCTTTCCGCTTCCAACTGGCGAAGATGTGTTAATCGCATAAAGTCCATCATATCTCGTTTCTGTTCATATGTCCGTTTGGTGTCGCCACCCGTGCATGGGATTACCCAATATTCTCGGGTATAACAAGCCCTAACAATCCTATTCAACATAAAAAAATGTAAAATATTTATATTATCCGTATTTTGTATGTTAAATTAAATATACGGAGGCATTCGTCACATTTCAATGGCGCCATTCGTTGTTATTCATCGAAATTCGCTTGCACCTCCTGAAGACAGCGTAATGCGTGCCTTATTGGAGTGCGGTTCGAAATCCATTGAATGCCGGGCATGGGGGTACTAATGTGAGTTTCGACAATCGGTGGAGAGAACAGAGACATTGCAGCTCTGTAACCGCGCGCTTTTTAGGCGGAGGATATTGCGATCGAAGATGATTTAATGGACGCAGGATATACGGACGATTTGCATGCCTGTCCGGAATGCGATCTTGTTCATTCGGTGTCGGAAATTGAAAACGGAGAACAAGGCCGTTGCATTCGTTGTGACGCCCTTTTGTTTGTAAGACATCGCAATAGTCTCGATCGCGCGTTAGCATTTGCCATCACGGGGCTATTATTCTTTATACTCGCCAATATGTTTCCTCTTTTGGTCTTTGAGCTGGATGGTCAATCGCAATCAAATCGTCTGATTGATGGTGCTATTGCCTTTCTGGATGAGGGCTATTGGGAACTTGGCCTCGTCGTCTTTGTCTCCAGTGTCGTTGCACCGTTAATGGTGCTGGTTGTTTTGATCAGTTTGTTGTTGCCCATGCGGTTTAATATCGTACCCACCAATGTGAAGGCACAAGTGCGGCTTTTGACTCATCTTAGGCCCTGGGCGATGTCGGAGATTTTTATTTTGGGGATTATCGTTGCCTTCGTGAAATTGAGTGATTTTGCAGATGTGAGCGTCGGATTGTCAATGATTGCTTTTGTGTTGATGGTCGGCGCGATGGTGATGGCCTATATGAGCTTGGATGACAGGGCCATATGGCAGCGTTTAAAGGAAATTACGAAATGAAGGCACCGGCCCTCACAGCAAAAGCTATGAATGCCGTGTCGTGCCATATTTGTGGGCTGCTGGTTTCAAACAACTATATTGCGGCACATTCGGCTCATTGTCCGCGGTGTGATGCGCGTTTGCATAGTCGTAAACCCAATAGTCTGAACAGAACTTTCGCTCTCTTGATTGCAGCGGCGGTTCTATATGTCCCGGCGAATGTATATCCGATTTTGACCCTGATTTCTTTCGGCCAGGCAACCACAAACACGATAATCGGTGGTGTCATTGAATTGGCAAAGGCCGGGCAATGGACTATTGCCATTATTGTCTTTGTCGCTAGCGTATTTGTCCCCATTTTTAAAATTATTGCTTTGCTGTTGCTAGTAGTCTCTGTTCGCCTGAAAAAGACGCGGGCGCTCAAACATCGATCGGTACTTTATCGATTTACGGAATTTGTCGGGCGCTGGTCGATGATTGACATTTTTATGATTTCGATTTTGATTGCGTTGGTAAAACTTCAATCCCTGGCGACGGTTACTGCGGGCCCGGGGGCAATTGCGTTTGCGGCGGTGGTGATTGTGACGATGTTTGCCGCGATGACCTTTGATCCGCGCTTGATATGGGATGTTTCGGGGGATGAGTATGACGGAGACGAGTAAGCAGGAACCGGCTGAGCCTAAAGTTCGGCGGGGCTATGCTAGTTTGATGAGTATCTGGCTGGTGCCGGTGATTGCCCTTGCCGTGGCCGCTTTCCTGATTATCAAAACTGTTTCCGAAAGAGGCTCGGAGATTTCTATTGTCTTTGAAAATGCTGAAGGCATGGAGCCGGGCAAGACGCGCCTGAAATATAAGGATGTCAATATTGGGCAGTTGAGCCGTATTGATATTCTCGATGATGACAAAGGGGTCAGTCTTGTTATCGATGTTAATCGGGTTGCCGATAAATATCTAACGGATACAGCCCGTTTCTGGATTGTTTCCCCGAAAATTGGATTGCAAGGGATTACCGGTCTGCAAACCATCCTTTCAGGCTCCTTTATCGAAATCGACCCTGGAAAAGGCGGGGAAAAGCAGCGGGAATTCAAAGGGCTGAGGACACCTCCTGTTATTACGTCCAACGATAAGGGCACGGAATTTATCCTGTCGACTAGCAAGTTAAGCAACATCGATCGTGGTACACCAGTTATTTACAAAGGTTTGGAGGTCGGCAATGTGCTTGGTTATCAGTTGGCAAAAGATGGCAGTGCAGTTGAAGTTTATGCTTTTGTCAAAGCTCCCTTTGATGCCCTGGTTCTGGAGGGAACGAATTTCTGGAACGCCGGTGGCGTCAATGTCGCGGTCTCGACTTCCGGAGTAGAAGTCGGAGCCGAATCCTTGCAAGCTCTGATATCGGGTGCTGTTGAGTTTGATACCCTTGAGATTTATAAAAATACGTTCAAGGCGGAAAACAGCCATAAATTCAAGCTTTATGACAATGTACGGGCGAAGGACAACGCCAAATACACTGAAAAAGTTGTCTATATCATGTATTTTGATGGATCGGTCAGTGGGCTTTCCATTGACGCATCAGTTGAATTCAAGGGGATCAAGATCGGCAGTGTCCGGGATATCACGCTTGAGATTGATGAAGAAAATCAGAAATATTATATCCCGGTCCTCATTGAAATCGAACCTCAGCGCATCAGCCTGACGGACGACGGTAAAAAAATCCTGTCTGTCATAGAAGCCGGAAAACTGCGGCGACAGATTGTCAGTGCGCTTATCGATCGCGGCCTGAAAGGTAAGCTGAAGTCATCAAACTTCCTGACGGGGCAACTTATTGTTGACCTTGACTTGATGCCGGAGAAATCCGCCGTCTATGTCTCCAAAAATGATAGATATCCGGAGATTCCGACGGTGCCGACAGATATTGAAGAGATTACCAACTCGGTTTCCCAGTTGGTGGCGAAGTTCGAAAAAATTCCGATCGATGAGCTGGGAATTAGTTTGACGAATACGGTTGAAGGCATTGATAAACTCATCAATTCCGGTGATCTGCAGACCATGATCAAGGAATATACCAAGCTGGCGGTATCTGTTCAGGTAATTGCGCAGAATGTAAATAAAGAGACTTTGCCAGAGCTCAATATGACCCTGGATGAGGTCCGTGACGCTGTTAAAAAGGTTGACGGTACATTGGCCTCTGCACAAAGTCTGTTTAGCAATGCCAACAGTCTGATCGCCGATGGCTCACCGCTTAAATATGATCTCACCGTTATGCTGCAGGAGCTGGCGGCGGCGAGTCGCGCTGTCCGCGGGCTCGCGGAATTTTTGGAACGCAATCCAAGTTCACTGATTAGCGGGAAGCGATGATGGCCTACTTAAAATTTCAGGAGAAAGCTGAATGAAAAATATCCTGGTGTTTATCTGTCTGACCCTTGTTTTGACGGCGTGTGCGGGTATTGGCGGACCATCTGTACCGACGAATTTCTATGTCCTGAAAACCTCGGATAATCTAACCCCTCCAAAGGGTCTTGTTAGTCTAGATACTGGACTCAACGTTGGGATTGGTCCCGTGCAGATACCGGGATATGCGGACCGGGCGCAGATTGTGACTTTTGGTACCGGCTCGGAAATTACAGTCGCCGACCTTGATCACTGGGCGGAGCCGCTTGGGGATGCCATAAAACGTGTGCTTAGTGGCAATGTCGCAAGCCTTATCGGGGAAACCAGGGTCTTTTCTTATCCCGCAGATTTCCGCCCCGATAAGCAGTCAATCCAAATCGCTGTTGAGATTATTGATGTTGCACAGCTCGATAACGGAGAAGCCTATCTTTCTGCCCGCTGGCATGTAAGACGGCTTTTCGATAATACGGTTGTGCTAAGAAGTGCCAATACCTACAAAGCCTCATCAGTTGCTGGAAATTACGATAGCTACGCCGATGCACTAAGTGGATTGCTGGGGCGTCTGGCTGAGGATATGGCAGCGTCATTGGAAAAAGCGAAAACATCATAAAGACTAGGGGGTCCTGACCCTAGCTATCTAATGGCCATTATGAAACCACTTCTTTAGCAAAGAAAACCTCGATGAAACAGCCGAATGTCCTTTTCGTAACCCTTGACCAATGGCGCGCAGATTGTTTCGGCGCCACAGGTAATAAAACCATTAAGACCCCGGCGTTGGACGCCCTTGCGGCAGATGGCACTGTGTTTTTGAACCACTTTACCTGTATTGCGCCTTGCGGTCCTTCGCGTACGTCATTGCTTACGGGAATGTATCCAAGCAATCACCGCTCTGTCCTTAATGGCACGCCGCTTAATCATAGCCTGACTAATCTGGCGTTTGAAGCGCGTGCAGCGGGGTATGACCCGATGCTTTACGGCTATACCGACACAACACCTGACCCCCGCATATTGGGAGAGGATCACCCGGCATTTGATACCTATGAAGGTGTTATGCCGGGCTTTTCCATAGGTATGAATTTAACAGGATCATGTGAGCCGTGGCTGGAATATCTTCAAAACAAGGGATATGAAATCCCCGGTCCGGATTATGCTATTTATCATTCGGACCCTGCATACCAGCTTCCCGAAGGAAAGCATTCCACTTATGCGCCGAGCCGATTTAGGGCGGCGGACAGCGAGACGGCCTGGCTGACGAACCGGATGTTGGAGGATATGGCGACGACAGATAGGGCACCTTTTTTCAATCACCTGACCTATTTACGCCCACATCCACCCTTTATTTCACCGCCCGAGTTCCACGATCTATATACCCCCGAAGATATGAAGCGGCCGGTAAGGGACGGCACTTTGGCGGAAATGCGCCTGAAACACCGGTTTCTTGACCTCGCTTATTCCTCCATTACGGAAGATCATTTCTATATGCAGGGGAAGGGGTTGGTTGCTGATTTAGGTGAAGAAGATGTATTGCAAATCCGCGCCACGTATCATGCCCTAATTACGGAAACAGACCAGAATTTAGGCCGCGCTATTTCGGCACTAAAAGATCAGGGTCAGTATGATGATACACTTATCATCGTTACCTCAGATCATGGTGAGCAGCTCGGCGATCATTATCTGTTTGGCAAGCTTGGCTTCTATGATCAGAGTTTTCATATTCCACTGATCATTAAGCCACCTAAAAACTGGAATATGCAGGTGGGCCAGACAGTATCAGATTTTACCGAATCCGTTGATGTTATGCCAACAATCTTGGACGGGCTATCGCGCCCGGTGCCGCGTCAATGCGATGGCCGTTCGCTGATCCCGTTGATGAGAGGTGAACGGCCGGAAAATTGGCGTACTGCCGTACATTGGCTTTATGATTTTCGCGATCCGCTCAGCAGGCGAGCCGAGGATTTCTTTAATCTGCCTTCATCAGATTGTAATCTGCTCGTGCATCGGGATGCGGATTTTAAATATGTCCATTTTGCCAATTTACCGCCACTTCTGTTCGACATGCGCAATGATCCGGATGAAACACAGAACTTGGCCGAAGAGCCTGACTATCAGGCGATTGTACTAGATTACGCGCAGGCCTTGCTGTCGTGGCGCATGCGTCACGAATACTCAGAGCTTGTCGATCTGGTGACTTCCGACAATGGTTTGGTCGGTCATTTCTGACTTTAGGGCGTTATTTCGCTGATCATGGGACGACCCGCAAAGAACGCATCCAGATTATCGAGGCACATGAATCCCATGGCATTTCGGGTTTCCACTGTGGCACTGCCGATATGAGGCAGCACGAAAAGATTATCAAGGTCGAGATAATCTGGATTGAGGTGAGGTTCATTTTCAAAAACATCCAGTCCTGCCGCAGCAATTTTCCCAGACCTCAATGCCCTGATCAGGGCAGCATCTTCGATAATGCCGCCGCGCGCCGTATTTACGATAACGGCATTGTCCGGCATTTTGGCGATGCTATCGTCATTGATGAAGTATTTAGTCTCCTCCGATAGGCCGCAATTGATGGAGAGAAAATCACAGATACCTAGAAAACTGTCAGCGGTTTCATGGAATACGGCATTCTCCAGACCGGGTACATCGACTGGCCGTCGGTTATGATAATGAATTTGCATATCGAAGCCTTGCGCCCGCCGGGCAACAGCCTGACCAATTCGTCCCATGCCAAGAATGCCGAGACGTTTCCCGGTTACATGGACGCCAAGAAATTCTCCGGCTGTCCATCTCGCCCATTCGCCAGCGCGTAATGTCATTGCGCATGAATGCGCCATCCGGGCTGCACCCAGCAGGCAGAGAAAAGCGACATCGGCCGTGGCATCCGTCAATACATCCGGCGTATTGCTGAGTTTAATGCCCCTATCCGCTGCGGCGGCAACATCGATATGATCGTAGCCCACGGAATAGGTGGCGATCATGCGGATGTTCTCCGGCAGTGTGTTGATCAAGGCGCGATCAAATCTTTCGGTTCCCGCACATAAAATGGCATCCACGTTCTGCGAAAGAGAGAGAATATCATCATGATTGAGGGGCCTGTCATCCTCGTTCGTCACTGTATCATAGTCTTGTTTCAAACGTGCCATGACATCAGGAGGAAAAACACGGGTCACGAGAAGTCTTGGAATTGGCATGGCTGTAGGTCCTTAAAATATGAACTCAGGCATGATTATCATGAAATTCAGTCACTGCTATCAAAATTATTGTTGCAGAACTTTTAACTCTGCTACCCTCCAAATAGAGAACAACAAGGAATGAAAATGGATTTGTTGGAAGAACGAAAAGAACTGATTGCTACTGTCCGGCAAATGAATGCTCTTGGCATAAATCAAGGGACATCCGGCAACGCCAGCATTCGGGTGGCCGACGGTTATTTAATCACACCTTCCGGGTTACGATATGAAGCGCTGGAACCAGATGACATTGTGATCATGTCTTTTAGCGGAGAGGCTGACGGCAAATGGGAGCCGTCCAGCGAATGGCGGTTTCATCAGGATATCCTTGCAGCCCGCCCGGAATTTGAAGCGGTTATTCACACACATGGAAAAGCCGTTATGACCATGGCCTGCCATCGACGGGATATTCCGCCCTTTCACTATATGATTGCTGTGGCAGGGGGAACGACTATCCGATGTGCGGACTATGCCACGTATGGCACCGCAGAACTTTCGCGAAATGCCGTGAAAGCGATGCGGGACCGCAAGGCGTGCCTGCTTGCAAACCATGGTCTTCTTGCCGCTGAGAAAACCTTGCCTGGAGCGCTATCTTTGGCAGTAGAAGTTGAAACCCTTTGCGATACTTATTGGCGCGCCTTGCAAATCGGCGAGCCCATATTATTGAGTGAGGCGGAAATGGAGGAGGTCTTTGATAATTTCAAGAAAGGCTATGGAATGCCGCCAAAGGAAGAGGCATGAATGATTTTGCCGTAACCGCTCGCTTCGATGTGAAACCCGGCCAGGAGGCCGCTTTTATGGTTGAAATGAGAAAACAAGCGGCTAATTCCCTGAAGCTTGAGCCCGATTGCCATTACTTCGATATCTGTGTGAGTAGTAATGACCCAACTGCCGTCTTGCTTTACGAGCTTTACGCCGATGCCGCAGCCTTTGATGTGCATTTAGCATCAAACCATTTCACATCATTTCTTGAAACGGTGACCCCGATGATATTGGGGAAAGAAATCAAGACGTGGGATCGGCAATGACACACCGGGTATTTCAGAAATCCCTATGCCACCGGTAAAAAATTCGGTAGAAAAACATCAACAATAAAAAAAGCAAAGGAGATAACAATGACAATAACAATATCCAAAGCTGATTATCTGAATTCTGTAGGCACCGTCTATGGTCCGGGGGAATGGTTCAAAATTGATCAGGACCGTATCGATTTATTTGCAAAGGCGACAGACGACTATCAGTTCATCCATGTGGATCCGGAAGCAGCCAAACAAACGCCGTTTGGCACAACTATTGCGCATGGTTTTTTGAGTCTTTCACTTTTAGCCGCGCTGGTGCCGAAAATTCAGCCAAAACCAGAAAATGTGCAAATGGGCATCAATTACGGCATGGATAAACTGCGATTTCTGCAGCCGGTTAAAGTTGACAGCAGGGTGCGGGTAACCAGCAAGGTATTGAGCATCACGGAAAAACGCCCGGGGCAATTCCTCACCAAGACTGAAGTGACAGTGGAAATCGAAGGCGAAGAAAAGCCTGCGTTGGTTGCCGAATGGCTTGGAATGACCTTTGTAGGCGACTAACAGAAAAATCAGATAAGGATAAGAAATATGAGCATTCGGTTTGATGGAAAAGTGGCCATTGTCACCGGGGCCGGAAATGGTCTCGGACGCTGTCATGCGCTGGGCCTTGCAGAGCGTGGCGCGAAAGTTGTGGTCAATGATCTGGGTGGTGCTCGGGATGGTAGCGGCGGTTCGTCCGATGCGGCCAAAGCGGTTGTCGCAGAAATTGAGGCCATGGGCGGAGAAGCACTGGCCAATGGCGCCAACGTTACCGATATGGAACAGGTCACCGATATGGTGAACGCCGCCATGGAAAAATGGGGCAGGGTAGATATTTTGGTGAATAACGCCGGAGTTCTTCGGGATAAATCTTTCCCTAAAATGGGTATGGATGACTTTGGTTTTGTCATGGATGTGCACTTGATGGGCTCCGTAAATTGCACTCATGCGGTCTGGTCGATCATGCGCGAGCAAGGCTATGGCCGCATTGCCATGACGACGTCATCAAGTGGAATGTATGGCAATTTCGGCCAAACCAACTATGGCGCGGCGAAAATGGGTATCATCGGCTTTATGAATACGCTTGTGCTGGAGGGCGCAAAATACGGCATTAAGGTCAATGCCCTGTCTCCTTGTGCAGCGACCCGTATGACAGAAGACATTATTCCGGAAAACCTATTGGAACTTCTAACGCCCGAAGCCGTGACGCCGGCATTGCTCTATATCGTCTCTGAAGACGCCCCGAACCGGACAATCATCACGGCGGGAGCGGGAACATATGCTCGGACAATTGTCTATGAAACGGGCGGCAAATGGTTGTCCGAAGAAGATCGGACACCAGAGAAAATAGCCGCTCAATGGGCCGAGATATCTGATCCGGCGACGCAAGAAGAGTATACCAGCGGCAATGACCAGACGCAGAATATGCTGACAAAAGCCGCACAAGGACTTGGCATCAAGCTGTAAAATCACAGCCTTTTATCGGAACAGGTATCCAGAAAAACGCCTTCGAAGGCGCAACCCTAAACGTTGGAATCCGGGAACGAGTCTTTCCGGGTTTTCATGAAGTCTTGGAGCGCGTCGTCGATGGCTGGATCAAGGCCCGGCGCCTGATACTCGTTGAGCATTTGCTTCCAAATACCATTGGCCCGTGCTGCCGCATCCAGACTGCCATCCGCCTGCCACTGTTCAACGGAATTGTTATCGGCAATGGCGGAGCGATAAAAGGCGTCTTCAAAATTGGCTTGCGTATGCGCGCAGCCGAGGAAATGACCGCCCGGACCGACTTCACGCACGGCGTCCATGGCTTGCCCATTTTCGCTGGCATCAATACCGCGGGCCATAACCTCCATCATTGCGCATTGATCCGCATCCATGACGAATTTCTCATAGGATGAACAAAGCCCGCCTTCCAGCCAGCCCGCCGCATGCAAGGAGAAATTAACACCCGACATCAGGGTCATCAGCAGGGTTTGGGCGCTTTCATAGGCGGCCTGCGCATCTGGCAGTTTTGAGGCCGTGAAAGATCCGCCAGAGCGAAACGGCAGGTTAAGCCGCCTTGCAAGCTGGGCTGCGCCGTTCAGGACCAATCCGCTTTCCGGCGTACCGAATGTAGGCGCACCGGACTGCATGGAAATTGAACTGACAAAGGTGCCAAAAATAACCGGCGTGCCGGGTTTGATGATTTGCGTGAGCGCCATCCCTGCCATGGCCTCTGCCAGAAGCTGAGACAGGGTCCCTGCTGGTGAGACCGGGCTCATGGCGCCGGATAAAATAAAGGGGGAGACAACACAAGCCTGATTGTTTGCGGCATAAGTCTTAAGCGCGCCCAGCATCGTGTCATCAAATGTCATGGGAGAGTTGGCATTAATCAGATTCAGCATGACGCAATTGTTCTGAACAAAATCCTCACCAAAAACCAAAGACGCCATATCGACGCTATCCTGCGCCCGTTCAGGTGCAGTGACAGAGCCCATAAAGGGTTTATCGGAATATTTGATATGGCTGTAGACCATGTCAAAATGCCGCTTGTTGACGGGCAGATCGACGGGCTCACAAACAGTACCGCCGGAATGATGCATGGCCGGTGCCATATAGGCCAGTTTCACAAAATTCTCGAAGTCCTTAATGGTTCCGTAGCGGCGGCCTTTATCCATGTCATGCACGAAAGGTGGGCCGTAAACCGGTGCGAACACTGTATTATTGCCGCCGATCTGAACATTGTTGGCCGGATTGCGGGCATATTGCGTAATTTCTGCGGGTGCGGCTTTCAACAATTCCCGGCAAAGCCCCTTTGGAAAATGTACACGCTCTCCCTGCACATCGGCGCCCGCATTTTTCCAAAGCTGAAGCGATTCCGGATCATCGCGGAAATCGATACCGATTTCCTCCAGGATGATCTCTGCATTTGCTTCGATAATCTCCAGCGTTTCGTCGCTGGTCAGATTGCTGACCGGGATATTCCGTTTGATATAGGGAATATGCCGATGCGTGTTGGCTTGACGGGCTTCACGGCGGGCTTCGCGTCCCCTACGACCGCCTCGGGATTTTTTTTCGCTCATGATGTCCAATTCCTCTGATGACCCGGACGAAAAATATTTCTCGTTTCATTTAAGACCAATATGGAAAGCGGACTAGCGCAGTCGCGTCTTTTTGCCCCCTTGTCTGACGAAAATAGGACAATTCCGTTTGCGCAAATGGATAAGGAATTTCTATGGCGGGAAAGGAACAGCGAGCGTCGCAGCATTGTTAGAAGAGTGGTCACCTTATCTCCACGGTAATTTAAAGAATCTATGGCCATAAGCGATATGGCCCCGGACACAAGGGACTTAAGAAATGAAATCACATGCACGTGTCGTTGTTATTGGCGGCGGGGTTGTTGGCGTCAGTACATTGTATCATCTGGTTAAAAAAGGCTGGTCGGATGTGGTCCTGCTTGAGCGGACAGAGTTGACGGCGGGTTCTACTTGGCATGCGGCGGGACTGTTACCTTTATTCAATATGAGCTACGCGGTTGGCCAGATTCATAAATACAGCGTTGATCTTTATAAAAGGCTGGAGGCAGAGACAGGCCAGAACGTCAGCTTTCACGTAACCGGAAACCTGCGCCTCGCCACCAATAAAGAGCGTATGGACGAGTATCTGAAATATTGCGGTACCGCTAACACCATCGGCGTTCCCTATGAAATCATTACGCCAGCCCAAGTGAAGGAACTTTGGCCGCTGTCGGACGTTGAGGGCCTTGTTGGCGCGCTCTATCACCCGGATGATGGCCATATCGCACCTGTGGATGTAACCAACGCCATGGCCATTGGTGCCCGCAACGGCGGCGCTGAGATTAACCGCCAAACCGAAGTCCTCTCTATTGAACAGCAGCAAAATGGCGAATGGCTTATCAGAACCAACAAGGGGGATATTACAGCAGAACATGTGGTGAGCTGCACCGGTAACTATGCCCGTCAGACCCTCTCAATGGTCGGCCTCGATATTCCGGTTATCCCGGTTGAGCATCAGTATATTGTTACGGACGAAGTGCCGGAACTTGTTGAGCGCAAAAAGCAGGGCTTGCCGGAAATGGCCGTCTTGCGGGAAAGTGATGCCTCTTACTATCTTCGTGAAGAGCGGCAGGGCTATATCCTTGGACCCTATGAAAAAGGAGCTCCTGCCTGTTTTGTTGATGGCGTGCCAGAAACGTTCGGACAGGACTTGTTTCCCGGTGATCTCGAGCGGCTAATGCCCCATGTGGAAGCCGCCATTGCCCGTGTTCCCACATTTGCGGATGCCGGGATCAAAGATATCGTCAACGGTCCCATCGCTTATACGCCCGATGGTAGCCCGATGATTGGCCCGGCCTGGGGCCTCAAGAATTTCTGGCTGAACGAGGGCCATAGCTTTGGCGTGACGGCGGCAGGCGGCTCAGGCTGGCAATTAGCAGAATGGATCACTGAGGGCGAACCCGGCATTGATATGATGGATGTGGATCCGCGGCGCTTTGGTGCCTACGCCACCAAACCCTATACGAAAATCAAGAATGAAGAATGCTATGAGCATGTCTTCGTTATTCATTACCCGGATGAGGAGCGCGGTGCGGGCCGCCCGCTTAAAACCAGTCCTTGTCATGATCGTATGGCGGCACGTGGCGCGGTTTTTGGTCAGCGTTATGGATGGGAGCGGCCGAACTGGTTTGCCCCTGAAGGTGTGAAGGCGGAGGATGACTGGAGTTTCCGCCGCTCCAATTATTTTGAGCATGTGGGCAATGAAGCCATCAATATGCGGACAAATGCTGGACTTATCGACATCACCAGCTTTTCAAA
>Ga0315338_1003711_pt1 | contig 12974 bp, 10 predicted proteins | sample ASW8metaG_FD_204518 | JGI IMG/M metagenome (GOLD analysis project Ga0315338, IMG submission 204518) | Ammonia-oxidizing marine archaeal communities from Monterey Bay, California, United States - ASW #8 | ecosystem: Environmental > Aquatic > Marine > Coastal | place: USA: California | collected... | reverse complement strand
ACCCCGCTTCTCACCGAAACCCTTGCCGGGAGTCGGATCGAAGTGCCCGCAGCCGGATTATTACTCAATACCGTTGAGGTTGTCGTCCTCCCCGTTGTTGCCGGGGTCATCCTCAGATGGAGGTTCCCACGGGTGAGTGCGCGGGTACTTCCGATTGCTCCACTTGTCGCCGTCCTTACCATTACGTTGATTGTCGCTTCGGTTGTAGGGGGCGGCCGCACCCAGGTCCTTGAAGCGGGGCCTCAACTAGTAGCAGCAGTTTTCTGCCTGCACGTGGGAGGATTCTTGCTGGGGTATCTAGCAGGACGCCTGCTCCTGGGCCGTGAGCTCACCGCACGGACTATCTCGATCGAAGTCGGAATGCAGAACTCGGGACTCGGGGTCGTACTAGCCCAGCAGAACTTCGCGAGCCCACTCGTGGCGATCCCTTCTGCCATTTCCGCCGTCTTTCACTCGATAGTTGGCAGCGCGGCAGCAGCCATCTGGCGAAACCAACCAGCTCTGCGTTGATGGACGTACAACCACTGCGCGGCGACCGGTCACGATACGAGGACGCGTTCAAGCGATTCGACCAAGCCAACGCGGAAGACCCTGACCGACTGATTGTGGACGGACTGTCCCAGCCGAAAGCACTTGTGTATGCCGTCCGGATGACTGACCGACTAACACAGTTCGCGCCCGAGGCTTCGGAACCACTCCGTCTCGCGGCGCGGTGCCAGCACATCCGTCGCTGGACGATCCCGCGAGCCAAGTTCCCGGCCGGTCGAACCGGCTACCGCTTGTGGAGAAAGACGCTTAGTGTGTTCCACGCAAAGACGGCCGCTGACATTCTTTGGACCGTGGGCTACGACGAGGCGACGGTCGGTCGCGTCGAAACGCTGTTGCGGAAAGACAATCTCAAGAGCGACCAAGAAGTTCAGACGCTTGAGGACGTCGCGTGTCTGGTCTTCCTTGAGCACTATCTTTCGGACTTCACTTCAAATCGCGATGAGACCATGGTGGTCGACGTCCTTGGGAAGACCTGGCGAAAGATGTCTGAGAGGGGACGGGCGGCTGCCCTCGATCTGGATATTCCCGTTGACCTGAAAACACTCGTTACACGGGCGGTGCGGTAAAGCGCCTCACATTCCCCTCGTCTTCTGTCTCTTCATCTCACACATTTTCCACCACGTACCCTTCCTTCTCGCAGTACAGCAGGATCTGTTGCGCGGCTTCTTCAGCGGTGAACTGCGTCGTGTCGATCACGAGGTCGGCGTCAGCCGGCTCTTCGTACGGATCGGAAATTCCGGTGAATTCCTTGATGATTCCCGCCCGTGCTTTTGCGTAAAGGCCCTTGCGGTCGCGTTCCTCGCACACCACGATCGGGGTCGCTACATGGACAAGCAAGAAACCGCCCACCGGCTGAATCATGGCTCGAACATCTTTTCTGACCGAATCATAGGGTGCGATCGGCGCACAGATCGCGAGGCCGCCGTTCTTTGTAATCTCAGAGGCAACATACCCAATCCGCTTGATATTGAGGTCACGATGCTCTTTTGAGAAACCCAACTCAGACGAAAGATTTTTCCGAACCAAGTCGCCGTCTAAGAGAGTCACCGGTCGGCCACCCATCTCGAGAAATTTAACGAGAAGGACATTGGCGATCGTCGATTTTCCGGAACCCGAGAGACCGGTGAAAAAGATGGTGAATCCCTGCTGGTGACGGGGTGGATGGCTTCGGCGAAGCTCCGTCGCCACATCCGAGAACGTGAACCACTCAGGGATCTCTTTTCCTGTCGCCAAACGGTCACGAAGATCCGTTCCCGAAATATTGAGCGTCCGGGTCCCTGCTGGGACCTCGTCGATTGGGGTGTAGGTGTCCTGCTCTTCGACATAAACCATCAGTTTGAACGGCACCATAACAACACCTAGTTCGGCCTCGTGCTTTTGCAAGAGCTCCTGCGCATCGTAGGGGCCATAGAAAGCCTTGCCACTCGAGTCACTTCCTGGACCGGCATGGTCGCGGCCCACGATCAGATGTGTACACCCGTGGTTCTTCCGAATGATCGCGTGCCAGATCGCCTCTCGTGGACCGGCCATCCGCATCGCCAGTGGCAGCAGCGATAGCATGGCGGTCTTCCGCGGATAACGGCGGATCAGCGACTGATAGCACCGCACACGTGTGTAATGGTCGACATCACCCGGTTTGGTCATGCCGACGACCGGATGAATCAACAGGTTAGCTTCGGCCTCTTTTGCGGCGCGAAACGTCAACTCCTGGTGTGCCCGATGCATAGGGTTTCGGGTCTGGAACGCTACAATTTTGGTCCACCCGAGTTTTGCGAATTCAGAGCGGAGTTCAGTCGGCGCATGCCGAAGCAGCTTGTAGTCGTAATGTGTTACCGGGCTCAAGCCTGTAATCGTGCCACCTACGTAATAAGAATTAGTGCGGTCGAACAGCTGGGCTACACCAGGGTGTTCACGATTGGTCGTACCGAGCACCGCCGAAGCCTCGGCCTCCCGATCCGGCTGCCACACATCCTCAACGTGAAGCACGGCGATCATCACGCCTTCCTCGTCGCGAAGAGCCAGGTTGGACCCAACACTGAGGGTCGTCCCCAACTCCTCCGGTACGTCTAGGGTGATCGGAATCGGCCAGAGCGTACCATCAGCCAGCCGCATGTCACGACACACCGAGTCGTAGTCGGCACGGGTCAAAAACCCGATGAGAGGAGAGAACGCTCCATTCATCAACAGCTCTAAGTCACAAAGCTGACGCGGAGTCAGATCAAACGACGGCCAATCTCTCGATTCGGCCTTGATCACCCCGATCCGGTCAGCGTCTGCGATGAGATTGACAAGGGTCCCGCCATGGGGAGCGATGAGATGGTCGGTCAAGGGAAAGGTCTCCTATGAGGTGTGGTGTCAAACTGACAAACCTTAAACGTTATCACGAGCCAGACGAGCGAGCCTCGTCGGGTGGCCGGGGCAAGCTATAGGTCCCCGGGGGCAGCCCGAGTACGAAGCGGTCATTTCGTAACGACTCCTTGTTGTAAACAAGGGGGCTCGGGTGAGGTGTTCCATCGGCGGCCGAGTATCGATAAATGCAATCACCCGCCCCAACATCCCATTCCATAGTCGGACCGAGCCGCGGGTAGACATCAGCTTTCCCATCGGCCAACAGGCAAAACTTTAGGGAGCTTCCGATTTTAAGTCTGTCTGAAACCTGGAAACTCTCAAGAAACTGCTCAAGCTCTGGACTTGGGTGCGACACACTCTCGACGATTCGGATCGGCCGACTAACATTAGCGAGGTGGGACCGAAGCGGCAGGGGCCGACTCCCGCCCTGCTCTTTCCAGGCACCGTGATACTTTGATGCGTAGTACACCGCCCCAACCGCTGGGGCCACGATCACACCGATTACTGGTTCGCCGTCCTCGATCAGCGCAATGTTAACCGTGAACTCGCCAGTCCGCTTGAGAAACTCCTTTGTGCCATCCAACGGGTCGACTAGCCAGAAACGTTGCCATTCGCGACGCGTTTCATAGCCGAGCTGTGCTGACTCCTCGGACAGGTATGGGATGGACGGATCCAAAAGGCGAAGCGCCGCTGAAATCAACTGTTCCGAAACCACGTCGGCCTGGGTAAGAGGGGAGCCATCAGGCTTTTCCTGCACCCACGCGTCCTGAGCGCGATAGATTTCGAGGACCGCATCGCCAGCTCGGACCGCGATTCCTTTGACCGTCGCCAGCGGTATCTCGCTCGTCTTCACACCCGTCAGTGTACCTGGTTCTCCCGAGCGTCCGAGCTCGGGTTGATGCTTGCATCGCCTTGACCCACACTTGAAATCGGTCGAAACTGAGGCGGTTGACAGCTGGATTTCTCGCCTACCTGTTGAGGCGCAAGCGTTTCGAGAACCCGGTCATTGTTGTCTCCGGGTTGCCGCGCTCGGGCACATCGATGCTGATGGGGATGCTCTCAGCCGGTGGCATCGAGCTGGTAGCTGATGGCATCCGCACAGCGGACGAGGACAACCCGAAGGGGTACCACGAGCTCGAACAGGTCAAGGCCCTCGACAAACCCGGGGACAAGGCCTGGCTCGGCGACGCACGTGGGAAGGCCCTGAAGATCATCTCGTTCTTGCTGCAGTACCTGCCCGACACGTACGATTACAAGATCATCTTCGTACGGCGGCACCTGCCGGAAGTCCTGGCATCACAGAAAAAAATGTTGCAGCGCCGCGGAGAGAGTGCAGAAGGTGTCAGTGATGATGAGATGTCCCGTGTGTTTGCCGCGCATCTCACAAAAATCGAGAAAGTGCTCGCAAGTCGAAAAAACTGTGACGTCCTCTATGTGGAACATCGTGACACCGTTGACGATCCGTCGACCGTTGCCCTGGAGATCAACGACTTTCTCGGCGGACACCTCGACACCCGAGCGATGACCGCCGTGGTGGATCCACAACTTTATCGAAATCGAACATGAGACCAACCTCTACGATGACGGGGGTGTCGACGAACATGTTGTTGTTCGCTGCAATATTTGTTCTTGCCACGCCAGCCGTAGCGCACGCGTACGTCGGTCCGGGAGCAGGATTCGCATTCGTCTCCTCAATCTTCATTATCATCTTCACCACGTTTCTTGCAGTTCTAACTCTGTTGACCTGGCCGATTCGGTGGATGGTTCAGCGTATCCGTGGGAGTAAGGCTCTCGCCGCAGCACGGGTGCGTCGGGTCGTAGTTCTGGGACTTGACGGACAGGACCCTGAGCTTACTGAAGAGTTCATGCGTGAGGGTCTACTCCCAAACTTCACCCGTCTCAAGGAGCGCGGCACGTTCGTGCCTTTACGGACGACCCTCCTGGCCGAGTCCCCGGTTGCGTGGACGTCATTTCAGACCGGCTGCAACCCTGGCAAACACCGAATTTTTGACTTTCTGGTACCCAACCGAAAGTCCCATCTCCCAGAGCTGTGCTCAGCCCGTGTCGAGCCTCCTAAGCGGACACTCCGATTGGGACCATTTCGGATTCCGCTTGGCAAACCGATGATTCGTTCGGGTCGTCGAAGTCAACCATTCTGGAAGATACTGGGTGAGCACGGCATTTTTAGCACCGTGATTCGAGTTCCGATCACGTTCCCCGCAGAAAAATTTAGCGGCGTTTTACTGTCGGCGATGAGCGTACCAGACCTGAAGGGCAGCCAAGGGACGTACTACTACTTCAGCAATGACGGATCCGAGGAAGACGAGGGTGGTCTCGCGGCACAGATGACCAGTGGCGAGCGGATTCGGATCGATGGGAAGGGTACTGTTGGCCGCGCCTTGATTCCCGGTCCGGAAAACACCCTCCGCGAGAGCGGAGATCCCCTCAATATTCCACTCGAGATCCACATAAAGGGCCAGGATGCCGAGCTGTCGATCGATGGCGCGCGCTACCCGATCACCCACCGCGAGTACACACCCTGGATCGAACTCGGTTTCAAGCCCGCACCAGGCGTTACTGTGACTGGCATCGTCCGCTTTTATCTGCTCGAGACCTCGCCGCACATCAAGCTGTATATGACGCCGATCAACATCGACCCGAACAGGCCAGCACTTCCGATCTCTCATCCGTTTACCTATGCCGTGTATCTGTCCAAAACACAGGGGCTTTACTCGACATTGGGTCTGGCAGAGGACACGTCCGCACTAAACGAAGAAGTGGTCGACGAAGACGCGTTCCTGAAACTAACCCATCTGATTCACGCGGAGCGAGAGAGAATGTTCTTCGACGCACTCGACAAGACGAATCGTGGCGCGGTCGTGTGTGTGTTCGACATCACGGACCGTGTTCAGCACATGTTCTTTCGGCACCTCGACGACGCTCATCCGGCTAATCAGGGTCGTGACACCACAACGCATCGGAATGTCATTCGAAAGTTGTATCAGGACATGGACGATCTTGTTGGCCGGACTATCGACCGACTGGATGACAACACGGTACTCATGGTGATGTCCGATCACGGCTTCAAGCCGTTTCGACGCAGCGTCAATCTCAACACCTGGCTTTACCGGCACGGTTTTCTCGCCCTCAAGAACAATGGCCCTACAGGCGCCGATTACTTCCGCGACGTCGACTGGTCACAGTCGAAAGCCTATGCGGTGGGATTCGGTGGCATCTATATCAATCAGGCCGGGCGAGAGGCGCAAGGAATTGTCGCTCCCGGTGAGGAAACCGCTCGGGTCAAGCACGAGATCAGTGAAGGACTGCGCCAACTCTACGATGACAAAGAAGGAACGCATCCGGTTCGTGCAGTCTACGACTCGAGCCAGGTGTACTCGGGCCCGTATGTCGACGAAGCACCTGACCTCATCGTCGGGTTCAGACCTGGTCACCGTGTTGGCTGGTCATCGGTGACCGGAGGTGTCAGCGAGGACGAGATCGAGGACAACATCCGGCCGTGGAGCGGCGACCACAACTTCAACCCACCTGACGTCCCGGGCATGTTGTTCGTCAACCGAAAGCTCGCCGCCACCGACCCAAGCATTATGGACATCGGTCCGACGGTGCTCGACCTGTTTGGTGTACCTGTCCCGCCCTATTGCGATGGTGAGTCGCTAATGCCGGCCGTGCCCCCAATAACTCAGAAGGCGGTCGCCGAGCCGGCCGCGCGACAGGCGGAAGTCCGATGATCGTACGTCAAGCACGCGTCATCCCAATCGCCCTTGTGGTGGTAACGCTCGGGACACTCCTGGTCAGACTGCTCACCGGTCCCGTTGGTGCCCAAAGCGATCGCCGGGTGATCGTGCTTGGCATCGACGGAATGGACTACCGCCTCCTCAGCCAGTTCATCGCCGAGGGTCGACTCCCGAATTTCGAACGACTGGCTTCGGCCGGCAACCTGGCCCCTCTGGAGACGACAATGCCTCCCTTGAGCCCAGTGGCCTGGTCCACGTTTATCACCGGCATGGACCCGGGAGGTCACGGAATCTACGACTTCTTACACAGGGACCCGCTCACAGCGGAACCCCTCGAGTCGATTTACCAGGTCTCCCCGCCGGGACGTAGTTTCTCGCTCGGCTCGTGGGTTGTCCCGCTATCGGGCGGAGACGTCGTGCCACAGCGTAAGGGCACGGCCTTCTGGGAACTGCTCGACGACGCTGGGGTCGACACGACGGTCTTTCGTATGCCGGTCAACTTTCCGCCGGTTGAGTCATCGGGCCACTCGTTCTCGGGTATGGGCACACCAGACATCCTCGGCACACACGGAACGTTTACGTTCTATACCGACTACCCACCTGACAACATGAACGATCTGACCGGTGGCACCGTCCAGCTTGTCGACGTCGTCGATAATCATGTGAGTGGACATCTGACTGGACCACCGAACACCTTCCGCCGATTTCCGCGAAATGACGCTCTGCTCAGACCTGCGACTACCGAAGTCGAATATGAAAATCCCGATCTGACGGTCGATTTCAGTGTCCACGTCGACGTCGAGGCGGGTGCAGCCAAGTTTACCGTCCAGGAGACCGAGTTCATTCTCAGCGAAGGCGAGTGGAGCGACTGGGTCAGTGTGGATTTCGAAGCGGTCCCATTTCTCATTCATGTGGGAGCATCGGCACGATTCTATCTGCAGGATATCAGTCCCGATTTTAAGCTCTACGTGACACCCCTTCAAATCGACCCGGCCAAGCCGGCCCTGCCGGTGTCTACCCCGGATGACTGGTCAGCAGAGATCACCGACTCCATCGGACGTTTCTACACACAAGAACTCCCCGAAGACACCAAGGCCTACCAGGAAGGGATCTTCTCCGGGCGTGAGTTCTGGGAGCAGTCTCAGTTCGTCTACCGTGAGCAGCGCCTCGCTCTCAACCACATGCTGGAGTCGTTCGACGACGGCCTGTTGTTCTTCTACTTTTCCAGCGTAGATCAGGGCACACACATGCTCTTTCACTACATGGATCCGGACCACCCGATCCACGAGGAGGACGAACTCCTGGCTACCGGGATCCCGACACTCTATGAAGAAATGGACGGCGTCTTGGGCCAACTACTGGAGTTCATCGAACAAGACGACCGAGAGACGACGCTCATGGTAATGTCCGACCACGGTTTCTCGCCTTTTTATTGGGGGGTTAATCTGAATTCCTGGCTTCTCGAAAAGGGGTATGTAACACTACGCGACCCTTCGCGACAAGGGCAGACCCCGCTGTTCCTCAACGTCGACTGGGAGCGGACCACCGCCTATGCGGTCGGCCTCCAAGGACTCTATGTCAACCTCCAGGGACGCGAAGGCCACGGCATCGTGCCCCCATCCGATTACGAGCAGGTGCTCGACCGACTGGAAACCGATCTACTTGCGATGCGTGACGAGCGCACGGGACAGTCGCCAGTCCGCCTCGTCTTTCGTCCCAGGGACGAATGGCAAGGCGCCGACCCTGATACTGCCCCTGATATCGTTGTCGGTTACGACTGGGGCTATCGGACCTCTTGGGACAGTCCGCTGGGCCAGTTTCCGCGCGACATTTTCGTCGACAACGATGAGACGTGGAGCGGTGATCATTCGATTGACTATCGACTGGTGCCAGGTGTCTTCCTCAGTAACCGTCAAATCATGATTGACAATCCGACCTTGTCCGATCTGACAGTGACTGTCTTGGAAGAATTCGGTGTCGTACCGCTGCCTGAAATGATTGGAAAGGATGCTCTAGAGTGAGGACCCCATGTTTGGATCCAAAGTAAAAATCGACAAGGCATTACTCGAAAAGGCGACCAAGTATTCACAGATTGCGGGTTACTCATCAACCGAGGAGTTCATCAATAACGCACTTGAGAAGGAAATTGCCAAGCTCGAGGGTGCGGACTCCGAAGACGAGATTAAAAAACGCCTCAAGGGTCTAGGTTACATCTCCTAAGGCCCCGTGATTCGGGTTCATCTGCCGTGGTTACCGTTATCGACTCTGCGAATCGAGTGCTCACCCCAATCTTTGATTTGGTGTGCTCGCCATTTTTGGCGTTTCCGCCAATTTGGGCAATGACGACCATATCCCTGGTCAGCGGTGTCGTGATGGTTTGGATTTTCGGCAAGTTCTCTCAGCAGGACACCATCAAACAACTGCGTGAGCGAATCAGAGGCAACCTGATTGCTGTCCGACTCTTTCAGAGCGATATCGGCGTGGTGCTGCAGCTGCAGCGACGCATCTTTGGCGACACATTCAGTTATATGCGATACGCCCTGGTCCCGATGGCTGTGTTGTTGGTGCCGGTTCTGTTGATCATGACGCAGCTGAATCTAAGATTCGCAGCCCGACCACTCGAACCCGGAGAGTCGGCAGTGGTCAAGGCCTACGTCAGGGACGCTGGGCTGCTGGACACTGAGGTAAGCCTCGAGGTCTCTGACGGAATGACCGTGGAAACCCCGGCCGTACGAATCCCCTCCGCTCGTGAAGTCGCTTGGCGGGTGCGTGCCCAGACCCAGGGTGGGCATCGGATGAAGGTGCGGGTCGGGGACCAGGAAGTTGAGACCCGGCTCATCGCTGGGGGGGCATGGGGAGCGGTCCCCCAGCGGCGGACGGGTCGGGGCCTGTGGGATACCCTTCTGTATCCGGGCGAACCTCCCATTCCCAATAACCACCCGGTCGAAGCAGTAGAAATTGTCTACCCGCTACTCGAACTTGACGTGTTCGGATGGTCGATCAACTGGCTGGTCGCCTTCTTTGTCATGTCACTGGTCTTCGGTTTTGCCTTCAAGGACCTACTGGGTGTCGAGGTATAGTCGAGACTGCCCTCGCGCGCAGCGACTGGAACCGAAACAACGGTGGTCTTCTGCTTTTCTTGACGCCGTTGCCATGTTCCGGTCAAAATCTCTCCACATGAGCATTCGTCAATTGGGCCGATGTTGCTGTTGTATGGAGGCCCGAACGGGCCCCCGTGCCGACGGCGGACGTGTGGCGTTGACGCTTGCTGACCACGAGACATAACAACAACCACGACGCACGATACCGAAGGCCCGGGAGGCAGACGCTTCCCGGGCTTTTTTTTGGAGCGAGTAGATCATGTTTGAAGAAACTCCGGTACGATCGGTGGTCAAGGCGCTGCCCTGGCGGCTCGCTGGCGAGGCAATGTCAAGTCCGAATGCGGTCTACACGGTCCGATGCTTCCTACTACCGAGCTGACACACGAGGCCTCGTAATCGTCCAAAGTGTTGTGATGACGACTCATAACCGTCTCTTCCCAATTTTCCTAAAACTATCCGGTCGCTCGGTTTTGGTGGTTGGCGCAGGTCCCGTGGCCGCGAGCAAGCTGGGCGCGCTGGTCGATGCCGGGGCTAGGATCCACGTCGTGGCCCCGATAATCGATCCGGAGGTCGAACGGAGAGGAGTCCGGCTCAGTCAGCGGGAGTTTCGACCATCGGATCTGGATGACACGTGGCTCGTCGTGGCCGCAGCTACGCCAGACGTCAATTTGCAAGTCGCCAAAGAAGCAGAACAGCGTTGCGTCTTCGTCAATGCAGTCGATGACCCGAGTCATGCGAGTGCCTATCTTGGGGGTGTAACTCACCGCGCGGGTGTAACCTTCGCGATCTCAACGGAGGGAAGAGCCCCGGCACTGGCCGGTCTGATTCGTGAGGGACTAGAGACTGTGCTTCCGGACGCCGACCTCGAGGCCTGGATGGCAGCAGCCGAGGACATGCGTACGCAGTGGCGCCGAGACGGCATACCAATGGCCGCCCGACGGCCGCTGCTGCTGCGCGCGTTGATGAAGCGCTACGATATAGAGGTCTAGCGAGTTCACATGTCTGGATTTGTATCCCTGATCGGGGCGGGCCCTGGAGACCCAGAGCTGTTGACAGTCAAAGCCGCCCGACGTCTCGAGACTGCCGAACTGGTGCTCTACGACGCCCTGGTTAATGCCGACGTGGTGGCAATTGCCAAACGTGCCCAACGGTTCTGTGTCGGCAAGCGGGCAAGGCAGAAGACCGTCGCTCAGTCGACGATCAATAGACTGATGATTCGTGGAGCAGGGCGCGGACAGAGCGTCGTTCGCCTCAAGAACGGCGACCCTTTCGTCTTTGGTCGAGGGGGCGAAGAGGCCCTTGCACTGAGCGCAGCCGGCGTCGCCTTCGAGGTCATCCCCGGTATCACCAACGCGGTAGCTGCACCGGGTCTGGCCGGTGTTCCGATCACGCACCGGGGTGTCGCATCTGCGTTCTTGGTCCTGTCGGGACATTCGGACGGCACGTTCGCGCCACTCCTGGACGACGTCGCACCTCACAGCATGACAGTGATTGTGCTCATGGGCCTAGCGGCACGGAAAAAAATTGCGGACCGGCTCCGACAGCGCGGGTGGAGGGCAAACACACCGGTCGCGATCATCCTGGCAGCCGGAACGTCTCGAATGCAGACCTGGACTGGCAGATTGGATGAGCTGGGACAGGCCGACATCTCCGCCAGTGGTGACGCACCTGGCACAATTGTGGTTGGCGACGTCGTCAGATTCCGACCATCCCACGAGGCGAAACGAGGCCCCGTTCAACTCGCTGAGATCATGGCAGTCCCACAGAACGGCCGAGGTGTAATGTGACATGGAAGAATCTGTTGTTTGAACGGATGCCGTCAGCATTGGCCGACGAAATTGAGACGTTCGAGAGCCAGATCGCACTCCGACGCCAGGGCAAGATAGACGAAAAAGTCTTTGCGGAAACCCGCCTCCGTCGCGGTGTCTACGGTCAACGCTACGACAACGGCCAACGTAACGATGGTACTGGGGCCAAGCCACTGTCGTTCCCGTCGAACGGGCTCACCAAGGGGCCTGAAACCGTTTGGGATGCCCCCGGGATGATGCGTATCAAGATCCCGTTCGGAGATTTGACACCCGAACAAATGGATGCGCTGGCAGACGTCGCGGAGGAGTACAGCGACGAAGTCTGCCACATCACGACCCGGCAGGACGTACAACTGCACTTTGTGCATATCGAGGATACCCCCGACCTCATGCGTCGGCTGGCAGCCGTCGGAATCACCACGCGTGAGGCCTGCGGGAATACGGTAAGAAACGTAACCGCATGCCCCCTAGCCGGCGTGTGTCGAGATGAAACCTTCGACGTCACACCTCATGCCATGAGGTGCATGCGTTTCCTACTTGGTCATCCCGACACGCAAGACTTCGGTCGGAAGTTCAAGGTTGCCTTCTCCGGTTGCGCCGAACATGCGTGCGGCCTCGTGACGATGCACGACCTTGGCTTGATCGCCAGGACAAGGGTGAAGGATGGCGTGGAACAACGCGGATTCGAGACCTATGTCGGCGGTGGTCTCGGTGCCGTGCCCCACCAAGCCAAGCTGTTCGATGAATTTCTACCAGAATCTGAACTGCTTCCGACCGCACAGGCGATCGCTCGCGTGTTTGCACGTCTGGGCGAGAAAAAGAACCGAGCCCGGGCCCGGATCAAATTTCTGGTCGCCCAGCTCGGACTCAAGGAGTTCAAACGCCTAGTAGATGAGGAACGCAAATCGCTCCCATTCGACGAACGATGGACAGCGGATCTTCAGCTTGAGACGACAGCTAGACAGGTCTTCTCAGAGAGGAGCGAATCCCTCGGCGACACAAGTCATCTCGATGGCTTCGACGAGTGGTACCGGACGAACGTCTATCGCCAGCGACAACCAGGATACGTCGTCGTAACGGTCGCTCTACCACTTGGGGACCTGACGTCGCATCAGATGCGTGCGCTCGCTGCGAGCAACAGACGTCATGTCGGAACCTCAGTGCGCACAACCGTTGAGCAGAATATCGTGCTCCGATGGGTCAGCGAGACGGACCTCCCCCAGCTATACACCGATCTGAAGGCCAATGGGTTAGCAGAAGCAGGGGCCGGCACGATCACCGATGTCACCGCATGTCCAGGCACTGACACCTGTAAGCTTGGAATTGCCTCGTCTCGTGGCCTGGCCGGTGCCCTTCGAAAACAGTTCTCCGGCGTGACCGGCGATCTGGATCCGAGTGTCGAAGGGCTCCGG
>Ga0315338_1003710_pt1 | contig 12978 bp, 17 predicted proteins | sample ASW8metaG_FD_204518 | JGI IMG/M metagenome (GOLD analysis project Ga0315338, IMG submission 204518) | Ammonia-oxidizing marine archaeal communities from Monterey Bay, California, United States - ASW #8 | ecosystem: Environmental > Aquatic > Marine > Coastal | place: USA: California | collected... | reverse complement strand
ATCGACATGAGAGTTTTGTATCTTTCGTAGTATGATATAACCGGCTTGTATTTGCTATACCTGCTCTCTGATGGATCTTTCTGAAGAAACACAATGAACTTATCGCAGTGCCTCTTTGCTTCCTCAAAGGTATAGATGTACCCCGGATGGAGTAAATCAAAGTTGCCTGCTGTAAATCCTACCTTCATAACTAATCACACTCCTGTGGGAGATAAAATTACATCCGCCACTTCTTGAATTTGTTTACCAAATTTAGACCACGGCCTAGGCATATGAAAATCCATATACCATCCCATCAATAAAGCATTTTCGTCCCACGGAGGAAAATCCCCATGTCCTCTATCCAATCTATTACTGCAAAATCCGCCAGGTCTCCTCACAGTAAAGAATCTGTCTGGATGTTTTGCAATCCACTTTTTGAGTTTGGCTTCTTGGTAAGATTCTTCTGCATACCAATGGGGGCAATTAATACCTTCTGGAGCATGATCATAATTATTTTCTTTCCATTTCAAATTTTCAATCGATTCTTTAAATGAAGGAATTAAATTTAAAGTTTCTTTTCTTAATTTGCCGCTACCTGCACTATAACATGTTGGAATGCATACTCCGCCCTCCGATGCTTCGCCAGCAGTATTCCAAACTCCTGTTTGTGGATTAAATTCTGCATTGGTGTTGTAGTGAATTAATGGCTCAATTTCTCTCGAAATGGGTTCCACAGAATCAACAAAATATTGTTTGGACAATGGCATCATATCAATATCTGAAATTAGCCACATCGTATCTGGTTCAAACTGTGTATACCAATATCTTGCCCATTGTGCTTGCGTGTGGATGGGAACGTTGTCTAGTTTTTCTAACTCAACAACTGTTCCATATTCGGTAGAAAGTTTAGACGCATCGCCAAGATAAACTAAAACCGGTTCAATGCCAATCATTTCTTTCCACACTCTAGAAACCACTGGCCAATAATCCGAATAAAAAGGATTGTCGTTACACGACATTATAACTTTATCAATTTTCATGCTGAGACCTCTTCTGAATAGTGTTCGTTTAATAGAGACTTTATTATGTCAACATCTGCATTGATGATTGAAACATTTTCGGGTATTTCTTCGATTGTTTTTTCAGCAGAAATTGAAACATAATCTTTAGTTTTGTGGTAATTGTTGTATTCACAAAAAGCCTTTGCTAAATCATGTAAACTGACCCTATAGCACTCATCCAATGAGATATAAGAACCGTGGGTGTCTAAATTTTCTAAAATTTTATCTGCAACATCGTTCACATTCACAAAATAACGAATGGTGTCTTCTACATTTACACCAATCTCTTTTCCTTCATTTTTAAAATTCTCCCAGAGATCTAAAACACTTCCAGTAGAGAAAAAGAAATTAACTCCTTGAATTACAGAAAAGTTGTTTTCTAACATCATTTTTTCCATAAGAAATTTAGAAGAGCCGTAAACACTAGTGGGATTAATTGCTTTATCTGTGCTTACTGCAACCACATTCTTTACATTATTGCTTTTTGCCACATCAATGATGTTTCTGCTTCCGTCAATGTTTACCTGAACTGTTCTAGTTGGATTATTTTCACATATTCCAATATATTTCATGGCGGCTGTGTGAATAATATAATCTATATCATGTTTCTTAACAACAGAATCCATAATATCTTTGTTGTGTGATATGTCTGAGGAATAAAAAGAAACACCAGGATATTTTAACTGTACTTCTTTCTCCCTTACTTCAGAGTGAGATAGACTTACTACATTGTGTCCGTTATCAACGCACTTGCCGATGATGTGTCTTCCTAAAAACCCTGTCCCACCTGTTATTAATATATTCATTTTAACACCTTCTGTAAATGTTCGTATTTTTTAATATTATCTTTGTTTACATAAACTTGTTTGCCCACAAATTCATTATCATGGTATTCGCCACACCCCGGACATGGAAGACAGCATTCTGGGTTTTTACATGTTTCATCTCTAAACCAATGTCCATCACCCTTTTCAAATTCAAACCCGCAATGCCATTCTGGGATTTCTTTATGCCACCAACCTTCTCCTCTGAGTCTTGGGATAGGCATTGAATGTTTTTCTTCGTGCGGGAATTGGTGGGGAAACCAGTCATCGTGTACATATATCTTATCAATTAAATTTGAATATATTTCATATTGTAAAAACATTTGGTCTATGCCATGTTTATTAAATCTTTGTTGTTTTTTAATTTCAAAATTTTCAATTTTATGTTTTATGTCTTTTAATACACCGCCTCTTACTCCCCACGCACCACCACAAATTACCCAACCATGTTGACACATATCTCTAATTATATGAACATCTTTATCACTCTCTAACCATTCATCAACTGCTGCCTTGTCCCGAACATTTAATCTTGAATCTGTATCTCTGAATATTGCAACATCAACATCTGGGTCTGATGCAGCAAAGAATCTCCAAAACATACCGTTCCAAGACTCGTCTTGTTCCATCTCTACAACTTCTACGTTGTCTCTTTTTCGCAATTCATCTATTGCTTCCTTTGGAACATTTGGTGAAATGTAAAAACGACAGATCCAATCTTGCCATTCCTTTTCTGCAATATCAGCATTCAATATGGCTCCCATCACATAATGTAGTGAGTTGCCCCAAATACTAAAACTAATCACTTTTTTCATATTCATCGTCCTGGTATATAAAATTGTCTTTCAGTTCAAGATAATCAGATGATTCTTTGTTTGTTGTTTCGTCTTCAAAATATATCTGACCCACAAAATCATCCGAATTCTTTCTTTGTGTTGGAAACCCAGTGTTGCTTTCTTTTTTGTGCGTTCGTCGCATCCAATCCATTCTGCCGGACCAAATGTTGTAGTGAGGAAAAGAATCATGAATGAAGGCATCATCCGGTGCGCCAATGCGATAAACAACACCCCTCAGAAATTTTTGATCAATGCCGTGATTATCATACACATCTAATGATATTGACTCGGGGATTCCTCTTTCAGTTTTAAACCTCTCAACACCAACCCAATCCTTAATCACATCTTTTATGTTTTCGGGCATCACTATGCCTTCGTGTTCATGTGGTTTGTAAACTCCTTTCACTATTCCTCTGAAAAGTTCTTTGGTTTTGCATCCCCACATACCGCCCATTATTGGTTCACTGTGCATTGGGTGGTCCCTCATTATATGAAGGATTTTTTCACTCTCTAACCATTCATTTACTGCTGCTGCTTCCCGTTCAGTAAGACGGCAATCGACATCTCGGGACACCATTATGTCTACATCGGGGTCGGATATGGGATAAAATCTCCAAAACATTCCATTCCAACCTTCGTCTATATTCATGAATATTAATTCAGTATTATCAAACGATTGTAAATGTTCTATGATATCTTTTGGCGTGGTGCTTCCAATATAGTAGCGACAGGTCCAATCAGGATATAGATGTTTGGCTAATTCAGCATTTCTGATCGCACCAACATTATAAAACGGGTTATCGCCCCATATACTAAAACTGATTACCTTTTTCATGTATGTGTCCTTGACTCTTCTTGGCTCCAAAGATAATGATACATTATCTTATCGGTAATTACAACTTCATTTTTCAATAAACCTGAACTTAGTAACCGATCACAATAATCGCTATCTTCTCCAAAATCTTTTTCTGGAAACCGAATCTTTTTTGCATATTCTGTTCGTACTGGATTGAGATGATTTACTGGTCGATGTTGCACACCAAACCCATCTTTATAGTGACCACCATATTCGTTTGCATGTTTGAATAACATTGTTTGATTTCCGTCCACATAGTACATTCCAGCAAATCCAATACAATCTAAATCATCATTCTCTTCTATTGTTTTGATTATAATATTAGTATAGTCTTCATCTACCAAATCATCGTCATCTATAAAACAAACATAGTCACCAGAAGCCCTATCCAGCACCTCATTCCGTTTTTGTCCAACTGATTTTTCTCCACCATCAACATTTATTATAATTTCAATTTTCTGTCTATTTTCATCGGTCATGTGCATATTTAAAAACGAAAGAAGCCTATTAAGAAGTGCTTTTCTTTCTTCATCATCTAATGTCAGAATACCAACTGTCAACAACTTTTGATTCTCTTTCCTTTTTTTTACTGCAACCTCAATCCTTTCCTTGACTCTTTCTGCAAAACTTCTTGCATATTCTAAAGATCTGTTGTAATTCTCCTCTATGTACGGAAGCATTTTGTCATAAGTTTCGGATGTTATTGTTGAGTTAATTTTAGTAATCAACTCTTGGATGTCTCCATTATCTGTGATTATCATTCCTCTCGTATCAAAATAATCACCAATGTTAGGACATCCAAAATACACAGGAACTGTTTTTGTAGTAAAACAATCAATAAGTTTTTCAGTAAAGTAGTCATCAACGGAACAGTTTTCAATTGCAACACTAAATTGACTACCAAATAAATGCTTCTTGTTATCTTCTGGTAACATCTCAACTTCACCATCGGGAATTGGCATTCTAGTGCTTCCATAAAACCTCAATGGTATCTTCAACCAATCTTTGTGTATCCATAAATGTTTTCTTAATTCATAACCATCTAATGTTCGATAGTGACTGGTGCATAAAAAACTCAACTCATACTTCTTGTTCGACCACGAACTCTTTACTGCGTCTTCATCAAAAACGCCAAGACCGTCAACATGATTAATATGTCCCTTGTTTAACCAAGTTGTACCGTAAGGAAACGCCATTGCATTTGAACATTGACTTATGATGGATTTATCTGATGTGAGAATTAAATCATATTGCCTATGATTAGCAATTACAGCATCAATATTTTCTCTATTTGGAGAATGGTATGCCTCATTGGAATTGACATAAACTTTAAATGCCGAAGGTTCTTCAAAATGAACTTGATATTCTGGATAACCTGGAACCGTTTCTGTACAAATTTTTTGCATATTTGGACCAAAACGAGAAACATGAATTTCAACAGGTTCATCAAATTCCAAAACTCCATCCTCAAAAAGATAGTGTGCATGTAAACATTTTGCGGGTATTTTACTCATAATGTGGTTTCCTGTTGCTCATACCAAAGGTTTGCTTCTTTTAATCTACTGATTTTGTGTTCTCTGCCAATAGTGAAATTAACATGAACAACTACTTCGTTTCCTGTTCTAGTTTCAGGTTCATTCCAATATAAATGTCCGTTCTTGACAAACTCTACCGGATAAATTGCTGCTTGTATTTTGTTGTCTAGCACATTTTCCTTTAGAATTTCATTTGTAATTTCTTGATCGTACATACATTCACTCCCCATTTTACCATATTGATAACTCATTTCAAAGAATTTCTTAAACATTTCATGAACACACTTTCTATTCTTTATGAACATAAAACCTGTACATATTTCCATAAATGGAGAATCAGAAGCGAAATATATGTCAATATCTCGGTCATTATTTTCTTTGAGGTTCTTGTCAATATTGAGGATGTCTCCCGTAGGATCTTTGCAAAAAACAACATCACAGTCAGTATAAATTAACGACTCTCTTTCTTGTAATTCTCTTAATATGATTTGTATCTTAGCCTCAGTCACTCGCCTAAATTCATTTCTTCCATATTCATGAAAATTATCTCCAACAGACACATCAAAATATTTAGTTTCACATTGGTACTTGTTCTGTATTATGTCTTGCGATTCTTTATCTAAACAATATACAATTACATTTTCTTCTATTCCCACATTTCTTGTGCTAAGAATAAAATTCTCACATAATTTAAGTGAACCTTTAGTTGTAAATGTAATATACTTCATTCTGTTATTATTTTTCTGTAGAGCATATCATCTGGAGATTCTAGAAAAGTAACCTTGTGGAAATTCTTCATCGCAATATGTTTATGTGTAAGGTAGTAGTTACGCCATGTATCTTTATCGTTTAATTCTCTCAAAACATTCATAATATCATCTATACTATCTACAATTATCATGCCACTCGTATCAAAATAATCACCAATATCGGGTGCGCCCCTATAGATGGGAATTGTTCCTGTAACAAAACAATCTGTCAGTTTTTCTGTAAAATAAGAAGGATATTTATCATTTTCCAACACAATAGAATACATGTATGGTATTAGCCCTTCAGACTTATCGTGCCAAACATCACTTCCATCTTTAAGATGACATCCCTTATTCACACCAAAGGAAGCGTTTGTAATCGAACCGAAAACGTGTATTGGTGGTTCTATATTTTCAATATCTCCGACAGATAAAGTATATTTCTCCTTAAATTCAACTATTGAAGGTGGACCACATTCTTCTTTTATTCTTTCGTATAAATCATACCTCAGTTGATGACCTTTACACATGTTCTTGTTTGAGGATATAAAAGAATTCATGGAACTACCTTCCTTATAGTGTATGTCCCATTTTTCTTTATGAATCCAAGGTAAAGTGCTACCAGCAAAACAAAACTGAATCTTATCATGAAGTTCTACTAACTCCTTGTCGCATGTAAAAATTACATCATATGCATTTATCAGTTTTTGCAATGCTGGAGTTATACCATCTACCTTAAAGTTTCCTTCTTCGTCCGTAGTATATAATTTTGAAAAGAACGGAACGATAGAGCGAGACTCACACAACCATGCGCACTTCTTTGCTCTTCTTCTCTCTTTTTCCATTCCGACTTCAATGGCAACATCAATCCATAATTCAACATCGCCCTGAACATCTTCCCAAGAAAACAACCTGGGTTTCATATTGGAACATGAAGACTGGTGGGGTGAAAAAGGCATACCATAAATTTCCCACTTCATATTTTATCTCCCGTTGACTGCCATTCAATCATCTCTTCATCCATACCAAGTTTTCTCAAAGATTCTTTCTTTGACTCTACATCTGCAAGTCCCATTGTAATGTAAGTATTTTCATTTGTGTGTCCTGGCCAAACGCAATAATCAGGACCAACAAACTTTATATTCATATTATTAGCAAATGCAGGAATCAGAGCAAACAAAGGTTCGTGGTCAAATACTCCTTTATTGTTCTCGATTATATCATTTCCTAAGTGTATCCAAGTTTCAATAAATCTTTTTGCTTCTGACGTATTTCCGAAGTATAAAGGAGAAGCCTTCATTCCTGAAATTTCTCCGTTTGCAGTAGCAAACACCACATCAACCGATTCATCAAATGTATCAAATACATCTAACGTCTTATGAATTCTACTATCTATATCCATCCACACTAGGGGTTCGTTATACTCTTCTAGTCTTTCTAGGATATAAGCAGGTTTACTGAGACAATTTGCTTGATATGATCCTAACGACTCCTTTTCACGAATATCATGAGGAATACTCAACGACTCGCATTCTTGCTTCAATCGTTTTGCATGATCGCTATAGTAGGTCGTGCCTTCTATGTCACTATAGAAACTAATTATTTTTATTTTCATAATAAAAAATCCAAAAGTTATCCATTGCCGATATGGTACTTTGGTATCAACTCCCAATCATCTTTATCTTTATAAGGTAAAATTTTTATCTGCTTGACATTAATTTTAGGGTCATCATCTTCTAGCGTGTCTGTAATTTTTAATAAACCCCACTCTTCCAATAGAGTCGCAATTGTGTTTCTTCTGCCAATATCACTATCCGAAATGTCAGACTCTAAACCATCCAACTCAAACAATTCCTTAAAATGCATAATAGCATATCTTCCTCTTTTGTGGAGTATATGACACGATTGATATAATTTGTTTTCTTTTCTAGAAGAAAGTCCTATTCGGGTAAGAGTTTCTTTAATTTTAAGAAAGTCATCACGCATGTCAAGAGTTATTTCTATTCCTAACCCCTCAAAAATATCATCTTGTTCTGCACACATAATAAATATTCCTTCATCATTTTATACACACTATGTATGACTTTACTTCTTTATGCCCCCACCAGATAAATATTGCTTCATTTCTAAAATATCATCTCTTGTCAGTAAGTCTATTATTTCTTTTGTTTTTGAATTTGAATAACCATAATATTCCTTCACCACATCAAACCCGTCCTCTGTTTCGTTTTTTAACCACTTACTATATCTCTTCCTTTTTCGTATCACGTTCAGGTGATAATCAAACTGCATATTTTTATCAAGAAATGGAAACTGGTTCATCTGATTTGAATGTATTATTGTGTCTATAAAATAAGATAAACATCTATTCACCACAAATGGGACATATTCCTTTTCTGCCAGTTCATCGCCTAATATGATTTGTTCCTTAGTGTAGTTTATTGCATTTAAGTAATCAAAAAGTTTCAATTCTTTACCACTGCAACTACATGTTCTCTTCGGATAATATCAAAGTCGTTATGTATCCCAACGCGAGAACGTGCATCATAAAGTATTATGTCACCTTCTTCATATGCGACTATGGGAATATCTCCGTTAGATATAGGGAGTCCACATCCCATTGATATAATCTTCGCTTCACAAAACGACCCATCAATAGAGTCTTTTACTTTGTAAATAATTCCACCCTGAGATACCTTCTCTTCTTCATAATCAATCTTCTCGAGGATTAGGTGATCACCTTCTGCTATCATTTGTTTCATTTGAATTCACATCCCATCATTAATTCTACTATACACGCGACTAAGTTAATTTCCTGATCTGCTACGAATGCAGACTTGTATTGATATTCGGCTAAAATCAAAACTGCTTGTGGAATAGAAGATGGTGTGATATAATCATATAGACCATCGTAAACTTTCCTAAACAACTCTGAGGGAGCATTATCTAAATTCTCCACTGCCCACTTTCTTGCATTGGTGAAGTCTTTCGTCTTCATGTGACTCACCAAATCCTTAATATGTATCTCTCCAATTTGAGTCAAGATACCAGTATCGATTTCCCCCGCAATAGAATACCGCTGTAACTCGTTCAGCACCCTCCTGAAATCGGGGAAGTGCTTCATGATCAACTCTACGAGAACTCTTTCCTCATAGGGGATTCCTTCGTTATCTAAAAGATACTTCACCCTGTCCATGAACTGAGATGCTAACTTTGGTTTCTCTTTCTTCGGAACAGAGAAGTTAACCGTTGTGCATCTTGAGTGTAGTGGTTCAATGATACGATTCTTGAAGTTACATGTGAGGATGAATCGGCAGTTGTTACTGAACTCTTCAATGAAACCACGCAATGCAGGTTGGGTTGACTGTGCGTTTGAATAATCAAATTCGTCCAAGATTACTATCTTCTTACCACCAGACAACGAAACTGTACTGGCAAAATTACGAATCTTTGTTCGTAATGTGTCAATGTTTCCATCTTCCGAACAGTTGATTATAATGTAATCTGTGTCAAGTTCGTTGCATAGTGCCTTTGCAATGGTAGTCTTACCACACCCTGCTCCGCCAGAAAGAAGGAGATTTTGCACCTCCCCAGAATCCACCATCTGTTTGAAGGTGTTTTTGATTGACTCTGGGAGAATACAATCGTCTATAGTCTGTGGACGGTATTTCTCGCACCAGAGATATTCTGTTTGTTCTTTTGTAATCATGTTGTCCTATCGGGTTTGATCATATGGTGTATGGACGAATTCAATTGTCTTGTTATAATTCTTATCGTTCTCTAACATATCATCCATCAGTCCTTCAAAATTATACTCTGGATTCCACCCAAGTCTATCTCTAATTTTAGAAGAATCTCCTTTTAGATCATGAAGTTCTTCTGGTCGTAGAAACCTCTCATCTAATGTTACATAATCCCGATAATCCATCCCTAACTTTCCGAACACATAGTCACAACAATCTCGGACAGTGTGTGACACACCAGTAGAACAGACGTAATCATCTGCTTTGTTTTGTTGTAGCATCATCCACATCGCTTTTACATAGTCCTTTGCATGTCCCCAGTCTCTGCTTGCATCCAAATTTCCCAATGCAAGTTCAGTCGCTTCGCCTATTTTGATTGCAATTGCACCTTGAACTATTTTGCTTGTCACGAAGTTAGATCCCCTACGAGGCGACTCATGGTTGAACAGAATACCGTTGCTGATATGCATACCATAAGACTCCCGGTAATTGCTACCGATGTTGAACGCAAACACCTTCGCACATCCGTAAGGACTCACAGGACGCATTGGTGTTGTCTCTCGCTGATACCCATCATCATCAATACAGTTTCCGAACATCTCAGAAGAAGATGCTTGATATATTTTTACATCGGGACACACAATCCGGCACGCTTCAAATATATTCAACACACCAACCGCGACTGCTTGTGCCGTATAGACTGGAACATCAAAACTAATTCGGACATGAGACTGTGCTGCAAGATTGTAAACTTCATCTGGTTGAACCTTCTCAAGAATGTGAATCAACGAAGATAAGTCTGTCATGTCCCCATAATATAATTTCAATTGATCATAACAACTATCTAAACGAGCAGTTTGGTTCTCTGCTACCGAGTTTCTCTTGAGAATACCATGAACCTCATATCCCTTCTCCAAAAGAAACTCCGCGAGATAAGAACCATCCTGTCCGTTGATGCCTGTAATTAATGCTTTTTTCATTTTCGTGCATCCTCATAGTTCTCAACGAACCAATCTATACTTTTCTGTAAACCCATTTCAATAGGAACAAATGTATAATTGGGAAGTAATGATTTCAGTTTATTATTGTCTGACGGTTTGTGGAACTGTCCATCCATCTTTTTGTTGTATGTGATGTTTCCCTCAAACCCCATCCTATGTGCTATCTCTTGTGCAATGACAGAGATACAAATTTCCTCATCTGGTGAAACAATCAATGGTTCAGGATCATCATAATTCTCCAATACCCATTGTGTAATATTACCAACATCTTTGGAATATATGAACTCACGATATGGTAGCCCTGTGCCCCATATTTCAAAATCTGTGTTGTTCTGTTTTGCTATATAACACTTATGAATTAAAGAGGGAATCACATGTCCAGAATCCAAATTGTAATTATCATGTGGACCGTAAATATTACAAGGGATTATAGTGACAAAGTTGGAACCGTATTGGTCCCGATATGCTCTGCTCTGGACCTCTAACATTCTCTTCGCATAAGCATATGCATAATTGGAGGGATGGGGTTCTCCTGAATGTATCTGATCTGTCGTTAAGGGATATGTCGCATCAGCAGGGAAGACGCAGGTGGAAAGGAACGACACAACCTTCTTTACGCCTGTAAGTCTCGCTGCTTCAAGGAGGTTGGTGTTCATTACCATGTTCTCATAGTAAAACTCACCAAGATGCTCCGAGTTGGCTTTGATGCCGCCAACCTTTGCAGCACAATGAACAATGGAATCTATATTATTTAGTGTAATATATCGAACGATTCCACGAAGGTTCATTAAATTAAGATTTCGTCTTGGGGGTTTAAATTTTGAATTTATTGCAGAACCAACTAATCCATTTCCACCAGTTACTAATGTGTTCATATGTCACCCGTTGTAGTATGAATCAGACTCTAGTGCAACCCAATAAATAACATCATCATTTAATTTCTTGAATTGACTAATCACTTTGTCTGTAATGCTAACATCATAATTGCCGGTAAGCATCTTGAAATTTTCTGCCTTGAAGTAAAAACTAAAATCGTGATCTCCATGTGGCAGTTGACCAAGGCTCACTGAATAATTATTTGTTGTTGGATCATTCTTATCGAGTGCGACAATTTCTATCTCATCCCCGTTAGAACGAACCACGATGTCTGAAACCTGAAGAACAGATGCTGCCCTTAAAATATCATTGAGTGTATTGTTGGTTAATGAAAATTCAACAACTATATCCGGCATTTTAATTTCTTTGTCTACTACTGTCAATAAACGAGGATCAGAATAATAGTAAGTTACTTCTGATTTTTTGTTAACATCTCGAATAATAACATAATTTTCATGAAATTCAAACTCAGGAGTATCGAATAAAGAAACAGTTCCTAAAAATTTATTTAAGTCCCAAATTCCAAACTCAGTATCAAAAGTTTCTTCAAGAGTTGCCTTGCCCATTACATTTTTAATGGGGGAAACTGTTTTGATATCATTTCCTGGTTTTACCAATATATTTGAATTGATAGAAGCAAAGTTCTTAAAAATGTCAAGAGTTCGCTTTGATAAAGTTAAAGCAGTTTTTGTTGTTGTCATAATATAATCTCCAATCATTGACAAGTTGTATTATACCTTGCCAATTACGTTTCACAAGACAAAAATTTAAAATATCAACCGCCGTCCATGAAATCCTCATAAGCATCGGGGTCAATTTCACCATTCATAACACCGTCAAGATGTTTCTTCTCGCTGTATCTCTTTCTTCTTCTTTTTGATTTTCTTTGTCCCCCACGATTCATATCGCGCGCGTCTTCATACTCATTGTATGACTTATTGTTATTGTTTTGGTTTCGTTTTTTACGGGCCACTTAACTAAAACTCCTTTCTATAATTCAACCCATTGGCTGTTGTCTTGATCTGATATGTAAATATACAACTTACCAACAGAACTATTGAACCAATGATCCCCTTCGTTTGGAACCTCTGGTGCAATGTCTGAGTTGGTAAAATTCATCGTGCCAGTTGAAGAAAACCGTTCCCATCCACGTTTTTTTCCATGCTCTGGGGAATAACCGGAAACGTTGTTTCTATTTGCAATATATGTTTTTCCCTTGCGAGTGACTACATTGCCTTCATTATAAACAACAGGTGATCCGTCAGAATTTCTAATTTTATGTTCACCTAAAAACCTAATGTTAGCATCAACACTCATTTTTGTTCTTCTTTTTTCCTCGTTCAATAGCATCATGAAATATTCCAAGTTTCTGGTTTGCAAATAATCTCATGTAATTTCTATCATCTTTATTTGTGTTACGTTGAAACATAAACCCACGCTCTGCAACGAAATCATAAATGGGATCTTTCTTCCAAAATACTCTAACATATACGTCTTTGACTTTCTCAAATGTTG
>Ga0315338_1003708_pt1 | contig 12987 bp, 9 predicted proteins | sample ASW8metaG_FD_204518 | JGI IMG/M metagenome (GOLD analysis project Ga0315338, IMG submission 204518) | Ammonia-oxidizing marine archaeal communities from Monterey Bay, California, United States - ASW #8 | ecosystem: Environmental > Aquatic > Marine > Coastal | place: USA: California | collected... | reverse complement strand
CTTCCCCTGTAGGAGCGGGTTCACCCGCGAATACGGTAGCGGCGACAACAGTGAACGGCCGGTGGACATTGGCCAGCAGGCCCGGCCCTTTCGCGGGTGAACCCGCTCCTACGCAGGCTTGTGCTTCCCCTGTAGGAGCGGGTTTACCCGCGAATACGGTAGCCGCGACAACGGTGAACGGCGGGTGGACATTGGCCAGCAGGCCCGGCCCTTTCGCGGGTGAACCCGCTCCTACGCGGGCTTGTGTAAGAGCGGCTTCAAAGAACAGCGCAAGCGTACCTCAGCAGCGCTCAGCGTATCTGGTGCTTGTGCAACAACCGATAGAACGTCGGCCGTGAAATGCCCAGCACCTTGGCCGCCAAGCTCAGGTTGTCGCTGTGCCGGTTGAGCACATCGCACAGCGCCTGGCGCTCGGCGCGCTGCTTGTATTCTTCCAGCGTGCCCAGCGGCTGTTGTTCCGGGTCGAGCAGTTGCAACCCCAAGTCCTGCGCCTCGATCTGCCGCCCTTCGGCCAGCACCAACCCGCGGCGCACGCGGTTGGCCAGTTCGCGCACATTGCCCGGCCAGTCATGCCGCCCCATCGCCGCCAGGGCATGGTCGCTGAACGACCGTGGCCGACGCCCGGTCTCCACACTGTAGAAATGGGCAAAATGGTTGGCCAGCATCGACAGGTCACCATGCCGGTCGCGCAACGGCGCGGTCACCACCTGCAAGACGTTCAGGCGGTAATACAGGTCTTCGCGGAAACGCCCTTGCTCGATGGCCCGCTCAAGGTCCACATGGGTGGCCGCCAGCACCCGTACATCCACCGGTATGGGCTGGCTGCCACCCACGCGCTCGATGTGCTTCTCTTGCAAAAAACGCAGCAAGTTGGCCTGCAATTCCAACGGCAGGTCGCCGATTTCATCAAGAAACAATGTGCCGCCATCGGCCGCTTCGATACGCCCGGTCTTGCGCTGGTGGGCACCGGTAAAGGCGCCCTTCTCATGGCCGAACAGTTCGGACTGGATCAAGTGCTCGGGGATCGCCCCGCAGTTGATCGCGATGAACGGCTGCTCGCTGCGTTGCGACTGACGGTGCAAGGTGCGCGCCACCAGCTCTTTGCCGGTGCCGCTCTCCCCGCGGATCAGCACAGGCGATTCGGTGGGTGCCAGTTTACCCAGCAACTTGCGCAACTCGCGGATAGGCCGGCTTTCGCCGAGCAACTCATGGGTTGCCTCATCGACCTTGATGGCCCCCTTGCCGCGCAAGCGCGCCATGCCGAAGGCCCGGCCCAGGGTTACCTGCACGCGGGAGACGTCGAACGGCAGGGTATGGAAGTCGAAAAACCACTCACACACAAAATCACCGAACGCCGGCATGCGCAACTGATCGGCGCTGAGCACGGCAATCCATTCGGTGTTGCTGCGCTTGATCATGTCCTTGACCGCGTCCGGGTGCCTCAGGTGCGAAGCCTGCAAGCGCAATAGCCCGACATCGCACGTGTGGTCCAGCGCAGCCCCGAGCATACAGCTGTCCACATCCCAGCCTGCGTTGCGCAGGCCAGGTAACAAGCGGTGGCAATCGTCGCAGGGGTCGACGATAAGCAAACGGCGTTGAGCGGCAGGCTGCTGCATGACCGATCCTTGGCGCCAGTTTTTGGTTTTTTGAAGTAAAACAGCAAGTTGTGGCGCCCGTTTAACAGTAGCAACGAAGTTGACGGTTCCCAGTACCGTCTGTCTGCCGAATCATTTTTTTACAAACCGCCACGGGAATTTTCGCACTTTATCGACATCACATGGCGGCGCAGGCAAGAACAGCGTCGACCCTGAAAAAAAATTTACAGCCAATGTGTGACTTACCCACGAACAACGAGCATCAGTAGACATAACCCCGCGCTGCACTTCGCGATCAATGAGGCGACTTTGAAGCAACGCGGACTTCACTTCGATGTTTGGGACCATAGAGAGACCGAACCATGAATGCCCCGCTCCGTGTCAACGAAGCACTGCTGATTGCCGACCACGCCTTCGAACCTTTCCAGTGCGTAGCCTGGGATGCACCCAACGGTACTGGTGAACTGAGCCTGGCAGTGATCGACCGGACCAGCACCCGCATCGGCGCCAAGCAAGTGTCGTCGCGCATCTACTCCGACCCGGCCCAGTGGGCCAGCCTGATCGAAGAAGTGCGCGCCGAATTGTGTGAAAAGGGCTACGACCTGCAACCGTGGTCGATGCCGAAGTAATATTGGCCAGCACAACAAGTGCGTGCATGGTCACGCACTTGTACAACTTCTCTGTTGCTGTTGTGGCAACTTTCCCAATTGCGACAACGTGTCGCAACCTGCCAGTTCAATCCACCACCTTGAATTGTTGCAAGTGCTGGTAATCAGCCTGCAATTGTTCTGCCAGACGCTGCGCGCGTCCCAGGCGCACGGGCGCCAGTTCCATATCGACCAACAACGTGGCGCATGGCATCGGCTGCACGGTATTGCTGTGCTGCAGGCGACCGTCGGTGAACACCAGGCAACGCAAGGCCTCTTGCGGATGGGCTCGCTGCCGCGCCTGTAGCCAGTGCCGCGCCTGTTCCAGTGCGGCGATCAGCGGCGTGCCCCCACCTGCTCCCAAGGCCTGCAGCCAGGGTTGCAAGGCAGCGGATGCCTTCAGCCCGTGGCGCTGCCACTGTGGTGTGCGCCCGCTGGCAGTCAGCAGGGCCAGGCGGGCGCGTTGTCGATAGGCTTGGTCGAACAATGCCGCCAGCAGCCCTTTGGTCTGTGCCAGCGCCTGATGGCGCCGGGTTGAAGCCGAGGCATCGACGATCACCAGCCACAATTCTGCCGGCCTGCCTTGGCGCTGCTGCCAGCACAGGTCCTGTCGCTGGCGTGGCCGCCCTTTGAGCAAGGTCGGCAGCCAGGCTACCCGGCCGGCCGCCGCATTTCGCACGAGGCCACGGCGGGTACCGTTCTGCTTGCCTATGCCCGTTCTGGCATCCGCCCTGTTGGCTGGTGGCTGGGGGATGCTCAGGGCTTTTTTGCCCAGTTCGGCACCTCGCGGCGGGCGCCGCTGGCTACCGGCTGTGCCGGTAATGCCCCCCAGTCGCCCTGCCCACCCTGTTCGCCCGGGTTGCCGGCGCCGGGCTGCTGGTCAGGCGGCTGTGGCGCCGACGGCGGGCTGGCCTGGGGCGTCATACGGCGGCGATGGCGCAGGGCGAATTCGGCCACCGCCTCGACATCCACTTCTTCGATAGTTGCAGCCCCACGCCAGGCACAGTGGGCGCGCGCAGCGCGCAGCCACACCAGGTCGGCGCGCAGGCCGTCCACGCCGGCGGCGTAGCAGCGCTCGGTAATCCAGGCAAGCGCCTGGTCATCCAGGGCAATGTCGGCCAAGGCCTGGCGCGCCGCGTGGCAGCGCTCGCGCAGTTGCGCCTGGGCCTGGGCCCAGTGTGCGCAGAACGCCTGAGGGTCACTGTCGAAGGCCAGACGGCGGCGAATGATCTGCTGCCGGGCCTCGGGCTCCGGCAAGCCCTCCAGCGCCACGTTCAAGCCGAAACGGTCGAGCAACTGCGGGCGCAGTTCGCCCTCTTCCGGGTTCATGGTGCCGATCAGTACGAAGCGGGCGCTGTGCCGATGCGAGATACCGTCACGTTCGATACGGTTTGTGCCGCTGGCAGCCACGTCAAGCAACAGATCGACCAAGGTGTCGGGCAGCAGGTTGACTTCATCGACATACAGCACACCGCCGTCGGCCTGGGCCAGCACGCCCGGGGAAAACTGCGCCTTGCCCTGCCCCAGCGCGGCATCTAGGTCGAGGGTGCCGACCAACCGCTCTTCACTGGCGCCCAATGGCAAGGTGACGAACGGGCCTTCGCCAAGCAGGTCGGCCAGGCCACGGGCCAGGGTGCTCTTGGCCATGCCACGCGGCCCTTCGATCAGCACACCACCGATCCTGGGGTCGATGGCGGTCAGGCACAGCGCCAGCTTGAGGTCGTCTGCACCGACCACGGCCGCCAGCGGAAATTGTACGGGTTCACTCATTTCAAGCCTGTTCCTCGCCATCGAGCAGTTGGTCCTCAAGGGCTTCGCGGTAGTCGCCCGGCGCCTGCCACAAGCCGCGCTGCTGGGCCTCCAGCAGGCGCTCGGTGAGGTCGCGCAGGGCCTCGGGGTTGTGCTCGCGCATGAAATCGCGGGTTGCCGGGTCGAGCACATAGGCATCGGCCAGCCCCTGGTAATGATGGTCGTCGATCAGGTGCGTGGTGGCGTCGAAGGCGAACAGGTTCTCGACTGTCGCGGCCATCTCGAAGGCCCCCTTGTAGCCGTGACGCTTGACCCCGTCGATCCACTTGGGATTGAGCGCACGCGCGCGGATCACCCGGTTCAGCTCTTCCTTGAGGGTACGGATGCGCGGTCGGTCGGCCTGGCTGTGGTCGCCATGGTAGCTGGCCACCACCGCCCCGGACAGGGTTTCCGAGGCCGCCAGCATGCCGCCCTGGAACTGGTAGTAATCGTTGGAATCGAGCAGGTCGTGCTCGTGGTTGTCCTGGTTCTGCAGCACCGCCTGCACCTTGGCCAGGCGCTGGGCGAACTGGGCGCGGGCCGGGGTGCCGTCGTCGCTGCCGCCGTAGGCATAGCCGCCATGGTTGAGGTAGACCTCTGCCAGGTCGTCGCGGCTGTGCCACAAGCGCCCGTCGATGGCGTTCTGCACCCCGGCACCGTATGCGCCGGGTTTGGCACCGAACACCCGCCAGCCAGCCTGACGTGCAGCCTGCTCGGCATCCACGCCTTGAGCCTGCAGCGCGGCCCGCTCGCTGCGCACGCGGGCAGCCAGGGGGTTGAGGTCGTCAGGTTCGTCCAGCGCGGCCACGGCCTGCACGGCGGCGTCGAACAGGCGGATCAGGTTACCGAAGGCATCGCGGAAGAAGCCGGAAACGCGCAAGGTCACATCCACCCGCGGGCGGTCGAGCAGGCTCAACGGCAAGATTTCGAAGTCGTCGACGCGCTGGCTGCCGGTGGCCCAGACAGGCCGCACGCCCATCAGCGCCATGGCCTGCGCGATGTCGTCGCCGCCGGTGCGCATGGTCGCCGTGCCCCACACCGACAGGCCGAGCTGACGCAAGTGATCGCCGTGGTCCTGCAGATGGCGCTCGAGGATCAGGCTGGCCGAGGCGAAGCCCAGGCGCCAGGCTGTGGTGGTGGGCAGGTTGCGCACGTCCACCGTATAGAAGTTGCGGCCAGTGGGCAGCACATCAAGGCGCCCTCGGCTAGGCGCACCACTGGGGCCGGCGGGCACGAAGCGCCCGGCCAGTGCCGCCAGCAGGCCATGCATTTCAGCCGTGCCGCAGGCGTCAAGGCTGGGGGCTACCGCTTCACACAGGGCCTGCACTACAGCGTGCACCGGTTGCCACCCACTCAGGTCGGGTAACTGTGCCGTGCCCTCCAGTGCCTGCCCGATCACCTGAAGTGCCAGCAGCTCAAGGCGCTCGCGGGTGTCGCCACAGGTGCGCCAAGGTTCATTGCTCATGGCCTGCAGCTGTTCAGGGCGTATGCCCTGCCACGGCTGACCAAGGTCACAATCGAGCGGGTCCCAGCCCGGTATCAGTGCGTTGGCCAAAGCCCGCAGCAGGCTGGCATTACCGCCACGGCCGTCGCCACGCTCGACCCGCAACAACGCCAGCAGCGTATCCAGGCGTAGCCGCCCTTCAGGTGACTGACCAAACACGTGCAGGCCATCGCGAATCTGCGACTCCTTCAGGTCGCACAGGTAGGTATCCAGGCGCGGCAGCCAGAGCGCCGCATCGTCCAGTTGCCCTTCCAGTTGCAACTCACGGTCGATGTGGTTGGCCTTGACCAGCTCGAGGATGTCACGCTGCAACTCGCGGGCACGTCGAGGGTCGAGCAACTGCGCTTCATAGAACTCGTCGGCCAGTTGTTCCAGGTGGCGTAGCGGGCCATAGGTTTCGGCACGGGTCAGCGGCGGCATCAGGTGGTCAATGATCACCGCCTGGGTGCGGCGCTTGGCCTGGGCACCCTCGCCCGGGTCATTGACGATAAACGGGTAGATGTTCGGCAGCGGACCCAGCAGCGCGTCCGGCCAGCACTGCGCCGACAGCCCGACGCCTTTGCCCGGCAGCCATTCGAGGTTGCCATGCTTGCCAACGTGGATCACCGCATCGGCGGCAAATGCGTGACGCAGCCAGAAATGAAATGCCAGGTAGCCATGCGGTGGCACCAGGTCAGGGTCGTGATACACCGCGCTAGGGTCGACCTGGTAGCCCCGCGCCGGCTGGATACCGACGAAGGTCAAGCCAAAGCGCAGGCCGGCAACCATCAGCCGGCCGCTGCGGAACATCGGGTCCTGTTCGGGTGGCCCCCAGCGTTCCAGTACTGCCTGGCGGTTGGCCTGCGGCAGGCGCTCGAAGGCCACCTGGTAATCGGCCAGGCTCAGGCTCTGGGCACAGGGACGCTGGTCGAGATGGTCGAGGTCGTTGGTCACGCCACCGAGCAGCTGGTGGATCAGTTGCGTACCGCTGCCCGGCAACTCGGCCAGCGGATAGCCTTCGGCCTGCAGCGCCTTGAGGATGTTGAGTGCGGCAGCGGGCGTGTCCAGGCCGACGCCATTACCAATGCGGCCATCCCGGGTCGGGTAGTTGGCCAGCACCAATGCCACGCGCTTCTGGGCATTGGGCAGGCGGGCCAGCTCGACCCAGCGGCGGGCCAGCTCGGCGACAAAGTCCATGCGCTCGGGGTGGGCGCGGTAGCAGACAACGTCGGACTGGCTGCGCTCGCTGCGCCAGGCCATGTCCTTGAAGCTGACCGGGCGCGTGATGATGCGCCCGTCCAGCTCCGGCAATGCAATGTGCATGGCCAGGTCGCGCGCGCCCAGGCCCTGCTCGCTGGCTTCCCAGCCAGGCTGGTTGTCCTGCGCACAGATGGCCTGCAGCACCGGGATGTCGCGGCGAAACGGGCGCAGGTTGGGGCGCTCGGGGCTGGACAAGGCGAAACCGGTGGTATTGACCAGCACTTCGGCGCCGACCTCGTCCAGCCAGGCTTCGACCTGTTCCAGGCAGGCGCTTTCCTTGAGGCTGGCCACGGCGATCGGCAACGGGTTCAGGCCGGCAGCCTGCAGGCGCTGGCAGAACACGTCGATGAAGGCGGTATTGGCCGCTTGCAGGTGCGAACGGTAGAACAGCAACGGCGCCACTGGCTGCTCGGGGTGCCAGTGCGGGTACCAGTCCTCGAGTGTCGCGCTGCCCTTGGCGGGGTGATAGACCGCCGTGCGCGGCAAAGGCTGCGGCTCGTCCCAGGCATAGTCGCGGCCCAGCCATTGGCTGGCCAGGCAGTTGAACAGGTTGATGGCGTTGGCCTTGCCGCCCTGGCGCAGGTAATGCCAAAGCCGCTCGGCCTGCTCACCGCGGACGTTGCCCAGGCGGGTCAGCTCCGGGTCCGGGCGGTCATCGCCCGGCACCAGAATCAGCTGCACGCCACGGGCGGCCAGCTCGACCAGTTGTTCGACACCATAGCGCCAGTAACCAACGCCACCGTGCAGCGACACCAGGATGACCTTGGCGTGGCGCAGCACCTGGTCGACATACAGGTCGACCGAGGCATGGTTCTGCACCTGCATCGGGTTGGCCAGGCGCAGGCTGGGAAAGTCTTCGGGCAATTGCTCGGCGGTGTCGGCGAGCAAGGCCAGGTGTGAATCGCCACTGCAGAGAATCACCAGCTCGGCGGGTGTCTGGCCGAGGTCGGCAATGCTGTCATCCGGTACGAAACCACCGGGCTGGGTCCGCAGCAGGTGCATGGGTCAGGCGCCCAGTGCCTGGCGCAGGCGCGCTTCCAGCTGGGCAGCATCGAGGTCCTGGCCGATCAGCACCAGGCGGGTGATGCGCGGCTCATCGGCGCGCCAGGCGCGGTCGAAGTGCTTGTCGAAACGGGTGCCCACGCCTTGTACCAGCAGGCGCATCGGCTTGCCCGGGATGGCGGCGAAGCCTTTGGCGCGCAGGATACCGAACTCCACCACCAGCAGGGTCAGCGCATCGAGCAGCAGGCTTTCGTCGGCTTCAGGCAGGTCGATGGAGATGGAGTCGAAAGCGTCGTGGTCATGATCGTCATGATCGTCGCCGTCGTGGTGCGAATCGTGGTGGGTTCGGCGGCCATCGATATGCGCCTCGGACTCGGCACCCACGCCCAGCAGCACCTCCAGTGGCAGCTTGCCGCTGCTGGCCTCGATCACTTTCACCGCCGGCGGCAGTTCTTCGGCCACCTCGGCACGCACCTTGGCCAGGCCTTCGGCGTCGATCAGGTCGGCCTTGTTCAACACCACCAGGTCGGCGCTGGCCAACTGGTCAGCAAACAGCTCATGCAGGGGCGATTCATGGTCCAGGTTAGGGTCGAGCTTGCGCTGGGCATCGACCTGGTCCGGGTAGGCAGCAAAGGTGCCGGCGGCCACGGCCGGGCTGTCGACCACGGTGATGACCGCATCGACGGTGCAGGCGTTACGGATTTCCGGCCACTGGAACGCTTGTACCAATGGCTTGGGCAGGGCCAGGCCGCTGGTTTCGATGAGGATGTGGTCGAGGTCGCCACGGCGGGCCACCAGCTCGCGCATCACCGGGAAGAATTCTTCCTGCACGGTGCAGCACAGGCAGCCGTTGGCCAGCTCGTAGACGCGGCCGCTGGCTTCTTCTTCGGTGCACCCGATGCTGCACTGCTTGAGGATCTCGCCATCGATGCCCAGTTCACCGAACTCGTTGACGATGACCGCAATGCGGCGCCCCTGGGCGTTGTCGAGCATGTGGCGCAGCAAGGTGGTCTTGCCCGATCCGAGGAAGCCGGTGACGATGGTGACGGGGAGCTTGGCCAGTGTTTTCATGTCGCATTGCCCTTGGCAGTGTGGCGCGGGCATGCAGGACGACAGCCGCAGGCCAGGCCGGCCGGGCTTGTTCGCCACCGGATCACCCCGCCCGGTTGAAAGTCGAAAACGTGACGAGGCAGGTCTCCTGGCTTGCACCGTTCCATGTCCCCGTTCAGTCGAACAGCGGGCTGGCGGGATGACGCCTTCCCGCGCGCTGGCGCAGTGGCTGTGTCGATCCGTTGTCGGTGCTTACAGTTGCGGGGGCAGCCGCGGCTTGTACCGCGTTCCCGTCTTAGCTTCGGCCAGGCCGAAGAACCTCGAAGTGGGCAAGGCTACGCAGTGGCTGGCGGGTGGTCAACCATTGCTGCCGGCTGGTCGACCATAAGGGGAGCAACTGCGCTACAGTGGCACCTTTTCAACGGACAAGGACGCCCCATGCCCCTCGCCCCCGCCCTACCGGTACTGCGTATGTTCTCGGCCGACAAGGCCAAGGCTTTCTACCTGGATTGTCTGCAGGTGCAGGGGCAGGCCCCGTTAGACAACCACCTGCGCTTTTGCCAGCAGATCGATGACGAGGCCAACCCATGAAGGCACTGGGCAAACGCGAAATAGGCCGCCTGGAGCGGGAGTTGGTGGCATGCCTGACCGATGCCTGCGAAACCGCCAAGGCGGAGATTGTCGGCTTCTGTTGGCTAACCCATCGCCTCAACCCGGAGGACTTTCCGAGCAGCCTGCGTATTACCTGGGTATTCGAGCAAGAGGCCGACAAGGCAGCGGCCGTGGTCGGTGATGCGAAGGCGCGCATGCTGGCACTTACCGCTCTGGCGCTGGAGCAAGCCGGCATTGAGCTGGACCATCCGGCCTGGCATGTACGATTCGACAGTGAAGAAGCCTGCGCGCACGGCCACGGCGGAGACTGGGCCAAGCGCTTGCAGACGCAGCGCTGAGCCCCAACCGGCAGCCGGTGCTTTACCCGGCCCCAGACGGTCCGTTAGGCTACGCATTCTCTAAATGACGAGGTGTTCGTCCAATGCGCCATTGATGCCGCCGTCCGTTCGACGGCCAGTCTTCAGCCTCCGGTTCGTTCCGGAGATGTCGCGGCATTTGTGGAGTTGTGCATGACGAACACGTCGATTCTGACGCTGGACAGCGTCTCCTTGGCCTTGCCTGATGGCAGGCCGCTGTTTAGCAACCTCAACGAAACCTTCGACCAACGCCGCACCGGCCTGGTCGGGCGCAATGGCGTGGGCAAAAGCCTGCTAGGGCAGATTCTTGCCGGCCGGCGTGAACCGAGCAGCGGCCATTGTCGGCGCCTCGGGCCTGTCCATTTGCTGGACCAGCAAGTCATCGCGCGCAGCGCCACGCTGGCCGACCTGGCCCAAGTGGGGCCGGTGATTGCGGCGCTGGAGCGCATCGAGCAAGGCAGCATCAAGCCCCAGGATTTCGACACCGTTGGCGAGCGCTGGGATATCCGCGAGCAATTGCAGCTGCAGCTTGAGGGCCACGGGCTGGGTCAACTCGACTGGCGCCAGCCCGCACGGACCCTGAGCGGTGGCCAAGCCATGCGCGTGGCACTGATTGGCGCGTGGCTCAGCGATGCCGATTACCTGATCCTCGATGAGCCAAGCAATCACCTGGACAGCAACGCCCGTGCCCAGCTGCTGAGCATGATCGAAGCCTGGGACCGTGGCTTGCTGGTGATTAGCCACGACCGCAGCCTGCTGGCGCACATGGCACGCATTGTCGAATTATCCAGCCTGGGCTTGCAGGCCTACGGTGGCAACTACAGCCTCTATAGTGCGCAAAAAGCCAACCAGACGGCGCAGGCGCAGCAGCAACTTGCCCGGCTGAAGCAGGAGCAGCAACGCCAGGCCCGTGAACTGCAGCGCCAACGCGAAGACCTGGAGCGCCATCAAGCCCGGGCCGGGCGCCAAGCCAAGCACGCCAACCAGGCCAAAATCCTGGTCGACCGCAAGCAGGAGCGCAGCCAGGCCACTGCTGGCAAGCAGCGCCGCGACCATCGCGATGCTCGGCAAACGCTACTGGGCAAAGTGCGTGACGCCGCCCGCGAGGTGGAGCAAGACAGCGCTATTACCTTGCACGCGCCCACTCCTCAGCGTCATCCGGGCCGAGAGGTCTTGGCCTTGCAGGCACTTTGCTTGCCCCATGGCACCCGCAAAGCGCTTGACCTGCGCTTGTGCCTGGGCCAGCGCGTAGGGCTGATCGGCGCCAATGGCAGTGGCAAGTCCACCCTGCTCAGGCTGCTGAATGGGGAATTGCCAGCATCGCCCGACAATGTGCGCCTCAGTGGCGAGACCGCCCTACTCGACCAGCACTGCAGCACACTGGCAGGCAACCGCAGCGTGCTCGAACACCTGCGCCAAGCCAACCCGACGCTGGCCCAGGGAAAATTGCGCAGCCGCCTGGCGCAACTGGGCCTGGATGCAGCCCGTATCGAACTGCCCAGTAGCCTACTGAGCGGCGGCGAGCGTATGAAGGCGGCGCTGGCCGCCGTGCTGTACCGCGAACGGCCGCTCGATCTGTTGCTGCTGGACGAACCCGGCAACCACCTGGACCTGCCATCGCTGACAGCCCTGGAAGGTATGCTTGGGCAGTTTCGCGGGGCGCTGATAGTGGCGTCCCATGATGCGGTATTGCTGGAAAACCTGGCGCTGGATGAGTACTTGCTGTTGTAGACACCGAAAAAAAAGCATCGCAGCCTATCAATTCGTGACTGGCCGTTCCCGATCCGCCAAGGATGGTTTAAGGTGGCATGGTGCGCATATAACAGCAGCCCGAGCGATCGGGCACTTGCAAGACAATGAGGGTGTCATGAGCAACGAAAGCATTAATTGGGACAAGCTGGGTTTCGACTACATCAAGACCGACAAACGCTACCTGTCCGTATGGCGCAATGGCGAGTGGGACAAGGGCACCCTGACCGAAGACAACGTACTGCACATCAGTGAAGGCTCCACGGCCCTGCACTACGGCCAGCAGTGCTTCGAAGGCCTGAAGGCCTACCGTTGCAAGGACGGCTCGATCAACCTGTTCCGCCCGGACCAGAACGCGGCCCGCATGCAGCGCAGCTGCGCACGCCTGCTGATGCCGCACGTGCCGACCGATGTGTTCATCGAAGCGTGCAAGCAAGTGGTCAAGGCGAATGAAAAGTTCGTGCCACCGCACGGCAAAGGCGCCCTGTACCTGCGCCCGTTCGTGATCGGCACCGGCGACAACATTGGCGTGCGCACCGCCCCCGAGTTCATCTTCTCGGTGTTCGCCATCCCGGTTGGTTCGTACTTCAAGGGCGGCATGAAGCCGCACAACTTCCAGATTTCCAGCTTCGACCGTGCTGCCCCACAGGGCACCGGCGCGGCCAAGGTCGGTGGCAACTACGCTGCCAGCCTGCAGCCGGGTGCTGAAGCGAAGAAGGCCAACTTCGCCGACGCCATCTACCTCGACCCGCTGACCCACACCAAGATCGAGGAAGTCGGTTCGGCCAACTTCTTCGGCATCACCGCCAACAACGAGTTCGTCACCCCGAAATCGGCCTCGGTACTGCCCGGCATCACCCGCCTCTCGCTGATGGAACTGGCGCAATCGCGTCTGGGCCTGACCGTGATCGAAGGCGATGTCGAGATCAGCAAGCTGGACCGTTTCGTGGAAGCCGGTGCCTGCGGTACCGCAGCCGTGATCACCCCGATCGGCGGCATCGAGTACAACGGCAAGCTGCACGTGTTCCACGACCTGGAGAAGGTCGGCCCGGTTACCCAGAAGCTCTACAACGAGCTGACCGGTATCCAGAGCGGCGATGTAGAGGCACCGGCAGGCTGGATCGTCAAGGTCGCCTGAGGCGCATCAGCTGTATGAAAACGGGGCATGCCAGCGATGGCATGCCCCGTTTTTCATGGGTTTATACGGCCACCTTGAGCGGTTGTACCCGCAAAGCAGGCGACGCGGGGCATGACACCGGCTGCGCCCATCCCCCACATGTGTCCACCACCGTGGTAGGAGCGGGTTTACCCGCGAATACGGTGGTGGCGGCGACGGTGAACGGCGGGTGGAAATTGACCAGCAGGGCCGGCCCTTTCGCGGGTGAACCCGCTCCTACGACGGCCTGCGCCCAACCACCGACCTGTGCCCCCCCATGGTAGGAGCG
>Ga0315338_1003707_pt1 | contig 12987 bp, 10 predicted proteins | sample ASW8metaG_FD_204518 | JGI IMG/M metagenome (GOLD analysis project Ga0315338, IMG submission 204518) | Ammonia-oxidizing marine archaeal communities from Monterey Bay, California, United States - ASW #8 | ecosystem: Environmental > Aquatic > Marine > Coastal | place: USA: California | collected... | reverse complement strand
ATTTCAGGATTTGAGATGTCTTCCATCCCTTCTGGACATAATGACTCGTGTCCATCTCTTCCAACTCTCTTATCTTGTCCTCAATAAAGACGCCCTTGGTTCCTGCTATCTTTGTCCAATATTGATCACTCTCAATTGCTTGACGAATAGTATGCCAAGGTCCAGCCCATTCGTCTTTGATGCGATATTGCATTCCGTAAGTCGGGGCGTCGGCATTGTAGGCAGCAATAGCCATTACAGTGTTGCCGAACTTATCCTCAACTGGATATCCAAAGATGAAGGCGAACTGATCGTATTTGGCGGACAGGCTTCTTCCCAACTCAAATAGGGCGGCTGCTTCGTCTTCCACCTCTTCACGGGGAATATCTCCTCGCTGGTGGGTTGTGACTATTTGCGTTACTTCGAGAACTCTTTTGATGCTTTTTTCACCTGTATCTGGATCTTCAACTGGCTCTTCTTGTCCTGCGCCAAGAACTTGAGTGAATGGGTATCCCGCTGCCTTCAAGTCGCTCTTTAGCATCTTGCCGCGCTTCTGGTTACCTGCCTCGTCTTCGCCCAAGTCGTCTCGTGCTGCCGAGATGACGATGAAAGGTTGCTTCCCTTCATCTACCATCCTCTTTATGCGAGAGAAGGAAGATTCGCTTAGAACTTCGTTTTTGTATTTATTCCAGTTGTCTATAATGCTTTTCATAATTTGCCTCGCTTATAAATAGTTCGCTGAACCATCTACTGCCTTATCCTTTTCATTTCTCCGAATGATTTGCCGCCACTTAGATTTACTTGAAATGTTCCGAACTTTGTTTCAGAGAAGATGGAGATTAGCTCTCCTATGAGTTTCCTGTCCTCATCGGCAAAGTCAATAACTATACTATCATGAAGTGTGAAAGAAATAAAGGACTTTTTGCTTTTTAGTGTCTCGGCGATGTTCATTGCCTTTGTCAGCACCAAGTCGCTTGTCGTGCTTTGTATTAAGTAGTTCAGGGCGTGGTGCCTGTCTGCTGGAATGAGTCTCTTGTATGGAGTTGCCACATGCTGTCCGTTCCAATACCTTTTCAAGACGAGTTCTCTATCATACATTCTCTCCGCCAAGAGGTCTTTCGCTCTGGGGTTGTATAGCCAAGAGAAGATGCCCTTCTTTGCCTGTTCTCTCGTCACTAGTCCTCCATAAACAACATCAACATTCCACTGGTGGATATCGTCGCTTGGTTGCTCTTTTCCTGCGAGTGCGAGGAGGACACGGAGTTCTGCTGCGTTGTAGTCCAGTTCCACGAAGTAGTCGTTGTTTGGTTTGACTATCTTTCGATAGTCGGAGTCGAGTGTCATAATGGGGAAGAACCCCTTGTTGGTAGTCAGTCGTCCAGTCTTGGTGCCGAAGATGTTGTAAGATACATGTGGGCTTGACTTCATATTCTTGTTGATGAAGTTCTTGACTTTCAGTTTATGGCTGTCTCTCGCTATTCTTCGGTAGTCTATGTTGAGCTTGTTCTGCTTGATGTCGTGTGCGAAAGCCGATAGTTCTCGTAGGAAGTCGTAGTTGGAAGGAATAGCGTTGTTCTCAATGACGTGCTTGGTTATCTGGTTCTTTAGCTCGCAATACTCCAATAGAAAGCGTTCGGGAACGATATCGTAGAAGCAGTTGACATTGAGAGACACCTTTGCGGTAGTAAATGATTTATGGAATGCTTGTAGGCGGGCGGAAATAGTCTCCCAGCGTGTTTTGAGATATTCAGGGCATACTTCCATTAGTGATTTATTTTGGACGAGCAGAGAGGCTATAGTAGCAGGTTTTTGCTGAAATATTGGATTATAGTTCCAAGTCGCAGTTATGGCGTCGAAATCAAATTCGGCACATTCGTATATGAGCTTACCGTCGTGATATACGCCTAAGCAGTGCCGTTTGTCGTCTAATGTTTGAACTATCAACTAAGTTCCGTTGTTTATTACTTTTTGAACTGATATTTTCTCATTGTATCTCCAATATAACGTATTGCTTCGGAGATGTCAAGGTTTTTTCTCAAATCTTTTGCGTTTTTTATGACTTTTTTGAGTTCGTGATCGCTAAGTGGCTGAGATAGCTCAAAGTTTCTCGCATTGACGTAGATTGAGAGCCAATAGTCGTCAGAATAGTCATCTGCGGAGATTTGCTCTCGCAAAATCACTCTTTTTGTTGGTTTTCCGCACTTTGTTGGAGTGGTGACGGTTTTTGATGGATACTGGGCGACATAAGTGTTGTAAAATTGGGAGATGTAGACTTTTAGAAGGTAATAATCAAAATCACTTGCCTTATAATACATCTTTTCGAACAGGTTGTCAACTGTTATTCCGTAGTTTGCCATATAATGTTGCATTTCGGGTGAGCCGATGTCTGCGATAATGCGACCTGGATAGTCAACGTCCACCATGAACCCAAACTGCTTGAGGGCGTTCATATAGAACTTGAAGTTGGGATTTCCAAAGAACTTCTTGGTTGATTCGGTGCCTAAGTCTGGCGCAATCTCAATGACGAGTCCAGTTGTGGCGATGCCGTTTCGTTTGGATAGGACGAATGAGGAGCGAGTTAATCTTATCTCATCTCCTTTCGCGTACAACAAGTCGTTTAACAAGCCCATAAACTGCTCGAAGTCTTCTGGACGCCTGTCCGATTGCTCTCCATCTATTCCCGTCTTTTCAAAATAAATCCTGACGAGTGTTGAATAGATTCTGTCTATATTTTTTCCATACAGCGTATGCATACTTTCCCAACCTCGGATTGGCTGAACTATTGAGAGTGCGCCCTGTCCTTGTCTTATTCCCCCTGCTGTAACCATTTTGAGATAGTACGCTCTGAAATCTTTGAAAGCGTCGGCAACAAAATTGAGAGCGTAAAGTGAACCTTCAGATGGGATGGGAGCGAGGAACTTCTCTGACGGATATACTGCGTTGCCTAACAAGTCAACACTGCCGTAGTTTGAACGTAGAGATGAGTCGTGAAAGTTGGTGTGGTTGGACGAGCGGACAACCTCCTCAAGGTATTGCTTGCGGAGGGCGAAGATGTTCTTTGGCGTTGGTATAATAGTTGGCATTAAGGCGCGTTCTTCATAACAAAATCGATACAACTGATATATCTGTCACTTACTTTTCCATGCCCAGCGCCTACTGTTTCCTCTCCATCGGAGAATGATTCCCATTTTGCATCAAGTTTAGTCATCCATTCCTTTTTTATCAAGTCAATCCGATGCTCTACGCTGTGAACACAATATCTTCCACCCAGCCCCAAAGACTTAGCTCTTGAGTTTTCATCACCAGCTTCGAATCCTAAATCTAACGGACTGGGATCTAATCTGAATACTGATCCAGGCTTAAACGCTGTGGTGCCAAGAACTTCGACATCAACATTGTATTTTTCCCTGAGCATCATATTATTAGCCAATCCAGATCCATCTGAAAATAGCCTAGCTTCTGCGAATCCTGGTATGTCCTCTCTTTTAAATTGTACTTCTTCCATTATACCTCGTGTTGATTGCCCCCACATAAAGATCGGCTCCTTATCGGTGGCTGCATCTGGAACTTCTGACTGCTGAATTATAACAAGTGGCGATTTTGGCGCTCGCTTTAAAGCGTCAGCATTAAAGGAACTCTGCCATTGGGCTTCGCTGTGGTATCCGATGTTTCGATTGACAAAGATGTCTAGTGCGTCTTGTTCATCAAATTGAACGGTATTTATAATGAAACTTGGAAAATCCACCTCGTCTCTGTCTATTTCATCATATCTATTCGGCGAGAATACATAATTTTTTACAAAATCACTCATCAACACTGCGAGGAAATCTTTAAGATACCATGTTCGCCTATCTTTGACTTTCCCTAACCACCAATGCCTAAAAAGATCTAACGATATTGGCAACTCTTTCAAAGAATGTGTGATTTTTTTGCCTATATTGCTTGGGTCGTTATATTTAACGTCCGTCATAATCACGCAGCCAAACATCTTTGACATCATGGCGAGACGAGTGTTATTGCCTTCTTCGAAGAATGGATGAATATACCGTGATGGAGAACGTGGCAGCATGATGAACCTGGAGTCGCCATTGCCGTTGCTCGTCGAGTCATAGCGAAGGTTGTCTGCTACTATTTCCAGTGCAGATTCTACTATATCTCCCAGTCTTGTATAATAGATTGGCAAATTATCTCCCTCGCCTATTGATGTCGTCGTAATTTTTGCATCTTCTTCGTCACTTGTAAAGTCTCTATCCGAAGTTCTTATATTCAAGAACTGGCTGCGGTCCTGAATGGCTCCGTAGCTGGGCTTTGTTTTGTCGGCGGTAGGATAGGAAGCTGCCCTTAACCTTGTCCAGCGCTGACCATGTCTCACCCAGTTGCCTTCTGCGTCTCGTGCTCCGACGTTGCCATATAACTGATTTAGAATTCTTGTTTTGACTATTCTGTAATATTCATCGATTTCTTCCTTGTCTCCTGGGATTATGCCGTCTTGCTCGGTGATACAAGAATTTATTGCTGTCTCCATCGATGAATATCTGATGGCTTGTATTCCCGTGATTTCCGATAGTCTCTTCGCCGCATCACGGCGTTTCCCCTGCTCAATGAGTCTGAGAACCTGTTCCAGCAGCAGCTTAGATTTTTCAGATCCTTTAACTCTTTCTTGAATACTTTGTACTTTTTCTTTAAGCGGTGGATCGTTAATCAAATCAGCGCCTGGTGCGAGCGCAGCGGCTTCACCAGAGGCGACGAAATCAACAGACAAAGTTGTCTCTCCCGATGGCTTGAAATCAAACTGATGACTTTTCAAACTTAGGAAAAACGATTCTTTTTGGGCGTGAATTACGCCACGCCAAAGCGCCCAATCGTCTGGATCCATTCCGACTGGAGCTTCCGCTGGGACGCTGTAGCCTATGTTTACTTTCATTCTTGTATTTCTTTCGTTAATGACTCTTTCAGTGCCTGGTGTCTCCAAATCCTGACCAGGATCTATCTTGATTAAGTCTATCCAAGCAACGCCAATTCGTTGCTTACTCACGCTCCACTCGTCGTTTGTTCGCTCTTCGGACTGCGGATATTGCCTCTCGAACAGGTATCCAATTTCTCTCGCAGATAAAGTAATATTAAATTTTATATTAGTATCCACTTCTGCTGGGTTTCCTCCAAGTCTAACATAATCAATATTCTCCAACTCAACTCTATTAACGCCATTTTTATTTGGGTCCGTATCTAGCCTCAAAGTAAGCTCTTGCGTCGAATCTTCATTGTCCCTAATGTAGGCTTTGTATACTTTTACATTTGGTATTAAAAATCTTCTATATTTGTCTGGCAAATCGATGAACTTATGGTTAATAGCGACACCGCTTGTTGCCGTCATCGGCGAGAAACCCCGATAAGCCTCCACCATTCTTAGCCTGCTATCCGCATTCAATACCGACATGTCTTGAATCTGTTCATCTGCTGCGACGGCAGCGATAGTGGCGTCCCTCAGTAGTTGTCGCTGGAAATCTGAAGAAGTGCCCGCTTCACCTTGAACGGCTCCTCCGCGTGAATCTGCCTCAACTTCAACATCGCTGTTGTCAGTAGCCACTACAAGTACCTCAAGTAAGTTTCTATTGGCATTGGAACTCTGATTGTGTTTCCGAAGCTTATGTGCGCTTCAGTTGGTTTCTCGTTGTAGAGAGCTATCGCCCACCATAGTTCTGGGCGTCCGTAATATGTGGCTGCTAGTTTATAGTACCTGTCGCCTGTTTTCCAAACGTGTTTCACTTCGTCGAGTGAGCCTCTTTGTGATGCTGATAATCTTTTGAAACTCGGAGTTGAATACTGCCTCGTGTCATCTGCTTCTTCATTTACGAACTTATATCGTCCTGAAAATCTTTTAGGGTTTGCCATTGTTAATCTCTCTTATGTCTCGTTTCTCTAAATAGTTGTGGATTTGGTTTTTATTCTTCGTTGGCTTCAGGGACATTAACGTCGGCGGCATATTGGGGCACGCTGGCATCTCTTCCACTCACAAGCGCTGCGATTTGTGCTTCCAACTGGGCGATGTTTTCGGTAATGGCGTCATTGGAGTCGATTGAGCGCAGTTCTGCGAGTTGTTCCTGAAGGTGCTGTATCCGTCTGTTGTATTCTGCAATAATGCTAGCGTGTCTTTCGTCGGCTCCAGTTCGAGACGTCCTGCTGACTGGAATATTTCCATCCCCTATCATATATGGTTGCAAGGGATGGTTTCCTGTTCCATGCGGAAAGTCTTTGCTATTATTTGGAGCCCACTTTGTTCTATCGAAAGTAGCCCGATAAGGTCCAGAGAATCCGAGAGGATAGTCGTGCTTAAATATTATAGATATTTTCACATCTACTTGTCTTGGCAATACTACACCTGTAGCCTCGTGCGTCACATCGGTATCGTCTTCTGCTGAATGGTCAAACACTCCTGCGTCTTGATTTGTTGTGAATGAAAATGAGCTTATAAACGCTCGTTCGTTCCTTATTAAGCTGCCGAAGTCAATCCTGAAATAGCGGTGCCCGAGCAAGGTGAAATCTTTACCTTCATTCCATTTTTTATATCGCCCGTAGACGGCACGAGATAATTGTGAGCAGTTGTTTAGATTATTCCGAGACTCTCGAACAGTGCCCGCTGGCAGCGTAAACGATATTTCTGCGGTTCTACTAGTTCCTCCGTAATAATACATTGGGTTCAGTCGCCCATAGGATCGTTTCGCTTGAGTCCAGCGTGCATTGAACGACTCCTGAAATGCAGTCAGATAAACAAAAAAGTCAAAGTCAATATCTCCAGTTCCTTGCTCAGGGTGTTGTGGATCTGCCTCTTCTACTATCGACAATCTTGGATATATTGTTTGAAGATTTGGAGGTAATCCATCTGTCGGGGTTGGCTCTGTCGGAGTTGGACTGTTTATAGCCGCTATTTCCGACATCGACGCCTGTCCAAATTCAAAGTCATCAACACCTCTTTCAAAAGAAACTTGGGCACTTTGCCCTTCGACAACAATCTGTCCATCAACGTCTGAAAATGTTTCCACATGAACTGTTTCCAAACCAGCCCAAGATGGTTGCTCAGTTCCCTCTGATACTATTTCATCATCATTTGGCATAACTCATTATCCTCCGTATGACGGGTAAGTGTCGGGCAAGAAGGTGGCGCTATTGGCATCTCTTTCCAATACGGCAGTGGCTGAAATGCTTATCTCTAAGCTTATTGGATGCAGTTCTCCATTGTCGTGACTTATGACACCGCTTTCGAAATCCATGGCGTAGTCTATATTTTCTATGATGCACAGAATTCCAGAAGATTCAACGGCGCTTTGCATAAGGTTCATTATTTCAATAGTAATATATGGATTTCCCAGTATAGTTCCATCGAATTCGAGCAGCGGATACAGCATTTGTATTAACAGATTGACGCATTGTGTATTGTGTCTTGCCTCTTCTATCGAGGAGCTTAATACAAAAAAGGAAAAACTTATCTTTCTATCGGTACTGCTCAATATAATTGTAGGGTCCATCGTGTCGGCACCATATTGTTCGCTGAATTTTGGCGTATGTATATCCGAAAATGACTGGAGAGTCGCTGGAAACTCAACGACATGTCCTGTTGGCTGATGAGTGAATCTTATAATATATCCCTGCTCATTCGCCCAGTGTGCGACATTGGAGTCTCCTGCTCTTCCTGCCTTTAATGTAGTAGGAGTAGGCATTATGCTGTCCTAAGATCTATTTTTTGATATCCTGGCTCTCCGAGGTGCTTATTTATCACCCTTCCCAATTCTCTACCGTCTATCTTCAAAACAGTGTCGCCCGAGGCATTGAGAGCACTCACTACGGCATCAAGTTTTGAACCGAGTGCTTGAACTGCTGCTACGACTGCTGCGTTATTTCCTCCGCCACCTTTTGCCAAGGCTGTCATTGAAGAGTTGTTCACTACGGCAGAACCTGGTGGCGGTACGAGAAGTTCTGGGCCTCTCTCTCCGACGATGGCTGGACCTTGCGGTGTGGAGTCTGTTCCGTCGGCGAAGGCTCCTAATCCTTTCAAGCCACCGTAGATGCCGCCGAGCGCTCCACCTACGGCGGTGCCAACGCCAGGAATAACAGAACCAATCATCGCGCCCGTCATTGCCCCGCTTCCTGCTCCACTGATGGCGGAGCCTGCCTTAGCTCTACCGCTGCCTTCTTCTGCTCCTGCTCCAATTAACATGCCTGCTCCCGTGGCTAACATTCCCAATCCCATTGGAGATTTTGCGAATTTGCCTGCGCCCGCACGGAATCCGCCGCCCATGCCGCCCATCTGTCCGCCTTGCATTCCAGGGGGCAGTGCTGGACCATGCATAGCGCCGCCGCCTTGAGAAAGGTTTTTCGCCATTGCTATTTCTCTCCACTTTTGAGCGATAGCACCAAGTATTGGAATTTGGGTTGAAAGCATTGCATTCATTATACTCGCTTTAACTGCTGCTTTAATAAAGGTGCCGACAAGATAAAGCGTTATAAGTCCGCCAATTTGTGAAATTAAGCCACCCGCATCATGCAATTTTTGCAAAAATGCGGAAATCCATCCGACTACCGTTTTGAGCGCGTTAAATATCGGCTGTATCGACACAGCGACTTCGGCAAACAATATTTTCAACTCTTTCATCATGCTCCTTGCCGATTCCATTGCTTCTTCTTGAGTAGTTATCCTCTCTCTGTCTTCTGCCGACATGTTTCTCTGATTCATCATGTTGCTCACTTGTTCGACGCTCAGATTGGCGGCATTGGCGACAGCATCTTTCTGGAAAGTAGTAAGGGAATCCCAATCTCCGATGGAGTTTGCGAGGTTCTCTGACATATATTCTATAACTTGGTCTGGTCCTTCAAGTTGAGCTTCAAGTAAACCCATTGTGCTGAATAGTTGCGTTCCCAGAACAGCGTTTAGGTTTCCTGCCGCATCTGCTGCGGAATCAAATGTCCTATAATTTCCTGCTATCTCTATCAGTTCACCAACTTCAATACCTGTTCTTTGAGCTTGTCTTTCCAAATCCATAAAAATATCTGTTGCATCTTCTCCATATGATGCTAACTTTGGCAGAGTTTGATTGAGTTCTGCCACCACTGATCCAAAATCTCTTCCTAAAGCTTGAGCTAATTGCCTTGACTCTTCAACCATTCCCGAGGCGGCTTGAGTTGACATTCCGAATCCTCTCGTCATCGTCTCAATGGAACCAACCACGTCGGCAGTAGACGCTCCAAGTTCGCCAAATCGGGCAGTCGTTTCTCCAAGGTGTTCTCTTTGAGATTGCGCCATGACACCGAAGCCCGATAGTCCGCTCATTAAGGCAGAATAAGATTCTCCCATTTCCGCTGTTGATATTCCGAGGCGTCGGTTCGATCTCTCAAGAGAGAGGAGTTCTTTATTGTAATGTCCTGCTGCGCCTGTTGTCTTATTGAAAGAAGCTAATGCCTGATCGTGAGCAGCAGCCATAGCCAGTGTCGATAACTGAACTTTTGCCATAATGGAAGCGCCGACATTGAGAGAGTCGAACATGCTGTCCATTGATTCTGCGAAGTCTTCGGCGGAGACTTTGCCTTCTTTTATTCCTTTTCGCAACTTAAGGAACGACCCTATAAGGGTTTCAGAACCAGTTGTAACACCTGTAAGCGTTGTTATCGTGTTGCCGAGAGCATTGGAGAAGTCATCTTGTGACTTCTTGGCGTCGGCTTGGGCTTTGTTATGGTTTTTCACCGCTACAGTGGCGGCGTTTAGCTCTATCGTGACTGCTGCGAGTTCTGCGACTGTCGCGCCCGCAGCGGCTTTTTTATCCCTACTAACTTCGAGGAGTTCCTTTTCTATTTCAAGTAATCGCGTTGCCGACTCAGCAGAGGCGTCAAGCGCGGCTTTCTCGGCTTCTAACCCTTTTCTCCTAGCTTCGTAATCTATTGCCACTCTTAGTTACCCCCTATTTGAATGGCCAAACGATGCCAGTATCTGACTCGAAGTTCTTGATTGCTCTATCGAGTTGGGCTTTTGACTTGTTCGCACCTGGTTTATCAAGTCCGTACTTTTTCATTGCTTTGAGGTATCTCGCCTCATGTCCAAGCGCTTTCTGAAAGGATGCGATTTGCTTTTTAGTGCCCGTCACGTTGACTGGTGTGGCTCTGCCGCCGAACATTCCCCTCATTAACATGTTTATCGCTCCACCAAACATTGCGAGCCAACTCTCATTAAGAGTACCTTCTGCTTTAGCGTTCAGGTTGATTTCGAGTGGAACCAAATCATTGTCATTATTCATTTTATGTCCTCCGCATAAAGTCGTTGCTTTATAAATAGTCTCTTACAAAAAGAAAACGGGCAATAATGCCCGCTTCTTGTTATCCTTTTTTGTTCTTCGCTTTCTTAACTGCTTCGTTCTCGTCTTCAAACTGCTTTGATAAGCGACGGACGAACCAGTTTCTCAGTTGGACTGGAAGGTTGTATGCTTCTATGAAACTCCACCCTCCGTGATGCTTTAGATAGAAGAACTGCTCATAGACGCCCTCCATGTACTCACTGTTTAGGCCAAAAAAACTCCGCAGTAAACGGCACCTCCACGTCGGTAACTGCACCGCAGGATGAACATTCGCAGGGTTGATTCATATCAACATTAGGTGTGACAACTTGTACGCATCCTCTGATGTGTCTTGCGTCTTGCGCTGGCATACTATCGATGAAGTTGTTGACTTCTGTCCTGTCGGTAACGCCATTCACTGATACAACTAGGATTTTTAGCAAGTCAGTTGATGCAGAGTCGGCAAGATTGTGCTTCGACTTCTTGACGGAGGTTTGCATAGCGTTCTTTTCGTCTTGAGAAGTGAAGAGGCGGAACTCTGCGGTGTATCCTGTTCGTGGCAGGACTGCTGTAAAAGTTCCGTTGTCAGTCGCCGCTACGCCGCTTTCGCTATTTTCGTCGGGTTGAATGCCCTCGTTATTTTCGAACGCAGCCAAGTCGAAGGTGTGCGCCTGTGCGGTGCCGCAGGAGGGGCAGGACACTTGGACTGTATAGTCTGCACCATAACCTGATACTCTTGCTGCGACTAGGAGAGCGTTTTTGTCTCCGATGAGCAAGTCGTCTGGGTTGATGTTCTTATCGACGATGAGGTTAGATACGAGCCTGTCTATTGCAAGTCCGTTCTTGAGTAGCGCTTGAGAGGTTAAGATGTCCTCGTCTTTGGCTGTCATATAGCGGAGTTCAACAGTCTCTTGATTGTGGAGCGGATGTTCCGCTGAATAGAACTGTCCTCGTGATGGAAGCTCTACGAACTCTGTGGGCGTTACATAGGACAGCCCTGTGGTTTGAGTTGGAGCAGGTTGCACTGCTTGTGCTGGCGCGGGGGAAGTTGCCTTCGTGCGTCCTTTATTTCTCGACATTTACACCTCTAATGTATTTGTTTGTATTATGTCTTTATAGTATAACACGCTTGGATGAATGTTTCAAGCGTTATTTATACTTTATATGTTGCCCAATCGTATTGGAGTGTTACAGATATTTCTATCAAGTCTTCAGAATCGTAGGAGTGTTGTCCAAAGTTTGCTTCTGTGACGAATGGATTTTTCAAAGTCCATGAGCCAGCAACTTTTCCGTCTCCGTCTATTTCTTGTATTACAATATTTCCAGTGGCATCTGTTGCTCTTTTCTTAGTGATGCTCTTGTCTGTTATAATTGCGCCAGATGTTGTACTGTCAGCTTCCTGTGCGAACGGAACTGCGTATCCGATTTCTTGCAAGTAGCCCATAAACAACTCTGAACCATTTGGACTCATAGCATCAACGAGCGTAAGGGTAATAGTGTTCCATTCAACTCTCCCTGGGTAATGGAAAGTATGGTTGAAGAACTTGTGAGGAGTAGAGGATACAGTATATGATGGCCTGTCTACAGATTTAGCCATAAATGTTAAATCATCTCCACCTATTTGCATCTGAACTAAGAATCTGAAACCTCTTTTTGGTAAAGAGTCGGCATTAGCCCAAAAGTTTGCGTTTGGCATTATTTATTTCTCCTGTTGATATAAATAGTCATTAGTTTAGTTTAGTCCTCGAATCCTGCGCCTGTGCTTGAAATAACAAAGTCAAGGGCGATGAACTCAATTGAGCGAGCGGGTTTGAGGAATATCTTAGCGTACATGACATTTCTATCAACTAAGTCTGCGGTGGTTGTGCTTTCGTCAAGAATGATTCTAAAGTCTGAAAGTCCAAGTCTTGCCTGAACACTTCTCAAGAATGGATCTGCTTTCGACAAGAACCTGTTCCATGTTGCTGGAACGTTTTGATCGAAGAGGACAGTTGCTGCCATACGGGAGATTTCTTTCTTCACGTAAATCATTAGACGACGAACGTTGATTCTGTCGAGAGCGGAAGGAGTCACTTGAAGTGTCTTCTGCCCGAAGATTACGATTCCCTCTGCTGGGAATGAAGCAATCGGGTTAATGTTTGCTTCGTATAAATTATCCCTGTCCTTGGAAGTCAATCTCTCACGAGTCTGAATAACTCCAATTCCTGCGGAACCTTCTGTCAATCCACCTCGGGTGAATCCAGCGGGAGCAAACCATAGTTCGCTTTTGCGCTGTGAACTTGAGAATGTTCCAAGAGCAACGATTGAAGGTGGTGCCCAAAGGAGACTATTACTTATAGAGTCGTTGATTTGAACCCAAGGGTAGTAAGCACAGCCATAAGATGAGTTAACTCCTCTCGTGTTTAGTCCATTGATTGCGGTTGAAACACTTCCGACTCTATTTGCGATAGTATCGGTGCTTTCAGCGCTTGTTCTGTAGCCAGAATCCAAGTCGATGACTGCAAGAGCATCTCCACGAGCCTCGCATACTTCCATCATGTGGGAAGTGAGTCCTGCGTGGTAAATACCTGGCATAGCCATTAGGTTGTATTCTACTACTTCTGGATCAGCTACGGTGTCGATTGCTCGTTTCGCTGAGTAGTAAGCGTATTTTGTAGAATCGGTTCCGTCTGCGAGAGCGCGAGTATAGTTG
>Ga0315338_1003706_pt1 | contig 12988 bp, 15 predicted proteins | sample ASW8metaG_FD_204518 | JGI IMG/M metagenome (GOLD analysis project Ga0315338, IMG submission 204518) | Ammonia-oxidizing marine archaeal communities from Monterey Bay, California, United States - ASW #8 | ecosystem: Environmental > Aquatic > Marine > Coastal | place: USA: California | collected... | reverse complement strand
CGAGGTTCCATGCAGCCGACCACCGGCGAACCGTAGCATCCGTGGGCCGAGCGCTGCCAACAAGATGGGCGTCGGTTGCGCCTCAATCCCGAGTTCGGCGTGCGCGGTGATTTGATCGCCGTCCGTATCCGCTGGCGCGCCCGCCAGCAGCGGCTCCAACGCATCCACGAATTCTCGCGTGAAAGAGTACGGCTTGTCCCAGGAAAGGCCGAGCACCTCCTCGGCATGGCGCCTGGAAGCCGCCCCGATCCCAAGCGTGAACCGCCCCCCCAAGGCGTTCTGAGCGGTCCGCGTCAGCTGTGCGAGCCCGACTGGGTGGCGGCCATACAATGGCACAACCGAAGTGCCGACTTCGCCGATGCCCGGAAAATCACCGCCGATGCAGGCCAGCGTCAAAATCGGATCGACCCCCATGGCGTGCGAAATCCAGAAGCTGTCGAAGCCATTTTCCTCGGCAAACCGAGCCGCGTCGCGCGCTTCGTCCAAGGAGCCCAGCGCCGTGCCGCCCGCCAGACCCCAGCGCATACCGAAGCGATCATTCGTCATGTTTCAATCCCTCTTATCGATATCGTTTCGGAGCAGTTGATACAGCGTCCCGCCCCGAATACTTCGATTATATCGTCCTTGATCCTCGCTGTCCGGTAAGTCCAGCGTGCCGGATGTGGCCACGCGTCCGCGGATTAGTCGACGACGGAAGCCAACCGGTTCATCCGCTCAGGAATGCACCCAGGCAAACCAGCGGATTCTCTGTTAAACGAGCCCTGCGTCCGCTAAGCAGCTATAATGGGAAATTATCCAGACGAAAACCGCCCGCCACCGTACCCAACGCACACGTTGCGTAATTTTGTAGGCTATTCCCGCTCCTCTCACCGCGCGCGAGACACGCCATGTTCGACAAACTGATCCCGACCACCCTCGTCGGCAGCTATCCGCAGCCGGGCTGGCTGGTGGACAAGGACAAGCTGCTCGGCAGCGGCCCGCCTCGGGTGCGGATGCGCGAGGTTTGGCGAGTGCCGGAAGATCGACTCGAAGAAGCGCAGGACGACGGCACCCTGACCGCGCTGCACGACCAGGAACGCGCCGGGATCGATATCGTCAGCGACGGCGAAGTCCGCCGCGAAAGCTATTTCAACCGTTTCGCCAATGCGCTGGACGGGCTGGAACTCGATCCGCCGGGCATCGTGCCGAGCCGCAGTGGCCGGCCGACGCAGGTACCGAGGGTCGTCGGGCCGATCCGCCGCACGCGGCCGGTCCAGGTCCGTGACGTCGAATTCATGCGCGTCCATACCGACCGCCCGATCAAGATCACGATCCCCGGCGCCTTCACCATGGCGAAGCTGGCGCTGGACGAGTATTACGGCGATCAGGAAAGCCTGATCATGGCCTATGCCGACGCGCTGAACGAAGAGATCCGGGAGCTGAAAGCCGCCGGCGCCGATGTCATCCAGATCGACGAGCCTTACATGCAGGCCAACCCGAAGGAGGCGGACAGGTTCGGCATTGCCGCTATCGACCGGGCGCTGGACGGTATCGACGTCCCGACCGTGGTGCATCTATGCTTCGGCTACGCCTATGTTGTCAGCGAGAAACCGGAAGGCTATTCCTTCCTGGCGCAACTGGATTCCTGCTGCGCCGACGCGATCTCGATCGAGGCGGCGCAGCCCGGACTCGATCCCGCGATCCTGGAGAAACTACCGAACAAGAAGGTGCTGTACGGGGTGATCGATTTGGGCACAGAAGAGGTCGAAACGCCGGATCAGATCGCCGACCGGCTACGCGGCGCGCTGAAGCACATTTCGCCGGACCGGCTGATTGCCGCGCCGGATTGCGGTATGAAGTACCTGCCGCGCGATGTGGCGTACGGAAAATTGCAGGCTGTGGTCGAGGGCGCCACGATCGTCCGCAACGAAATCACCGGAAGGAACTGAAGCATGGGTATGGAAATTGAAGTCGTCGCGGCAGATGGCAATGTATTCGCGGCGTATCAGGCGCTACCGAAGAAAACGCCGGCACCTGGAATCGTGGTTCTTCCAGAGGTCTTCAACACCAACCGGCACATCAGGATGGTCGCTGATGGCTATGCGGAAGAAGGGTTCGTCGCGCTGGCGCCGGACGTTTATTGGCGGGAGGAAGCCGGTTGTTATCTGCCTTATACCGACGAGGGCCGCGCCAAGGCGCAGGCGCTGCGCGCGGCGATGGACACCGACCAGTTCGCCAGCGACCTCGCTGATACGGTCGCCGAACTGCAGGCGCTCGATGTCTGCACCGGCAAGGTCGGCGTCATGGGCTTCTGCCTGGGTGGCAAATTCACCTATTTGTCCAGCGTCCGGCACAAGATCGGCGCGGCGGTCAGCTATTACGGCGTGCAGATCGACGAGCATCTCGACGAGGCGGATAACTTGAACTGCCCGCTCATCATGCATTTCGCCGAGAACGACCCGCATGTACCTGCCGATACCGTGGCGGCGATCAAGGCGCGCATGGGCGGCTGGGACAATGTCGATATCCACGTCTATCCCGGCACGGAACACGGCTTCAACCGCTTCGGCTACGATCCTTATAACGAGGCGCAGGCCGCGATTGCGCGGGAACGCACGCTGGCGCATTTTCGCGCGAATTTGACTTAAACCTCGGTCAGCCCGCTTCGGCGGCGCGGCGCTCGACCGAGTTCATCTCGTCAGACACAGTCGTCCGCTGCATGACCCGGCGCTCGGTCGTATCGGCGTAGGGGCGCGAGCGGTGCATGGTGCAGCGATTGTCCCAGATGACAAGATCGCCGGCCTGCCAGGCATGCGCGTAGACAAAGCGCGGCTGGGTCGCGTGTTCGATGAGTTCGTCGAGTAACGCCCGTCCTTTCGCCTCTGGCCAGCCGACGATGTGCGAGGCGTGTGAGGCGAGATAGAGCGCTGGGCGGCCCGCCGGGTGATGACGGACCAGGACCTGTTGCGCCGGCGTCAGCGCCGTGCGGGCGTCCTCGGTATAGTCCTTATAGCCTGCCTTTTGGCGCGAATAGACGATGCTGTGTTCGACGATGAGGTCTGCGATCTTGCGCTTGCGGCTCGCCGGCAGGACATCGTAGGCGGCGCGCATATCGGCGAATTCGGTCTCGCCACCGGATGACGACGCCTCCTGCGCGTAGAGCAGCGAGCAGCGCGCCGGGACATGCTTGAAGGTGTTGTCCGTGTGCCACAGCCGGTTGCCGAGATTGAAATCCCGCTGATAGTGATCCGCCGCCTGGATCGCACCGCTATGGTCGATGTTGGAAATGTCGGTGATTTTCGGTGGCAGATCCCGCGCCGTCTCCGGGCGGTGATAGTTCGTCACCTCGAACAACGGCCCGAAATTGGCGCTGAACGCAATGTGTTGCTCATGGGTCAAGCTTTGCCCGCGGAAGACCAGCACCGCGTTCTCATCGAACGCGGTGCGGATTTCCGCGGCAACATCCGGCGCAAGCGGCACGGATATATCGACGCCATCGATCTCGGCAAAGAATTCCGGATGTTTCCGCGAGACCGTAATCACAGTCGGAATCTCGTCAGGAAACTGGCGCGGTCTGCTTGGTGTAGTCGCCGTCGTTGACCTTTTCGAACCACTCCGTGCCCGCCCCGGTGTCGCTGACTTCCGACATAGCGAGATGGATGAAAAGGCGATCCGGCGCCGCCCCGTGCCAATGCCGCGTGTCCGGCGGTATGACCGCCGTGTCGCCCGGATGCAGTTCCTGCACCTGCTCGCCTTCGAGCTGAACCCGTCCGATACCGGTCACGCAATACAATGTCTGGCCAACAGGATGCGAATGCCACGCCGTCCGCGCACCAGGCATGAAGGACACGTTGGTCGCGCGCATGCGCGACGGTGCGGTCCCGACGATGACCGGATCCTGTAGGACCTGTCCTGTGAAATTTTCCGCCGGCGCCTCTTTAGTCGGCCGGTCGTTCGCGCGCATGATATCCATGGTTCCACTCCCTCCTGTAGCGTTCGATTCTCCAAAGGTTAGGACGCCGTGCGGCAGCCTGCAAATCCGCGCCGCGGTATCTACGTTGCGCCAGACAATTCGTACGTCTTCTTGTCCGTCAGCATGGCGATAGCCTCGTCAACGGTCTGCCGCACGATATCGCCCGCGGGCTGGACATCGTGAATCAGATCGACGCCTTCGCCGGCCCATACGACCTTCGTGCCCAGGTCGCCGCGCTTGTCCGCTTCAGCGTAGGCGGCACGTTCGGCGTCCAGATCCGCGCGCAACGCCGCTTCATTTCCATGCCACCGCGAGGCCGCGTCGTTTCGGATGGCCCGGCCATCGAATGGCGCCGGCCACTCTGGCCCGCGCAACAGATCGAACACCGATGTCCGGATCGTACTATCACCCGACGCGGCGACGACGCCCGCCTTCATATCCGGATGCCAGAGTGCTTCTTCCGCCGCACAGAATCGGGTACCCATCAATATGCCGCTCGCGCCGAGCATCAAGGCAGCGGCAAGGCCGCGACCGTCAGCGATGCCGCCCGCGGCAACAACTGGGATATCCCCCGCCCGATCGGCAATTGCCGGCACCAGCGAAATCGTACCCCGGACCGTTGCGCCATGGCCTCCCGCTTCCTGCCCCTGGGCGACGATCACGTCCGCGCCCGACTCGATGGCGTCGATTGCCTGACTCAGTGACTGCACCTGGCAGATCAAGAGGACGCCGGCCCGCTTTATCGCCTCGACATAGGGTTTGTGATCGCCGAAGGAGAGGAACAAAGCAGCTGGCTTTCGTTCCAGCGCCACGGATACGATTTCCGGCTTGTCTTCGATGGCCCAAGTGATGAACCCAATTCCAACTCGGGTGTTGCCAGCGCGATCGATCTCCGCTGCGAGCTGCGCACGATCACCGTAGCCGCCACCGATAATGCCAAGTCCCCCAGCCTCCGTGACCGCCGACGCCATTGCGCCGCCGGAGTTCCCGCCCATTGGGGCCAACAGAACAGGATGTTCGATGTCGAGCAGCTTGGTCAACGCGGTTTCGAGTCTGGACATTTTCATTCCTCGTCTTTAACGCAGGCGTTGACCATAAGACGTTAAATTATCAATATAAATGAATTTGTTTTACAACATCTATCTATTAAATTGATTGTTATGATTGACACCCGCCACCTGATGACATTCCGCGCCATTGCCCGAAGCGGTAGTTTTACCCACGCCGCCAACGAGTTGGGTTGCGTGCAATCGAATGTGACCGCGCGCATCCGCAAACTCGAAGAACGCCTCGGCGTCAGCCTGTTCGAACGGGATGGCCGCGCGACGAAACTGACCAAAGCCGGGACACGGCTCGAAACCTATGCAGAGCAAATCGTCTCGCTGATAGAAGAAGCGGAATCCGTCGTCGCCGATGCCGACGGCGAACGCACCGGATTAAGGCTCGGTGCCTTGGAGAATACGACAGCCACCCGTCTGCCGGCTCTCGTCAAGCGCTTGCATGAACGGTTTCCCGACGCCCCCCTGTCGCTCAAGACCGGCACCACGGACGAATTGGTCACCGCGGTTCTGGATCGCAAGGCGGACGCCGCTTTCGTCGCGGGCGAGGTCGAACACGACGCGCTCGACAGCGTGGAAGCGTTTCGCGAAACCCTCGTCCGAGTCCGCCCGAAGGACCAGGATATGCCCGCGTCGCTGATCGCCTTCCGGCACGGCTGTTCTTACCGCGCCCAAGCGGAGCAGTGGTTGCGCAGCGTTGGCAAGGCGCCTGTCCCGATCATCGAAATGGGAACCCTTGACGGCATGCTGGGCTGCGTTACCGCCGGCGTCGGATTCGCGGTCGTACCGCGCATCTCGGCGGAGAACAACAGCCATCGCGTCGGCTACGAGTTCGAAGACCTGCCGGCGCCATTCGGCGACAGCCGTACAAATCTGATCTGGCGCCGCGATCGCGCGCCGGCCAGGCCGCTGCAGGAATTGATTGGATATTTGAACGGCTAGTTCCCGAGCGCCAACTCACGCGAAATCAGGATTTTCTGCACCTCGTTCGTCCCGTCGTAGATCTGGAAGACGCGGGCATCGCGGTAGTATTTCTCGACCGGATAGTCGTTCAGGAATCCGGCACCGCCATGCACCTGGATCGCCGCCGAACAGACCCTCTCGGCCATCTGCGAGGCGAACAGTTTGGCGATCGAGGATTCCTTGATGCAGCGTCCGCCATGGTCCTTCAGCCGTGCGGCGCGGTGGCACATCGCGCGGGCAACCTCTATCTCGGTTGCCATTTCCGCGAGGGTGAAGGCGACGGCCTGATGGTCGAATATCTTCGTACCGAAGGCCTCGCGTTCCTGGGAATAGGCCAGGGCCGCGTCGAAGGCCGCCTGGGCGACCCCAATCGCCTGCGCCGCCACCGCGACCCGGCCGCTGTCCAGACCGGACAAGGCGATACGCAACCCCTGCCCCGGCTCGCCCAGCATATCCGCTGGCGGCACCTCCAGATCCTCAAGCAGGACTTGGCAGGTCTCGTTGCTGCGATGGCCGAGCTTCGACTCGTGGCGCAGCACCTTGTAGCCCGGCTGATCGGTCTCGATCAGAAACGCCGAAATACCGCGCTTGCCGGCGTCCGGGTCAGTCACCGCGATGACACAGGCGCAACCCGATGACTCGCCATTGGTGATGAAGGCCTTGGTACCGTTAATCACATAACTGTCGCCCTGCCTTACCGCGCGGGTCTGGATATTCGCCGCGTCGGAGCCGGCATGCGGTTCGGTCAGCAGCATGCAGGCCAGCGTCTCGCCGCGCGCCACCGGTGCCAGAAATTTCGCTTTCTGCTCTGGCGTACCGTAATCCCGCACCTTGAAACCGTACGAATTCGTGCCGTTGATCAGATTGGCGAAACCGGCATCGCCATAGGCAATCTCCTCCGTCACCAGCACATAGGCGAGAAAATCCGCCCCCGCGCCGGCATAGTCGGTTGGCATCGTCACGCCGAACAAACCAAGCGCGCCGGCCTGACGGACGACACCTTCCGGGACACGCGCCTGTCGGTCCCATTCCGCCGCGTGGGGCGCCACTTCCTTGGCGATAAAGTCGCGGGTCATGTCGCGCATCGCGATCTGGTCGTCGGTAAATTCGATCATCGTCCGTCCTGCCGAAATTTCGCGGCCCCATACTGGCCGGAACCGCCGCCGCTGTGTAGCCTTGGCGCGCAATTTCAGGGAGGATCGCTATCATGCAGCCGGGCAAATCGGGCGTCTGGGTTTCGACCAACGCGCTGTCGCAGGAGAAACTCGCCGAGCTGGCGCAGGGCGTCGAGCGGCTGGGGTACGACGTGCTGTGGTATCCGGAATCGCTGGCCTACGAGTCGCTGGCGCTGGGCGGCTTCCTGCTCGGCCAGACCACCAAACTGTGCCTCGCGAGCGGCATCGCCAATATTTACGCGCGCGACCCGCTGACCGCGCGGGCGGGGCACGACACGCTGAACAGCCTGTACGACGACCGCTTTATCTTCGGCCTCGGTGTGTCGCACGTGCCCCTGGTGGAGGGCCAGCGCGGCCATGAGTACCGCAAGCCGGTCGCAACCATGCGCGCCTATCTGGAAGCAATGCAGGCCGCCAACGTGGATATCGACGTGCCAGCGCAGAACATTGTGCTCGCAGCGCTTGGTCCCAACATGCTGGCGCTGTCGCGCGACATGACCCAGGGCGCGCATCCCTATTGCGTGACGCCCGAACACACCAAACTGGCCGCCGATATCCTCGGCCCCGATAAATGGCTCTGCGTCGAACAGAAAGTCTGTCTGACCACCGACAAGGCGACATGGCGGGACATCGCCGGCAAGCAGTTGGCGCGTTATATGCGGCTCGACAATTACCGCAACAACTGGCTGCGCATCGGCTTCTCCGAGGACGAGATCACCGGCGAGGCGTCCGACCGCTTTCTCGACGCGATGTGCGCCTGGGGCAGCGCGGACGATATTCGGACGCGTATCAAGGCGCATGAAGATGCCGGTGCGACTCATGTCTGCATACAAGCTTTCGACCCCGAAGGCGGCCCGGATCCGGACTGGAATGCGCTTGAAGCGTTGGCGCCGGCGTGAGGAGGACCAAAACATGACCCTACCCGTCTACGAGGCCTTCGCGATCAAATACGGCGACCGGGTCGGCAAGCGCGGGAATATCTTCGTGCATGGCGATCCGCATGACGCACCGCTCGGCATGGATTATTTCGTCTGGGTAATCCGCAACGAAGAACGCACCATTGTCGTCGATGTCGGCTACGGCCAGGAGGAAGGCGAGAGCCGCGGCCGAACCTTCCTGCGCTGCCCGACCGACGGCATGCGGCTGGTCGGCGTCGATCCGGATGCGGTCGAGGACGTCGTGATCACGCATATGCATTACGACCATGCAGGCAATCTGGAGCTCTTCCCGAAAGCACGCTTTCATATCCAGGACGACGAGATGAACTTCGTCACCGGCCGCGCCATGACGCACAAGGCGCTGCGCCATTCCTTCGTGCTGGGGGACGTGCAGCAGATGATCGCCATGCTGTACGGCGACCGGGTGGTCTTCCATGACGGCGACGAGGAACTGGCGCCCGGCATCACCCTGCATCACATTCCCGGCCACACCCGCGGCCTGCAGGCGGTACGGGTGCATACCAAACGCGGCTGGGTCGTGCTCGCCTCCGACGTCGCGCACTACTACGAAAGCATCACGGACGGCACGCCGTTCCTGACGCATGAGAACTTGTTCCAGATGCTCGAAGGCTTCAAACGGTTGCGTACCTTGGCACCGGACGACCAGCACATCGTGCCGGGCCACGACCCGCAGGTACTGCAACGCTACCCGGCGCCATCGCCGGAATTGGAAGGCATCGTCGCGCAACTGGATGTCGCGCCGAACGAATAAGGGAAGCCAACTATGACCGCCAATCTGAAAAACCGCCGCGTTGTACTTGCCAGACGGCCGAAAGGCGTGCCGGTGGCCGACCACTTCACGGTGGAGGATGGCCCTGTGCCAGCGCTCGAAGACGGCCAGTTTCTCGTCAAGACCGAGTATTGGTCCGTCGACCCGGCGATGCGCGGCTGGGTCAACGACGCGCCGAACTACCTGCCGCCGGTCGAAATCGGCGCAACCATGCGTTCGCTGGCCGTTGGAGAAGTGGTCGCCAGCCGCCACCCGGATTACGCCGAGGGCAATGTGGTATCGGGCTGGTTCGGCTGGCAACGTTTCGCAGTCAGCGACGGCGGCGGCGTGGACCGGAAAATCGAAGAGACCGACTTACCGAAGTCGCTGGCCCTGGGCGTGCTGGGCATCAACGGCATCACCGCCTATTTCGGCCTACTGGACGTGTGCGAGCCAAAATCCGGCGAGACAGTCGTGGTGTCCACAGCCGCCGGGTCGGTCGGCTCCGCTGTCGGCCAGATCGCCAAGATCAAGGGCTGCCGTACGGTTGGCATCGCCGGCGGCCCGGAAAAGGTTGCGTTGTGCCGCGACAGTTTTGGTTACGACGCGGCGATCGATTACCGCACGGCGGATATCGCGGACGCGGTCGGCGCGGCCTGCCCGGACGGCGTCGACTGCTATTTCGACAATACCTGCGGCCAGATCAGCGACGCGGTCATGACCCGTCTGGCGCAAGGCGCGCGGATCGCCATCTGCGGCACCGCGGCACTAACCGATTGGGATCCGATCCCGACCGGACCGCGCATGAACCGCCAACTGCTGGTCGCCCGCGCCCGGATCCAAGGGTTCCTCGTCCTCGACTACAAGGCGCGGTACGGCAAAGCGATCGCTGAATTGGCCGGCTGGGTCCGCGAGGGCAAACTCGCCTACAACGAACATTTGCTGGATGGCGCGGAGGCTGCTCGCGGCGCCATAGAGATGCTCTACGAAGGGCGCAATATGGGCAAACTGCTGGTCCGGGTAGATTGATCGGACATATTGCAGGCGCACCAAAGCCCAAATTTAACTTTGCTGCCGCGACATTTCCACATGCGGAATTCGCTTGTTGCGTTTCTCGGTATATCCTTCGCGAATTTCTTGAAAACCGAGCGCAGCATAAAACGTTCGTGCATTGAGTGTTGAATTTAGACGAAGGATTGCGTTGCCGTTTTCGATAGCATCGTTCTCACAAACCGCAAAGAGCAGGCGCCCTAGACCCCTGCCCTGGATATCTGGATCAATAAACAGGCTGAGCAATTCCTCTCTTCGCCACGAAGCAAAACCTATGACCTGTTCCTCATTTGCTGCCACCCAAAACCTCTCACCGCCCTGTTCAGCGGCAGCCAGATAACCCGCCGGTGTCCTCCCGCACAGCCAAGCGTCGACAATGTCAGAATCTAGCAGCCGGGCGCAAACACGGCGCACCGCTTTTGTGTGAACCTCGTGCATCGCAACAGTATCTGCGTCCCGCATCCGACGAATTTCAGCGGTGTCACGCGTCGTATCCATTATCTGTCCACAAAATAGGTGTCGATTGAATCAGCGCTACCATTCGATGGTGCCGCCATCATAGCGCTGGAAGGTGCCGGTCGTTTCCAGCGTCAGCCCGTGGATCACCTTGCGCATGCCGGACACGCTTTCGCTCACCGGAATTTGGCCGCCCTTACGGGTTTCCGTCGCAACGGAGCCCGGATGCAGCACAGCCGCGACGATACCGTGCGGCGCGAAATCGATGGAAAGGCTTTTCACCGCCATGTTGAGCGCGGCCTTACTGCAGCGATAGGCGTAATGGCCGCCCGAACCGTTATCGCCAATCGAGCCGGAGCGGGTGCCGAGAAACACCATAAGCTTGCGGTCGCTTGCCGCGACATGCGCTTCGAACGCGTTAGCGACATAGACCGGGGCCACCGCATTGACCCGCATGACCCGCGTAAATTCGTCCAGGTCAGGCAACTGCAAGGTTCCCGGCCCGTCCGGCGCAAAGGTCGCCGCGTTATTGACCAACAGGTCGATCGGCTGGTCTTTCAGGCCGTCGGCAAGTGCATTGACGCCGGCTTCATCCGACACATCGACGTTGTGAAAGTGGACATCGCCGAGCGCTTCGACTTTTTCCCGGCTGGCCGCATCGAGACATACCGCGTGCACGCGCCAGCCGTCGGCGGCGTATTGCCGTGCGTATTCGAAACCGATGCCGTAATCGCATCCGGTGATCAGGGCCGTGGACATTTGGAACGCCTCCCGGTTAAGTTTCGCGCCGCCGTGCCTAGAGGAATATCTTAACATGAACAGCAGCAGCATCGCCGACATCACCGCCTTTTGGTTGGCCGACAGCTTGGAAAGCCCGGAGAAGGCCGCCGCGCGCCGCGACTGGTGGTATAAGGGCGGCGTACCGGTCGACGATGAGATCCGCGCCCGCTTTGGCGATCTGGTGCCATGTGCCTGCGCTCGCGAACTGATGGGCTGGCAAGATACGCCGGACGGGACGCTGGCTTTGATCCTGCTGCTGGATCAATTCACCCGGAACCTCCATCGCAATACGGTTGAAGCCTATGTCGGGGACGAATGCGCCTTCGAGATCGTCAATCATGCCATCGACACTGGCTTGGACCAGGTGCTGCACCCGGTCGCCCGCATCTGGCTATACCACCCGTTCCATCATTCTGAAGCCGTCGCGGAGCAGGATCGGGGTCTCGGCCTGTTGCGGGATTTACGGCAAAATGCAGACCCAGCATGGCACGCTTATGTCGAGCGCAGCATCACGGGCTGGACCCGGCACCGCGACATCGTTGCCAAGTTCGGTCGTTTCCCACATCGCAACGACGTGCTCGGCCGCGAGAGTACCTCGGAAGAGCGGGTGCATATGGCAGCCGGCGGCGAGAGTTTTGGGCAGGGTCTGGCGGCCAACAGCGCCGCAGACTGATCTTCAGAGTAGCTTTTCGTAGTAACGGACCCACTTGCCCCCAGGCTCCAGTTCGGCACGCCCGGTTTCCTGGAATCCCATCTTCGCGTGGAAGGCGTCCGAGCCTGGATTGGGCGGGTCGAGATTGACTTCGCAGACGACCCGGTCGTGACCTGCGGCGCGCGACCTTTCAAACAGGTCGCGATACAGCAGGGCGGCGAGGCCGCGCCCTCGATTTCTGTCGGACACCACGATGCGGTCGACATAGACAAAGCGCGACCGCCGCGCCTGGAACCATTTGAAATTGGGGCTGTGATAATCGGCTTCCTGATCGAATGTGATCAGCAACGCCGCCGCGTCGGCGACACAGGTCGCGGCGAAGGCGCCCGCGACAAGCGCCTGCCAGTCCTCCGTCGTCAGGAACGAAGTTTCGCGCGCGTTCGCGTTGTTGAGGTCGCGCAGCGCCGCCTGTGCCGCACCGTCCTGCGCGGCGATGGCTTCAATCGGCGGCGTATCCATCGTGCCGTTTAAGCGCGTTCGAGAACCACGACCGGAATTTCGCGATGTTCCTTGGCTTTCTCGTGATACCGGTCGTAGGTCGGAAAGATTTCAGCCATCATCGCCCACAAACGGGCCCGTTCTTCCCCCGACGCGGTGCGCGCGGTAGCCGGAAACTTGTCGGCCATTACCTGCAGCTCAACTTGTGGATTGGCGGCCAGGTTTTCGTACCAGAGCGGACTTTTCGGCGCGCCGCCGACCGAGGCGACGATGACATGGTTTTCGCCATCCTTGCCGTAGATCAGCGCTGTCTCATACTGCTTGCCGGAGCGCCGTCCCGTCGTCGTCAAGATCAGGCAGGGCAGGCTTTGCTTGCCGTCGCCGCCTTCCCAGATATGCCCTTCCTTGCCACCGGTCGCCTTGTAGCGGTCCATGTGCTCGATAACCCAGTCGCGCTGCGCCATGACGGCTCCCTTCGTTGTAATTTGTCTGCCGGACTATATAGGGGCGGTAGTGCCTGAAACAACGAAGCCAGCCTAATTGCCATTTGTGCAATGCTGCATCAGCGTCGTGCAAGTCCCCTCACCCCACCCTCTCCCCAAGGAGAGGGAGAATCGTGTACCGCCAATAATCCCCTCTCCCTGGGGCTACGGCATTCACACAAATGATTCTTCCAGTATCGCGTTTGTAGGATTTG
>Ga0315338_1003704_pt1 | contig 12994 bp, 12 predicted proteins | sample ASW8metaG_FD_204518 | JGI IMG/M metagenome (GOLD analysis project Ga0315338, IMG submission 204518) | Ammonia-oxidizing marine archaeal communities from Monterey Bay, California, United States - ASW #8 | ecosystem: Environmental > Aquatic > Marine > Coastal | place: USA: California | collected... | reverse complement strand
CGTTTCTCCCAGGATCAGATAGCGGTACATGTTCGAAGCGAACGTTACGGATACTGCTGTGGTGACAAGGCCGAGACTCAGAATTAGTGCGTCGACGGCATACTGAGCCGCACCAACCGCAAAAAACGGGTTCTCCCAATCAAACAAACGCCCGAAGCTGGCCAGCACCACGCCGCTGAACACAGCGGGCACGAAATTGATGACCGCCAGCGCACCAAGCGTTCGCCAGGTATTGCCGGCTAGCGTCTTCCAAGATTCACCCAGCCCCAAGTGGCTGTCTGTGGCTATAGCCGGAAATATTAGAATGACGCGGATCCAAATCAAGGCGAACACTATGGAAACGGCAGCCGCCATAGCAACCAGACCTAACGATTCAAAATCACCGTCGGATGAGTTTGTGCCAGCCTCATTTAATTCAACGATACTTAACGCCAATACAAAAAATATCGTTGGCATCAGGAACGGAAATCCAAAAATACTCAAACGCCAGGTGCGCGCAGCCAACAGTTCTAGGAAAATTCCGGCAGTATCGCGAAGCAATACATAGCGGAGCCAATTCGAGACAAATGCAACGTTCAGGGCATAAATAATTAGTGCTAGCGCCAGACCACCAATGACCGGATTTATCGACAAATACTGCGAGGCTAATGGCAACACCCACATAAGTAGGAATACAATCCAGGCAAAAGATAAGAACTGGATAAAGTTACCAAAAACAAACCCGAAACTTTCCTGCAGAAGTCGCCATACGGGCGCCTTGACGACTGTATTACTCGTTACAGCAATATTGACCGACATTGTTTCTGCTCCTCATTATCGAAGCCTATGAACAATCCATTCTGAGAACTCTGAGGTTTGTGTTTCCGCTGCATTGGTGATGAAGTGAACCTCCATCGCACTGTTCATTTCAGGGTAACGAGCGCTGTTTCTCAAGTTCGCGAAATTTCGCGGCGCAAAAGGCGAGAGGGTGCCTAACCGGAGTGCCTCCGACCAGCTATGGATACGTGCCTTCTCCGAGATCAGGGCGTATTCGGTGTAGCGGCGCCCGTTCAGAGACCGTAGCTCCGCTTCGGCTTTGCGCCAAACAGCCCTCATGGGGAAGGAGGAGTCGATCACGACCAGTACCCGGCGCGGGTTTTCGGAAAGATAGGCATGATACGCACCGGATAAAAATCCGAATAAAGTGAGTGTGGCGGCGAACCAGATCGCGAATGTTTTCATGGTTCAGCCTCACATCTTTGCGTCCAGCAGCGTTGCAATTTTATAGACAACGTTTCCTTCGCCGGCATTCATTGTAGTGGCCTCGACAAGCCGCGCTACCCGTTTCAACTCCGCTAGATCGGCTTCATACCCAATCGTATTGACCGGAATTTTCAGTCCCGCTATCACAGGGGAAAGTCTATCAAATTCGAAACCACTGTTCGTTTCACCGTCTGTGAGTACGAACAACATTGGCTTAATATCTGGGTTTTTGTATTTTTCCTCGATCAGGAGAGAGAGGGCGACAACAATCCCATTGTACATAGCCGTTCCACCAGATGGCTGCATGCCCATCGCCGATGCTACGAATCGAGCTCTATGTTTCAAGTCGAACTTCTTAATCGCTTGGACGACTCGAACATCGTCGTCGAACAGTACAAGGCCTATCGAATTCTCCGGACCGATGAATTCGCTGCCCTTGATCAGAGCCTTTCGGACGCCGCTTAGCCGGGACCCCGCCATGGATCCGCTGATATCGGTCAGGAACACGGCCGCGATCGGTCGTCCGGCATCCTTCTTCTGTTTCCAAAGCTTTTGTGCCTTGAGCAGCACGTCGCCTGACGGAAGGCCGATTGTCGGTTGGTAGTCGGTCGCATACTTTTCGTTCCAGCCGTAATCCGTCGCAAGTTTCTTGAACTCAGGCCGCTCCGCCGTCATCGCGAGCAACTCCAGGACTTCGCGTTTTTCCGGACTCAGGTTACCGACCGCGTACAAAGGGTATTTGTTCTTGATGCCGTACGGCACGAACTCGTAGCCCGCCTGCATCTGCTCGGTCGAAACGAACGACTGGTATCCCATCACAAAGGCATCAAGCGACCCGCCCTTCAACACGGATTCCCGCATTTCGACCGTCGTGAGCGCGACAAAGGGCACGCTTCGCTGGAACTGAACAAAAGTGTCGATCACGGCGGGCGACAGCATCTTGTCTTCGTGCCCGTCGCCGAAGGTGGACAGCGTCGTGAGCAGAAAGTTCAGGCCCGTGCTGCTGTGGAATGGGTTGGTATAGCCGATCGTAATCTTGCCCTGGACGACCTCGTTTATGACTGCTTTCACGTCCAGCGTGCCATAGGTCGACCGCAATTCCTCCGCCTTGTTTTTTTTGATGACAACGCCGGAGATGCTGGTCGCCATATGGTCGCGAATCGGTGTCAGGAGATAGCCCTTGGCTTCGAGCATTTTCAGCCACAGATGGTTTACTGGCGAAAACGCGTCGGGGACATAGGTCTCGGACGAAATGTATTGAAACCCGGTTCCCGAGGCGATCGAGCGAATACGTACCTTCGCCCGGCGGCCATCCCCAAGTGTATGGCCTTCATCGTTAAAGGCTTGCGCCACTTCCGCCATGAAACCGTCGGCGGTACGCTTGCGTCCTTCGATCGCGGGACTCCAGGCCCGTTTTGTTGTCACGAAAATCTCCACGACCACGTCGCCGTCATTGACGGGCGGATCGGCGGTCAAGAGATACTGGTCAATGTCAGGTAGAACCTTGTCCATTTCGCGACCTGGTACGAGCGCTACCGGCTCCATGCGATCGCCTTCCTGGGTCGACCAAGTGATGGAATTCTTCAACGTTTTCAATTCCGCGACGGCGTCCTCATAGCTCAGGCGATTAACGTTGCTTTCGTTGCTCTGAGAACTAACGTTGCTTTCGTCGCATCCTGCGATCGCTAATCCAATTGCGGCCGCCATTGCCATCAGGGTGGTGCTCGTTCGTTTGATCATTTTGATCCTCGCTTCGTCGAATTCACTACCGGCAAAATGCAGTCCGATCGCTGCTATCCAAACAATTGCTATAAGGCAGTTTGTCGTCTTCATCTTGAATCTCGTTTCTTATTCTTCTTTCACTTAGTTATGTAAATAATTCTTGTTGGCGTTTTGGTGTCTTCTATTTGTAGGACTCAATTTCGTCTATTTCTCGGATCGCATCTTCAAGTCCGGTATTTATAGTTCTTAACTCGGCACCGATTTCTTCTCTGCTCGCCGCGTCGGTTTCGAGAAGGACGATGTTGCCACCAAGCCGCAGCAAACTTGTCCTTGTCAGCTCCACATGTTCGACCTGTTTCGCAATTCGGTACTTCATTTCCTTTTTCTGATCTTCGTCGCCGAAACGCTCATACAAAGAATTGAGCTTCACATGGTTTTCGGTGAGCTTGATGAGCTTCGCCCTTGCGGCTTCGACTTCCTCGCCGAAACCCTTCGCCCCGAATTCCTGCTTGATGCGTTCCGCCACGGTCCAGCAATCCATCGCTGGATCTTCGTACCCGGGAAAACATCCCTCCAGGCATTTGGCGAATTCCCGTTGCGAATTCTCGCGCAGGAAGGCTGGCGACCGGATCAGGATGACCGGCCACAGGAGTAGCGCGACGATGCCCAGAAGAACCGCCGCGGACATCATGATCGGCGACGGCTCAAACCATAGAGCGAAACCGAGTTCGGCGAGGACGACGACCGCGAGCGCTATCCAGGTCAACGGATATGACGCGATTTTCTTCAGGTAGGGCGTCAAACGGCTCATTGTTCGAAATCCATTAGTTTGGCAAACGAGTACCGGTTCGGCGCAATGGACATTCGTCCGCTGCGTTTCGTGTTTTCAATCGGCGCCTGTCAGTCTGCGGACCGCGCCTTCACCTCGGCCAACCGCTCCTTGATGCGGTTTTGCCGGGCGATTTTCTCGAGTTCCGCCAGATCGGCCGCCGTCTTGCTGTCGACGGATGCCGGCGCGCCAGCCAGGCCGGTCTGTTTCTCGAGAATACGGTCGAAGGCGGAGGTTGCCTTCTCGACGCGTTTCTCGACCTTGCCCGCCCGATCGGCTTGCGGGTCACCCGCTCCGCCCAACGTTTTCTCGCGAGCTTTGGTGAACTTCTTAAGTTCTTCCTGCATCTCCCGCTTTTTGGCCTGTAACGCGGCGAGATAGCCTTCCAGTTCCTTATGCTCTTCGCCGGCATCGGCGATATCTCGCTCGAGCACCGGAATTTGGTCCTCGATGTCGATCTGTCGGCCTTGCGCGGCCTCCGCCAGATCTTCCCGCGCTTCCTTCAGCGCGATTGTGATCTTCTCCGTTAGTTCTTCATGACGGTCGTTGGCTTCCATGAGCCGGGCGTTCGCGATCTGCCGGCGTGCCAGGGTCTGGCCGATTTCCGACCGCACTTCGTCGATCGCGCCGTCTACCTCGCGGATGGCTTCTTCCAGAACGACGGTTGGCGCGGCGCCTTCCACGGCGTCGATCAAGGCATTGAGGCTTCCGCCAATAATGCGTCCGACACGTACGGTGATACCTTCCTTCATACCTCTGTCTCCTTTTGTCGATCGTCTTCGCGGTGCTTCTCGCTTACGAGCGAAACCACCTTCACGAGATCCAGTAAGGGGGCAATCCGATCCGAGATGGCGCTCGGGTCGTAACAGGGAGCCCGTGACGTGACAGCCAGCCGCAGCACGGCCTCCAACAACCTGAAAAGGCGGTCCGCGGCCTGACCTTCGAGTTCCTTCAAGGACTCGGGGTCCAGCGTCTCGCGCTGAGCGGAAAAATTGGCCATGTAGGCGAAAAGATCAGGAAGCTTCTCGCAAACAATGCTCAGTAGTTCCGAATGTTTCTGGCCACCATGTTCGCCGAGGCGGATCTTGCGCGTGACCGGTGCCATTTGTTCGCTGAAATAGGACAGGAACGAGTCGAAATCCTCGCCACCAATTTGGCGCTGACGGGCCTGGTCGATGATGGCGCGCAACTTGTCGCTCGGTGTCGTCGCACCATTGATCTGCAGGCCGGCGATGAATTCGGCGTCTTCCAGTGGGACGCGAACGCTCAGGGGGACGGTTTTGGTTGGCATTTTTCAGGTCTGATCCGTGTTGTGTGACATCGATTGAAAACAAATGTATACATCAGCAGTCAATAGTCAACAAAAGAATTCGCTGGGTCAGCGGTGCGCCGTCATGGGGGATTGAGATGCTGACCCTAGTATGTCCGCGATTACTATCGACATTTGAACGTCGACCATGCCGGCGCGAAGGACGGTCACGATTTCTCGAGTTCCGCTAAAGGCTGAAGGCAGGCCTTGTCGGCGGAGAAGGCTTCCGACTAACCATTCAGGCGAAACGGCGACTACCAAAGAGGCACACCCTTGTACAAGTCCTTCTGACCGACATAGAGCATTTGCGTAAGCAGCGTATTTTCAAACGGGGTATCCGTCAGGATGCAAGGCGCCTTGACGTTCTTGTACTCCGAAAACGCCTCGATGAAACCCGTATGGCTGACCTCCTTGGATCCGATTTCGATCAACAGCGACTTCAATACTGGCGTCGCCTGATTGATCAGCCAATTTGGCTGTGTGTGCTTGTTGCCGGCAAGAACAGCGAAACCACAAAGTTCGAGCTTTCCGTCGCTCTCGGCGCGCTTGATATATACCGTTGCTCCCCACATTTGGGTCGTAAACAAATGAACGAGTACCTTTGTTCCTTGGTAACCGTCATAAAAAGATGGCCCGCTTACGATTTCCGTACGGGTCATGGTTTGGCAGCCGCTTACCGCTAAGGCCGCCGCTACGACGATCCTAACGATCGAAATACGGTCGAAAGCGGAGGTCCTTTTTTCAACCCCTATTTTGACCTTGCTTGTCCGACCGGCCTGCGGGTCACCCGCTCCGCCTGCCGTTCTCTCTCGCGCTTTGGTGAATTTCTTAAGCTCGTCCTGCATCTCCCGCTTCTTGGCCTGCAGTGCTGCAAGATAGCCTTCCAGTTCCTTATGCTCCTCGCCGGCTTCGGCGATAGCGCGCTCGAGCACCGGAATTTGGTCCTCAATTTCGATCTGTCGACCCTGTGCGACCTCTGCCAGATCTTCACGGTCTTCCTTCAGCGCGATGGTAATCTTCTCCGTCAGCCCTTCATGACGGTCATTGGCTTCGATGAGCCGGGCGTTGGCGTTCTGTTGGCGTGTCAGGGCCTGGCCGATCTCCGACCGTACTTCGTCGATCGCACCATCCACCTCGCGGATGGCTTCTTCCTGCACGACGGCCGGCGCGGCGCCCTCCACGGCGTCGATCAATGCATTGAGGCTTCCGCCAATAATTCGTCCGACACGTACGGTGATTCTTTCCTTCATATCTTTGTCTCCTTTTGTCGATCGTCCTCGCGGTGTTGCTCGCTTACGAGCGAGACCATCTTCACGAGATCCAAGAACCTGCAAGCGGGCGATGAATTCAGCTTCTTCCAGGGCAACGCGAACGCTGAGGGGTATGGTCTTGGTTGGCAATTTTAGATCTGATTTCTGTTGCACGACATCAATTGAAAACAATGTAATTATATTGAATACAATAGTCAACAAAGGTATGCGCGGTGCTGGCGATGCACCGTCACGGCGAACTAAGATCCCGGTCCTAGCGTGACCGCATGAACGCAAACACAGCAGTGCGCTGGAGAACTGTGACTAATCAAAGTACGGCGAACTTTTATCGGAACCGCGCAAATATGCTGCAGCGCAAGAGTCCGTTCATGGCTAAAAACGGAAGTCCAAGCCGCGCCGGGTTACTTCCGATGTTACCTCAGCTTCAGACCTCGTCGCCGGGATGTCGGCTATTGGGGGAACTACGGAAGTCGATCCGAAGATCTGCGAGGTCTCTTCATAGCCATTAAGAGACATGGGGCACCTTGGCGTAGCCGACCATAGCTGATGAGTTACTCTATTCAGTCAACTCGGCTAAAAGCTGTTCCCCACGACCGCATCCAGGCCGCGACCAGCAACGCCGAAGCCATCCATTCAGATGCGGTGTCGGGCTAAGATCGATTTGAGCGCCCTGCAATCGAGATAAGATGCATGCGACATTCAAATCGGCGACTGAGAATTTTTCACCGAGCAAATATGGCTGTTTCGAAACAGCGTCGTTCAGAACGAGAAACGGTTTTTCAAGCACAGCCCGACATCTCGCCAATTCATCATCATTCCATAAGGGGATATGCTTCAGGTAATACTGCCCAATTTCGCTATCCGGGTCGGCGTTGCTCCCACCGATGCGCAATGTAAGTAGCGGTATTTCAACTCGGGTTACCGCCCAGAAGCTCCATTGCCACGCCTTAGCTTCTGTCTCACCGCTGCCGAAATAATTGTCCCCGCCAAATTTCTTCGCCAAGTACAGATTGATGGCCATCGATTCCCATAGAATGAAATCACCATCCTTTATCGAAGGTATGAGGGCATTGGGGTTTACAGTGCGGTAGTCTTTGCTGCCGATGTCTTCGCCCAGGAATTCTAAAGAAACATTCTCGTATTCAATCCCCAATTCGGCGCACATCCATACAACCCACCACGTTCGAGACGCTTTTTCGCTCCCATAGACAGTCAGATTGGTCATCATGACGCTCCCAGTGCTTGCAAAAAGCTGGCGCAAAACCGCTTAAAACTGACATCACCGAGCCAGTGTCACAATTTGGCCTAGGCTGCCGCACCATTATCAAAAGTCGCTCACGGCGCTTCTAGATATGCTCTCATCCGCTGCCGAGTTTTGCCCTGCTGTAAATTTGCTCTCGGACTTGTAACCTCTCGATACGGTTCTCCCGCCTTTCCGCTGTTTCTTCCGCCGCAAAAAAGCGAATAAATTTCTCGGAAATTCGTCTCTGTACCGCGATGAATGACCCAACACCAAACGAACGACTCTCACTCACGATGTTCTCCCGAGCGGTGTGATACTTAGGTTAGCATATCCTACGGATCGAAGCGAAAAGGCACGAAACGACAGGAAGCAGATGTCTGCCTTGGGTCAAAACTTACCAAATCGCGGTATCGCCCAGCACGTCTGAACCTGGGAAAATCCAGACGTGAAACCGGGGAAAGCCGACATCACCGGGCCGATGTCGGAAGCTGGAGGAACAGCAGAAGTCGATTTGGATCGGCGCGACAGCCGCTAATAGCCAGACTCGGAAGTCGATACTTATTTATATCGCTCTAGGATTTCGCGTATAGCTGCGGCTACACTCACGCCATGTCGGAAGGAGCTCATCACAAATTATCCGCCGTCATACGGGCCTGTTCATCAAGGAGCGAGATGGCTTTCCTGCACGTAAACCATGAGGGTTAAGGTAGCCAATCCAAAGTCAGGGGCAGGCGTGAACAAGCCCAAGACCAGATACACGAAGAGCGGCCAGATAAACCTCGCCTATCAGGTGTTCGGCGAGGGCGAAATTGATTTGGTGTATATCCCGGGTTGGGTGTCGAACATCGACTACATGTGGGAAGACCCAGACCTCGTTCGGCTGATGAACAGATTCGCGCAGTTCAGCCGCGTCATTTTGTTCGATAAGAGAGGAACGGGTCTATCGGACCGCGATGTCGGCTTTGCGACACTCGACGAGCGTATGGATGATCTCACGGCGGTGATGGAGGCCGCCGGTTCGAGGCGTGCCGCCCTGCTCGGATTTTCGGAGGGCGGCAACCTATCGATCCTGTTCGCTGCCAGCTTTCCGGAGCGGGTTAGTCATCTCATACTGTATTGCGGCTTTGCCCGTCGTCTCTGGGCTTCGGACTATCCTTGGGCGGCAACGCCCGATCGCCGGGACGCGTTTATTGAAAGTATTGAAGCTAACTGGGGGAATGGCGCTGAGGTGGAATGGTTAGCGCCGAGCCGAATGAATGACGAGGCGTTTACCAATCGGTTGGCGACCTATCTCCGCTACTCCGCAAGCCCCGGCGCCGCGGCACAAATTCTACGGCTCAACTCACAAATTGATGTGCGCGAGATATTGCCGACGATTTCCGTACCAACCCTGGTGCTGAACCGCCGAGACGATACGCATGTGACGCTCGACGACGCGAGATTCCTTTCAGAACGGATACAGGATTCGAAGTTTGTCGCGCTACCGGGCCGCGACCATCTCCCCTGGGTCGAAAATCAAGAGCCGTTCCTCAACGAGATTGAATTATTTTTGACGGGGACAAAACTTGAGGCGGTGCCGGAACGAGTGCTCGCCACGATTCTCTTTACCGACATTGTCAATTCGACCAAGCTCGCCGCAACCCTGGGCGATGACGTTTGGCATCGAAAGTTGACTGAACACAACGAGATCGTTCGAGACGCACTAACGCAATACCGGGGCCGCGAAATTAATACCACAGGGGACGGATTCGTTGTCGCATTCGAAACCCCGGCACGCGCGATTGCATGTGCGCTGGATGTTATCGAACGATTGAAAACGGTTGGACTTGAAGTGAGATCAGGTGTTCACATTGGTGAATGCCATAAGGAAGGCGAGACGCTGAGCGGAGTTGCTGTCCATATAGCCGCAAGGGTGTCCGATCTCGCGAATGCGGGCGAAGTTCTCGTGTCGCAGACAGTGAAAGACCTTGTCGTCGGCGCAGGTTTCGACTTCAACGACAGAGGGGATCACCAACTTAAAGGTATCCCAGACAGATGGACATTATACGCCGCAACTATAGGGGAACCGGCCTGAAGGCAGGTATTTTGCCGTTGCTGCGATAATTGCGGCCTCGAAGCAGTGCTTAAACGACCTTGTTTGGTGAAATAGTCAATGGACATTTACAGAGGGGGTTAAGATGGCGGCATACGTGGTTGGCGAAGTAACCGTTACCGACGATGCGTGGGTAGAGGAGTATGGTGCAAAAATTGAACACTCTATTGGGCAGCACGGAGGAAGGTTCATCGCTCGGGGAAGCCCAGACGAGAAACTCGAAGGAAAGCGGCCCCTTCCAAATTCACTGGTGATTATCGAGTTTCCTACCCTGGACCTCGCCAGGGCTTGGTATCATGACCCTGATTACAAGCCGTTGATAGCATTAAGGCAGACCGGCTCGACCTGTGAGATCACATTGATTGATGGCTCTCAATAGGGATGGCAACGGTGATAATTATCGATCACCTTAAGGTCGGAAGTGGTTCATCCTTCCCCGCCAACAGGCGTCGCGCCCGGTGCTGGGAAAATCCAGAGGTAGATCAGCAGAAAGCCGACATCGCCGCACGTATGTTGGATGCTGGTGAATCAGGGGAAGTCGATCCGAAACGCTGCGACAGCCGCTTATAGCCAATGTGAGAAGTCGGCAGAGGTTCCGAACAGGCTAGGATTCTTCAGGTTGCGGCGGCTACACTCTCCCCATGTCGGAAGGAACCCAACGCAGACTTGCGGCTATCGTGGCCGCAGATGTTGTCGGCTATTCGCGGCTGATGGGCGTGGATGAAACCGGCACGCTTGCTGCTCTGAATGCGCACCGCTCAGAATTAATCGATCCTCTGGTAGCAAAACATGGTGGTCGTATCGTCAAGACCATGGGCGACGGTTTGTTGCTGGAGTTCCCCTCAGTCGTTGCCGCTGTTGAATGTGTCATTGCGGCGCAGACGGGTATCGCGGAGCGGAATGCCGATATTGCTGCCGATGAGGCCATTCAATTCCGCGTCGGCGTCCACCTGGGTGACGTAATCGTTGAAGGCGACGATATCTTTGGCGACGGCGTGAATATCGCAGCCCGACTTGAAGGGTTGTCGGAAGCTAATGCTATAGCGCTGTCGGACGATGCGTATCGACAGGTGCGTGATCGTCTAGATGCCGACTGGGAAGACGGTGGCGAACACGAGGTCAAGAATATCACCCGTCCTGTCCATGTTTGGCGCTGGTCAGCCCAAGAGAAACAATCAGTACACAGCACGGAGGCAACCAGCGAAAGCTTGGCGTTGCCCGACAAGCCGTCGATTGCCGTGCTGCCGTTCGTCAACATGTCTGGCGACCCGGAACAAGAGTACTTCGCCGATGGCCTTGCCGAAGATCTGATCACCACTCTGTCCAAGGTATCGACGCTGAGCGTAATCGGTCGGAATTCGACGTTTGCATACAAGGGCCATGCCGTCGATGCGCGTCAAATCGGCCGTGAACTTGGCGTAAATTTCGTCCTTGAGGGCAGTACTCGCAAGAGCGGGTCCCGTCTCCGCATAACAGCCCAGTTGGTCGACGCTAGATTGGGGGATCACGCCTGGGCGGAACGCTATGATCGGCAGGTTGAGGATATCTTCGACCTCCAGGACAACATCACGCGCGAAATCGTCACTGCCCTCCGGATCGAGTTGACCGATGGCGAGAACGCCTCAATGTGGAATAGGGGCACCGAGAATATTGAAGCGTGGCGCTTCGTTATTGAGGCCGCAGATATCGCGTTTCGATTCACTGCGGCCGATACTCTGAAGACCCGCGGGTTGATGGAGCAAGCTACGAAACTTGATTCGAAATACGCAGCAGCATGGGCGCTTCTCGGTTTTACGCATTTCTCTCAGGCTCGAACCACGACAGGTGAGGACGGCGAGACGGTCATTTGTAAAGCAGAAGCATGTGCCGCGAAGGCGGCTGAAATCGACGAAGCTCATCCGCTTACAGTCGGGCTCAATACAGTGGTGCGTATGTTGCGGCACCAGTTTGACACTTCAATCGAGGTGGCTCGGAAAGGCCTCCAAGACAATCCAGGAAGCGCTGAAGTTCGGGCCTTCGTTGGTTTTGCTCTTTCCCTATCAGGTCACGCCACTGAGGCGCTACAGTTCATGGAAGATGCGATGAGACTCAATCCGCATTTCCCAGTTTGGTATCATGCCTCGATAGCCCGAGCCCATGACGCGCTTGGAGATCGCGACGCCGTCTACGATACATTAGATCGAGTTTTGAAGCAGCAACCCGATAACTTTCCCTGCCGATTACATTCTGCAAGCCTTCTTGGCCGTGATGGCCGGCTTGTCGAAGCACGGGAAGCCATACGTGAGGTCCTTCGGCTCGTACCGGGCTTCAATCTGGGCCAGGTCGACCGTTGGCTGCTGACGCCGATGCCGGACTACCTATCAAAATTCAAGGGTGGTCTGCATGCCGCTGGCCTTCCGAAATCTTCTTAGCGTCATCCTTACGCGTCGGCAACGTGCTTCGGCTGCGTTCGGAAACCATTGCAAGCCGGTGTCGCGGGTCTGAGGTCTGATACAGAAAGCTAAACGGACCTGCCTCACTTTCCGTCACCTTGAGACCTCAGCGCCGATCCGCTGTCACGCCTGGACCTATTGCCGTCGCATTGCGATAGATCAATTGGGGAGCGGGGATCCCAAAATTCAGGAAATAATTCGGCAGGAAAGGGAGTACCCCCCGCGAGAAGTAGGACAAGCGGGGGGGGGGTACCTTGTCGTCCCAAGGGGCACCTGGGACGCAGAGAGTAATGAAGCCGACATCGCTGCGCCGATGTCTCCTGTTGAGGGAAGAGCAGAAGTCGATTTTTGCGAGCCTGACAGCCGCTAATTGACACAGTCAGGCCTCGGCCAACACGCTGATTTTGTCGGTGGATATATTGGCCGATTGACTCGTATCTGATAGCGTTGATTGGGGGAATCGTTGATGGAAATCCTCAATCAGCTTCAACTGCAGCCGGGTACATTCTCCGGCCGAGTAGCCGTTGTGACCGGCGGCGCTCGCGGTATTGGTGAACATGTCGGCGCATGCTTGGCTCATCTCGGCGCAACGGTAATCTTGCTCGATATGCGCGAAGAGGGCGCATCGACAGCCGAGCGACTACGCGGAAATCAACGCCGTGTCGAGTTTGCACATATTGATCTTCGCGACATGGCGGCATTGGAGAGGTTTCAAAGGGATGCGCTGGCCGAGTATGGTCGCATCGATATATTGGTCAACAACGCGTCCAAATTGAAGTTCGAGCACTTCCAGGAAGCCTCAACAGATCTATGGGAGGATTTGCATCAAACGACGGTGCGGGCTTCTGCCTATC
>Ga0315338_1003703_pt1 | contig 12995 bp, 11 predicted proteins | sample ASW8metaG_FD_204518 | JGI IMG/M metagenome (GOLD analysis project Ga0315338, IMG submission 204518) | Ammonia-oxidizing marine archaeal communities from Monterey Bay, California, United States - ASW #8 | ecosystem: Environmental > Aquatic > Marine > Coastal | place: USA: California | collected... | reverse complement strand
CGTAAATGTGGACGTAAATGCGTATACAGACAGAGTAAAGACCAATTCAAAGCAGACCGTGATGGTGTTACAAATATGCAATATTTCCTTTCTGAAACTACATATGTCGGAGAACTTAAAAAAAGACGGTTACTTGTAATTGACGAAGCACATAATTGTGATTCTGAACTCAGCAATTTCATTGATATTACTATAACTGAAGGGTTAGTTATTAGTTTAGGACTGATATTTCCAGAAAAAGAATATATGACTGAAGATACTACGAAACCATGGATTGACAAGGTATTTAACCCAGCTCTAATGACCGAAATAGAAGAACTCACAAAAGAAACAAAAGAATTTGGCAAAAGTTCAAGACGATTTAACAGAAAAATGAAACAAGAATTAATGGATAAGTTAAAACGACTGGATTCATTAGAAACAATGGCTAAGCAAGTTAACAAATTCATTCAACATTACAAGAAAGATGATTGGATTCTCGATGTAGCTTTGAAAATTGAATACATTGACGGACGAAATAAGGAAGTAATAGATAAAGTCACCTATAAACCAGTTGTTGTTGCGGGTATGGCGGAGGATTACCTCTTTAAATGGGGCGATAAAATCCTATTTATGTCAGCAACAATATTGAGCAAAAAGATATTCTGTGAATTGATTGGATTGAATGTAGATACTACTGCTATGGTTTCTATTCCATCACCATTTCCAATTGAGAATATGCCGATGTATTATGCCCCAGTTGGTAGTATGTCCTATAGTTCGATTAATGAAACCTTACCAAAAGCTGCGAAATTGATTCAAAGGATATTGAAAAAGCACAAAACAGAAAAAGGTATCATCCACTCTCATTCATATAAAACAACAGAGTACATTAAAGAACATACAGGCGAATATTCGGCGCGTATTCTAACTCATACATCTAAAAACAGAGATAGAATATTGCGAAGACATAAAACATCAACAAGACCAACAGTATTAATGTCACCATCTATGCAGGAAGGAGTGGATCTCAAAGGTAATTGTAGTCGTTTCCAAGTTATATGTAAAATCCCATATCCATATTTGGGTGATAAATGGGTAAAAGCGCGAATGAAACGTTGGAATTGGTGGTATAATTATGAAACAGCAAAGACAATTATTCAATCAATTGGTCGCAGTATCCGAAATGAAACTGATTATGCGACTACCTATATTATAGATAGTGCGTGGAGTTCATTCTTTGGTAGAACGAAACATTTATATCCACCTGGATTTGAAAAGAGATTTGAAGTAAAAAGCAAAAAACGGAAATCAAAAAAGAAATCTGAATGAATTTAAACAACTTTTGAGCATAGAATAAAACTGAAACTGGACGCTTAAGATTATTAACACGACTGAACTATATAATCTAACTTAATCTTTTGTTATTTAAAGAAATCTGATTGTTTTTATTTTAATTTAAAGGTAACTTTATATATTATATTTTATAGTTATTATACTCTTTCGCAAACTACATATTTTCAGTAAATACATAACACAATACAACTAACAACTTATCTATAAATAGACCTAAAACCTAAACACCTACAAACCTACACCTTATCTCAACATGTTTTCAAGATCAGATCCATTTTTCCAACTACACGATATTATTACGAGTGGTGGAAAATTAGCAAAAAGAAAGAATTACATATCAGACTATGAAAAACAACTAAAAGTTAATGATTGTGAAAGAGAAATGTGTCCAGAGTGTAAGACAGATGGTAGTGTTGTATTCAATGGCGAATGCAATACATGTACATCTTGTGGGTTTATTATAGAAATGGAAATTGATCAAGGTCAAGAATGGCGTTATTATGGCGCATCTGATTCTAAATCTTCCGATCCAACACGTGTAGGTCGTCCAACGAATAACAAATTTCAAAATAATTTGGGAACGTTTATGGGACCTTCACGTAAAAACTCACAATTTTATAACTATCTTAGAAATCTCAACAACAAATGGGTAAACTCAAATCATAAGGACATAACATTAAACAAAACTTTCACTCACATGACATCAATTGGAAAACGAATGGGACTTAATAAAAAAATTATCGAACTCGCAGAACAATATTATACCGAAATCAACAAAATTCACATATCACGTGCAGGAAATCGTGTCGCTTTAGAAGCAGCTTGTTTATATGAAGCTTGCCGTTTCTACGGTGTTCCACGAACAATAAAGGAATTTGCAGATGCATATAACATAGATAAGAGATTAATGACGAAGGGTCATAAAAGACTCCGAGATCATATGAAACAACTTGAAAATAAAGGCATTGTTTTTAACAACAAATATATGAAACCTACTTCTTCTACAGATTATATCGAAAGATACTGTAGTAATTTAGGTGTATCGCCAGATATGGTAGAAAGATGTAAATACGCCGCGAGTATGGTGAAGAAATACAATATCGCACCAAAAAATACTCCAACTTCTATTGCGGCGGGAAGTATTTTCCTAATTTCAATGATATTTGATTTAGGAATTTCAAAGGAACAAATAAAGAAGGCAACAAAAGGTGTATCAAAAGTAACCATTAACAAATGTTTCACTACACTGTATGCTAATAAAGAACGTTTGATGATAGATGAGGACGAACTTACCAAAATTATGAAACAAAATTCTCACTAATCTTTTACTTATATACCAACGTATTTTGAATATTTGTTGAATTCCAACATATTATTTGTAAGACAAAATTTAACTAATTTTTCTTTATTTTGTTCATTCATTTTAGCATAATTATAGACTGGACATTTGACATAATACATTCTCGCGTTCCATAAATAGGATATTCGGTTGTTCAATTCATCTATATATGAATCATATATCTTTTTATGTTTTTTCATAAAATTTTTATATTTTTTAGACAAAGCACCATCTATTCCAAGTATTTTAATTATGAAAATTAGATAATAATTATCGCCAGATTCATATTTACGTATTACTTTGCGAAATAAATTGTGAAGTATTTCTTTTTTAGTTTTATCCGGATGTGTATAAAGAGATATAACACGAAACATTTTTTTCCATACATCACTTGCTTTGTGAATGCGTTCCTTATATTTAATCGTATGGTCATATGGAACTATCGCAAATCTATTTTGTTCCAGATTGTCTGGGTTATTTTGAGTATTATGCTTTTTGGGACGCGGTTTTTGTTTTTGTTTTTTCTCTGTATTTGATTCCTCCTCATCTTCTTTTTCATCTTCCTTTTCATCTTCTTTCTCTTTTGTTTTGTCTTCTTCATCTTCATTTTCATCATCTGTGTCTTCTTCAAATTTTGGTATATGTTCTTTTTGTCCAAACGAACCGCCCTTTGCGCCCTTCGCTCCCTTTGCACCCATTCCTCTCCCAGAACCAGCTTTTCTTTCTTGATATGAGACTTTAATATCATTATCTTTTATGAATTCCATACAAGCAGCCTTTAGAGTTACGTTGTTTTCAAGGAAAGTTTTTTTTGAATTTTTATAATTTACATAATAAATTCTCAACAACTCAAAATAATAGTCTAATTCGGACTTTGTTCTGGAACGAATTAATTTCTTTCCTTCATTTGATATTTTCTGATCTTCTTCTAATACAACATGACCACCCAAAACGGTTTCATATTCCAATAGTAACTTACTCATATCAAACATAGTGGATGAGTTTGTATCAATTCCTATTTTTTCTATATTTTTGAAAAATTGAGATAATTTTGTTCTCATTTTAACTTAAAAGTATAATTTTAACTATATAATAATTTTCAAATATAGACGAAATATTAATTCATATTAATTTATATAAACATAAATACAGATAAATGCTAAAATTCAAAGTTGATTATAAACCTACGCCTCTAAAACGACCCAGATTAACCAGAATTGGAGGAAAACCAGTAATATATGATGCCAGTAAAAAAGAAAAGAAAGATTGGTTGAATTTGGCTCGTATATTTAGTCCTGACAAACCATTTGATGGACCATTGAGAATTAATTTGGAATTCTATTTTCCACGACCGAAAAACCACTATAGAACAGGTAAATATAGTGAATTAATGAAACCGACTGCTCCACATATTCATACAAATATGCCAGATGTGGATAATTTATCAAAATTTATCTTAGATGCGATGAACGAAGTATTTTATGAAGATGATAGACAAGTGGTTGAATTGAATTCACATAAAGAATATCTAAATGATAAGAAAAATAAGACTGGATATACTATAGTTCATATAATGCCATATGAAAAGAAGTCCTCTTTTTTCAATCCGGAGCAAACTGAGGACTTTGTGTTAACACGAGAATATATGGAAAATAATAAAACACAAAATATATTTAATAAAATTTTCCCAAATCATGTCCCAGATTCTTCGTCTGAATCTATTTAAACACACAATTATATTTCTATTTATTTCGCCATATATAATGTGTTATTTTCTATTTATTTTATTCATTTTTACACTCACTCCATTATATTTAATTGAAAATAGACCAAACTCCAAATATTTTGATAAATTGTCAATAAGTCAAGATGGTATTAGCATTTTTAACTTATCACAAGATAATATTCAAAAACAAATCTGTCAAAATCGAATAATTCCGGAAATAGAGACACAGGTTTTAGAATTATTATCAGAAGATTATGTATTTTTAGATTATTCCTATGAAATATCTAATTCGAGTTTATATACTTTTCATAGAGATGTGACCAGTTCAAAAACTTTTCAAAACTTATCATATCCATCATATACTTTAATAATTTATTTTTCAAAAGGAAATCATTTATCTATATCTGAAGGTTCAAATACTACAAGCTTTATAATACCTACCCCTACAACTATTTTTGGAGAAATAGGTCAATCTATCTTATTTGATTCTGATATGGTTCATGCTGCAGCATTAAATACAACAACGGAGCGATATTGCAAACAATATAAAATATGTCATAAATACGATATTGAAAAATTAAGTCATTTAAATAATCAGCATATTAGAAAGAGAGAATATATACAATATATGACATATTTTCAAAAATTTATAAGATTTATGAGTCATAAATTTATTCCATTGTTTGATAATAAAGAAATAGGTAAATTCATTGAAAGAAAACAGGATAATTATATTGTGCAAGTATTTTCAAAAATATTTAAATTAGACTTTTTCAATAATACATAAATTCAAACTTCAATAATACATAAATTCAAAATTCAAAATTCAAAATTCAAAATTCAAAATTCAAAATAATTCTTGTAATTCGTCAAATTTGTCTTGTGTTAAACTGTCTTTATTTTCAGAAATAAACCGATTCAAATCGTCTTTTGGTGTATTCCCCCAACGGTCATGACATTGCGTTGCGTCTTTTTCTATTAATATTTTAATCATCTCAATTTTACCTTCACTACACGCAATATGTAATAATGATCGGTTATCATAATCTGTTCGTCCAATGTCAACATTATTCAAATACGCTCGCAACTTTTCAATGTCGTCACGGACTATTGCATCCATACACGAATAGAATGCCACGTCAATATTAGTATGTTCCTGTTCTATTTTCCCAATATGACGAAATATATGATAATTTCCGCTACAAGTATTTGATAATCTACGGCATATTTCAACTCCTCTTACTGAATTCCCAATATCATCCAATGGCGGAGACCATACACATAGACCAAATTTACCAGGAACTACAAGCATAATAGAACCGCTTACGCCAGATTTCGCAGGCAGTCCTACATCAAAGGCGAATTCTCCCGAAAAATCATACATACCACAAGAAAACATAAGAGATACGCAATCGCGAATAGTTTCTGTGTCAAAGTATTGTTCACCACTCTTAGGACATATACCACCATTTGCCAACATAGCAGCCATGATAGCGCCTTGTTCTGAGGTTATTTCAATAGAACATATTTGGAAATATAAATCAAGCATTCTATTGAGTTTTGATGCCGATGGATACGGTTCGCCATATGCTCCAGCTCCTCTCATAGAATATGCAAGGGCATAATTTTTATCGGCATGTTCCTTTTCGGATAGAAAGACGGACGTGTTAAACCCAACTTTTGTCCCACCAGATATGTCTTCAAACATTGTTTTAACTTTATTAAATCGGTCTGATGGTAATTCATTTTCATGTATTAAATAATTTATCATTAGCGCTCCAGCATTTACCATAGGATTATGTGGAAGTCCATTTTTATTTAATACATTTTTATTGAAACTAACTCCGGTAGGTTCATATCCCACGTGAGAATGAACCTTTTCTCTTCCAAGTAATTTACGAGCATAACAATAGCTAAATGGTTTACTACAAGATTGTAAGCAAAATTGTTCTTTCGTATCACCTATATTTATAACTTTACCATCTATTGTACATAGTGATATTGCAAATTTAGAAGATGGTATTTTAGATAAATAAGGTATATAATCAGCAACTTTACCTGAATTGTTGTTTTTCAAACTTTCAAAACTATCTTTCAAAAATAATTCTAATTCGTTTAATTCTGTTTGATTCATATACTTTTAATAAAAGTTTTAACAAAAATATAAAATAAATGTGGATTTCAAAAAGTTTTCAAACGAAAATAAAGAAATCTAATTGTATTTCTATTTAAATATAAATCAATACATATTTATACTTTTTAAAAAGAAAGCATTAGTAATATAAAATATATTTCAAAGTTCAAAGTTCAAAGTTCAAAGTTCAAAGTTTCTTTATTTATTCTAACAACTTTCCAAGATGAGCAAATTCTCCTTTCGCAAAAAGAAAACATCTCAAACAAAACAACAAGTCATTACAAATGAATTAGTATTTAATCCATATAATTCAAAAAATCGTCTCATTTCAAAAGAGGAAGTTCAACATATATTGAGTTTATGTGATATAGAATATGAAATTCAAAATCTCTCATTATTTCAAAAAGCATTCATTGATAAATCATATTCATATGAATATATTAACTCTCATTTAGTAAAACATAAAAACCTTACTCTTGCTGAAAATACAGAAGGAGCGCTTCCTATTCAAAAAGATTCATATGAACGTATTGAATTCTTGGGTGACGCAATCATTGAATTGGCTGCTGTATCCTATATATTTCAAAGATTTACTGGACAAAATGAAAAACTAATGCATCGTGTAAAAACAAATATAGTAGATAGATATGCTCTATCTAAATTTGCCAGAGTATTGGGTATGGATAAGTATCTTGTGCTTTCACAACAAGCAGAAGAGAAGAAGAAAAGAGATGATGTGAAGAAGCAATGTGATATATTTGAAGCATTCATGGGAGCATTATATGTAGATGTAAATGGACGAAAAGAAGAATATAGAGACATCCAATTTGATGGTATGTCAAATATAGGATTTCAGGTATGTGAAGCATTCTATATTAATATTGTAGAAGAAGAGATCGATTTTGAAGATATCATTGCGAATGATTCAAATCATAAAAGTAAATTGATTCAATATTATCAACACAACTTTCAAATTACGCCAACATTTCGTGTTCTTCGCAAAGAAATCGATGGAGATGGTGAAGATGATGATTATGTAGTTACAATGTCTGTATTAGATAATAAAGGTGAAGTGTTTGTTACAGCAGATGGAGATACAGAGAAACAAGCAGAGCAAAATGTTTCTCGTATAGCATTAGAAAAACTAAAGGCATTTTTAATTAATGAATAAATTTAAAATAACATAAATGTAATAAACATAACTGTCATAAACAGAGTAAATAATTATTTAAAGATACACGCTCACAACAATATATATTACAAGTTAAATAGTTTTTAATTTATTTATTTGATTTTATTTGAATTTATTTGAATTTATTTGAAATACAAAATGACAGAATTAGATCTTGCAGTTGAAATAGAACAATCTTATTTATGGATTGTAATCGTAGGTGGATTATTTGGATTTTTTGCTGCCATGGGTATTGGGGCAAATGATGTTGCGAATGCATTTGCGACATCGGTTGGAAGTGGAGCATTAAAGGTACGTGATGCTGTAATTATAGCATTATTTTGCGAAGCTGGTGGCGCAATATTACTTGGTTCTCAAGTTACAGATACTATTCGTAAGGGTATAGCAGATTATGAATGTTTTACAGGTAATCCACCATTGTTAATGTTTGGTTCACTATCGGTATTGCTTTCCGTGGGTATATGGTTGTTTCTGGCATCATATTTTGAAATGCCAGTATCTACAACTCATTCTACAGTTGGAGGTATGATAGGTATGACGATGGTCATAGGTGGGGTTGATTGTGTAAATTGGTATGAACCTTCCGATAGTTTTCCATATGTAGGTGGTGTCGCAGGAATCGTATTATCTTGGGTTATTTCACCCGTTTTTTCAGCATTGTTTGCGATGGGGTTCTTTGCGATAACTCGAGTTGCAATTCTTAGACACCCAAATAGTTTTGAAAGAGGTATCGGTTCGTTCCCTATTTTCGTGGGAATAACAGTTACATTAAATATATTTTTAATTATCTACAAAGGAGCAAAAGGAATAGGGTTAGATGATATTGAATTGTGGGTTGCATTAGTAAGTGCATTTGGTGGAGGTTTAGTAATTGGATTAACTATGTGGCCTCTATTACCATATATTAAAAGAGGAATATTGAAACGTATTAAAAAAGAAGAAGATAAAAGAGTTACTATGACTGTTGAAATGACTGATATGAGAAAAAACAAAGACAACAATTTTGAAGAAAAAAATAATGAAGATGGAATATACGATTTAGAAGATAGTTTATCAAGTTTATCTACAAATGATATTGTTAGTCAAGATGAACCAACCAAAAACAAACATTGTATGGATGAAAAAGGAGGTATAGATTGTAGTAAAGAAGCTTGTATGCGAAATAAATGTTGTAAATCATTAATAAATTCAATGAATTATAAAGTAGAAACTGATATAAACAGAGACAAAAAAGTGAAAGAAATACATGATAACTCCGAAAAATTTGATAAAAACACAGAAGAATCATTTAAATTTCTCCAGATTTTTACAGCGATTTTTGATTCATTTAGTCATGGCGCAAACGATGTAGCAAATGCTATTGGTCCATTTGCTGCTATATATACCATTTATCTAAATAGTGGTATGATTGCGGAAGACTCAGACCTCGATAGTGCGTCTTATTGGATTCTCGCCCTTGGTGGGTTTGGTATGATCATAGGATTAGCTGTATATGGATATAAAATCATACGCGCGATTGGGGTTAAGATGTGTACAATCACACCGAGTAGAGGTGTTTCAATTGAATTGGCGTCTGCTACAGTTATAATTGTTGGCAGTCGTCTCGGTATTCCTCTTTCTACAACTCATTGTCAAGTAGGAGCAACAATGGGTGTAGCCGCATTAGAAGATCTTAAAACCTGTAAAGGACTAAATTGTAAAATAGTTGGAAAGACGTTCTTGGGTTGGATATTAACATTAATAGCAGTTGGTTGTTCGTCAGCATTATTAGTTGCGTATTCAATTTATGCTCCGTGTATTGGAACCGTATACGCGAACACCACAGGTAATTTCACAAATATGACAACGACATCATTTTAAATATAAAACTTTAAAATTAATATTGATTTCTTTATTTTAACAATTCAATTTAAACATATAATTTTAAAGTTTTATATTGTTTTAACATTTAACATTTTACAAATAAATAAATAAAATGAGAAGCTTTAATGATGCAGAACTCACAGAAATTACGTCCCGACTCCAAACCATGTTTGGTTCTAATGCTAAAATTTTGTCATTTAAGACTTTGCGGCGACGACTAAATGACGGAAAGACTCCTCATACAACTGGTTATCTTACGTCGCGACAACTAAGTTACATATTGAGTGGGTACAACCGTTTTGAACGCACAGGGCCTCAAATGGTTGGTTCGAATAAATGGTTTGAAAAACAACTAAATGACACGAAAAAAGCGACAGAATATAGAATTAAGAAACAAATAAATCTCTGGAAAATGCCAGAATTGGAGCTGTCAGAGGAAAGGTTGGCGGCGGCTATTGAAGCGGCGAAGACGGCGTAACAGGTGGAAAATGTGTTAATTAACTAACAATTAATACCCAAGTAATATTTCTGGTTTCATTATACAATTTTGAAAAGCTAATGACTGACTCATATTTTCTGTTCCTAATTCTTTTGGACTCACTATAGACCAATCAAGTGTTTCGGATAATACGCCCAATTGAACGTATATAAATGCACACAATGCTGAACACCAAAACCTCTTTTTATTTTGTTCATTTCCAATATGTATTTTAAATGCCGCTTTAATCCAATCAATTAAATCCATATCATACGGTCTGTTGTGAGCAATAGACTGTGCTTTTATTAATTTGTCAGTGAAAGCATCATTCCGGTCACATTCTAATTTTCTGTAATATAACCTATTTACACGGTTATCTTCAAATATACGTTTTAATGGAACTAATTCTACACCTATTTTTATTTCTTCATCTTCAGAATCAGGATAAAATTCCCAATTTGATTCTAAAAAGTAATATCCCTTTAAATCTTGTCTCCAAGCAGGATCTTTTATTATAATTCCACTGTGAGTATATTTGCTTTTAGTGAAAAATCCAATAACAGAATCCATAATGTTAAACAACAAATCCTTTAAGTTTTTCCAATCATATGAGTGTTCAAATAATAGTAAATCACCAGTTTGGAAGTCGTGTAATTTACATAAATCTTCAAACCATTTATCGTCTGTATCTACATTAGTATTGTTATTACTCATTTTGTAAATATGAATGTATGAATGTACGAATGTATAAATGTATAATCTATAATAGATTTTTATTATTTTACAAAAAATAATACATTAAAATTAACGATAAAGTTCGGTTATTACTTATTTAATTTATCTTCTTGGGAAACCAACAAGGTTGGCACCAACACCGAATCCGGCACCTTGGCGAGCATATGCGCTTACACTTGGGGCGTATAAGTCGAGCAATGCGAAGGTTGCGGCAGCAGTGACTGCGATCATAAGAACTTCTTCTAATTTAGGTTGGTTCTTTGGGATGAAGAATGCTGCGACTGCGACAGCAGTACCTTCGATGAGGTATTTGATGGCTCTCTTCAAAATTTCTTGGAGATTGAAGGAGTTGTGTAAATGTTGCATTGCGTTACCGTTATTTGCCATATTTAATAATTTATTTGATGTAATATGTTATATTATTATAATAGAAAATAATTTCATAAGATAATTTCATAAGATAATTTCATAAGATACCACGACATTACTAAATCTATTATTTTGTATTTTGTAATGTTAAATTCTGAAAATTAATTATGATTGACATTACAAATATATTTATCTCTTAATATTATAATTCTAAATATGAAATTAAACAGACAAATGTCCGTATTTCTTAAAACAAATTTAACAAGAACAAATATAATAAAGGGTTCATGTGTTCTAGTTGTAATTGGAGTTTTAATTTATTTGATTGTTCGTGTAAAGAAAAATCAAGAAAATTATAAAAATAACCATAACCATAACCATAACCACAATGAAAAAGAAACTTTCAAAAATGGAAAATATGATTCTCATAAGTGTGATATAGATATGCGTGGGTTAAAGAAAGACAAATTGTATGAAAAGGTTAAAAATGTAGATATTGTATATATGTGGGTAGATGGGAGTGAAAAAAAATGGCAAGAATCAATGAAAAGTAACGTGTCTTCACGTAATAGAAGCAATAATGAAATCATTTATTCATTACGTTCAATGAAAAAATTTATGCCATGGCATGAGGGACGCGTATTCATTGTTACTCCAAATCAAACACCAAAAGGTCTTAATGCTGTACAAGGAATAAATGAACATTCCATAAGAAATGCTCCAAAGAATAGTGTCATAATTATCGATCAAAAATCTATAATACCAGAAGAAATAGGTGAGACTATGAACTCATTTATGATTGAAGTCTTTCTGCATCGTATTCCAACTTTGTCAGAAGATTTTATTTATATGAATGACGATTATTTTATGGGAAAACCAATAATTCCATCTGATTTCTACTCTTTAAATAATGATAATACATTGAGACCTAAATTTTATTCAAATAATTATAAAATTAATGGTGGAATTAAGCAATCAAATGATTTTTTCAAAAAGAAACGTAAATTATGGTTGTCGGCAACGTATTATACAAATGGCACGTTGACAAATTATTTCAAAGAACAAAATGATCGCAACAATAGAAGAAATAATACAAATAATGAATATAAACAACCAGAACGATTTTATTTAGAACATGCTCCATATATGTTCAAAAAATCTTGGTGTGACGAAGTATATAAAATATGGAAACCTGAATTCAATAAAATGCACGAACATAAAAGACGTCATTGGTATGATATAATATTTGTATTGATCTACAGATATTATTGTTTAGAAAGCGGCAAACCTTGTGATTTAGTAAAAGAACCGGAAAACATATTTTTGAAATTAATTACAAATAACAATAAAGAAAATGTCAAATTTTACGAAAAAGTAGTAAATAAATGTCCTAAATTTTTCACTTTAAATGATGAATATTCAAAAGAATTTATAAAAGGTGATATGACTGATTTTATGGAAGAGTTTTATAATGAAAAAGGACGTTTTGAGAATTGAAAACTAATTCTGATTACAATTTAAAAAACAAATAAAACAAATAAAACAAATAAAAACAAATAAAAACAAATAAAACAAATAAAACAAATATTAAATGGACTTACTTGATATTACCAGAAAGGAGATTTATCTACTAAAAGAAGAGATTAAAATGCTTCGCGATATTTTAGATAAACACAATATAAATGTTCCTCATAATTTACTTAAAAATTATATGAGAACTATCAAATCACGCGATTCTTTCGTAAGAAGAGTATGTATAGAATGTCGGCAAAATTTAACTCTTGGTAAATTTAGTAATATTGAAAGGCGAAAAAATGCAACAAA
>Ga0315338_1003701_pt1 | contig 13008 bp, 11 predicted proteins | sample ASW8metaG_FD_204518 | JGI IMG/M metagenome (GOLD analysis project Ga0315338, IMG submission 204518) | Ammonia-oxidizing marine archaeal communities from Monterey Bay, California, United States - ASW #8 | ecosystem: Environmental > Aquatic > Marine > Coastal | place: USA: California | collected... | reverse complement strand
TAGACGACCTCCGGAGCCTGGTGTTCGCGATCGCGAACCCATGACCCGAAGACTCCCTGGAAGAGACTTCGGAGACGGCTCCACATGCTCGGTCTGTGATTGGACATGTCTTCTCCTTCGCCGGTTGTTCCGGCTAGTCGCGGGCGCGACGGCGAAATTCATCGGCCTTCAGGCCGAGTTCACGAATCTTCTGTTGCAGGCTCTGTCGGACCATTCCGATCGCATTCGCGGTTCGCGAGACGTTGCCCTCGTGCTCACGCAACGCTTCCGACAGGTAATGACGCTCGAACGTCTCCACCGTCTGCCGTTTGGCGTCGGCGAAGGGCAGGTCCAGATCGGGCGGGACGAGACTTTCTTCGGGCTGCCCGGAGAGCTGCAGGTCGTCCTCGGAGATCTCGGGGCCACTCGCGAGCACGGCGGCGCGCTCGAGCACGTTGCGGAGTTCGCGCACGTTGCCCGGCCATGAATGGCGGGCGAGACGTGCGAGCGCAGCGGAACCCAGGCTCTTCTTGTCACGATCGAGCCGTTCGGCCACCTGGCCGAGAAAGCGATCAGAGAGCGCGGCGAGATCCTCGACCCGTTCGCGCAGGGCCGGCAACTCGATCTCGACGACCTTCAGTCGGTAGTAGAGATCCTCGCGGAAGCGCCCCGCCTCGATCTCTTCCTCGAGATCGCGATGGGTTGCGCAGACGACTCGAACGTCGACCTCGATCGTCTCGGTGGAACCGACCCGTTCGAGCTGTCGCTCCTCGAGTACGCGCAGCACCTTCGCCTGTGTCTCGGGCCCCATGTCACCGATCTCGTCGAGGAAGATCGTGCCGCCATCCGCCGCTTCGAAGCGACCGATGCGCCGCCGGTCCGCACCGGTGAAGGCGCCCTTCTCGTGGCCGAAGAGTTCACTCTCGACGAGCTCGCGATTGATCGCTGCACAGTTGACCGCGACGAAGGGTCGGCTTCGACGCGAACTCGTCGTGTGAAGTGCCTGTGCGACGAGTTCCTTCCCCGTGCCGCTCTCTCCGCGGATCATCACCGAGAGATCGGTCTCCGCGACCTTTTGGATCGTCTCGAACACGCGGCGCATCGCGGCGCCGGACCCGATCAGCTGGTCGAAGCCGTAGTCGCGCTGAACCTGCTCGCGAAGCAGTCGGTTCTCGCGTTCGAGTCGATGGCGCTCGAGGGAACGAGCGACGACGACGCGCAGCTCGTCGTTGTCAAAGGGCTTCGGGACGTAGTCGTCGGCGCCGGACTTCATCGCCTCGACGGCGATCTTCTCGGAGCCGTGGGCGGTGATCATGATGACGCCGGTCTCGGGGCGCTCCTCCTTGGCCGCGCGCAGGACATCCATGCCGCTCTTGCCGCGACCGAGCGCGAGGTCGGTGATCACGAGATCGAAGCTCTGCTCCGCAATCCTTCGGGTGGCGATGTCGCCGTCCTCGGCCAACTCGACCTCGTGACCCTCGCGACTGAGTAGTCCCTTCAAGGCGAGCCGAATCGCGTGTTCGTCTTCGACGACGAGGATTCTTGACGTCATGACGACCTCCCTTCCCTCTGCTGACTTCGGGGGAAGGTCAGGATGAACTCGGTGCCCTCGCCCGGTTCGCTCTCGACCTCGATCGAACCGCCGTGGTTGTCGACGATCTTGCGGCAGAGCGCGAGACCGAGACCCGTGCCCTGATCGCGCGATGTATAGAAGGGGTCGAAGATCTGCCCCCTCGCCTCGTCGTCTATGCCCAGGCCGTTGTCCGAGACGCGGACCCAGACGTCCGTACCGGCGAGGTTCTCGCCCATCGAGACGCGGATCTCGGGCACCTGGATGCGCGCTTCTTCGAGGGCGTCGATCGCGTTGCCGACGAGGTTGATCACGACGCGTCGCAATTGCTCGGAGTCGCCCTCGAGGCGGCCGTCCGAATCATACTGGCGAACGATCTCGATCGAGCTTCGCTCGGCGCGATCGCGAAAGGTCTCGAGGGCAGACTCGAGGATGTCCTCCATCACGACGGTGCCGATCTGGGTCTCTTCTTCGCGCGCGAATCGCAGCAGGTGTGAGATCGACTTCTCGACGCGCTCCAGCTCCGCGACCGCGACGCGCGCATACTCGACCTGGTCGGCTCCGTTCGGATCCTCGCCCATCTGCTGGACGAGACTCTTGGCAGCGGTGATCGGGTTGCGGATCTCATGGGCGATCGAGGCCGAGAGCTGTTCGAGGGAGCGATGATGCTCGCCCTCCAGATGTCGGCGCTCGTCGGAGACGCGCGTATGTACACGTCGCTGCACTTCCTCCTGCAGGAAGCGTTCACGCAGGCGGGGCTCGTAGACGAGCCTGAAGGCCTTGCGTCCGACGACGACGCCGAAGTAGATCAGGGAGAGCGCGCCCAACGCCGGCACGAAGATCAACAGCGGGACCGTGATCAGCGCGCCGCGAAAGACCTGGCGAGAGAGCTCGACCTTTCGATCCGCGAGCTTCCGCGCCACGCGGTAGGCGCGGTCCTCATCGGAGAGGAGCGATTCGTCGAGCTCGGCGAGCGAGTCGGCTGTCTCCTGGTTTTCCTCGCGAGGTGCGTCGGCGCGGTCGCGGTACCTCGAGCGGCGACGTCGTGAGCCTGCGCTCGTGGCTTCGGGCTTCGAGTCCTCGAACATCCGCGTCTCCTCCTCGGAGTCGAAATCGAGCGAGATTTCTCGTCGTCGATCCATGATCGGCTCAGCGCTCATCATACGCTTCTCCCGTCGGGTTGGTCTCGGCCTGGGCGTCCTTGGGGAACGAGAGAATGAATTCACTTCCGCCTTCATTCCCCTCTCGGCCGCGCGAGACGAGTTCGATTCGGCCACCGTGCGCTTCGATCGTCTTGCGCGAAAGGGCCAGTCCAAGACCCGTGCCGTCCCTTCGCGTCGTGAAGAAGGGACTCCAGATGCGCTCTCGATCCTCCGCCGCGATACCGGGACCGTTGTCGATCACGCGCAGCCAGATTTCCGTTCCAGCGAGATTCTCACCGCCCAACACGTCGATGCGGGGCGACTGTCCGTTCGAGCTTCCGTGCGTCTCGAGCGCGTCGATGGCATTCGAGATCAGGTTCTCGAGGACGCGTCGAATCTTCTCCGCGTCGCCACGCATCTCGCCTGGACGATCGAACTCGATCTCGAGGTCGACGCCCGAAGTGCGAGCGCGATCGCGCAGCCCCTCGACGGCGGACAGGGCCAGACTTCGAAGTTCGAGCGTCCCGAAGCGCGGCTCCTCGTCCCTCGCATAACGCAACAGATGCGAAATCGAACGTTCGACGCGATCGAGTTCGGTGAGCGCGGTCTCGGCGTACTCGAGGTTCTCCCGGGAGGCCGGGTCTTCGCCCATCTGCTGGACGAGACTCTTCGCGGCCGTGATCGGGTTGCGGATCTCGTGGGCGATCGAGGCCGAGAGATCCTCGAGGGAGCGGCGGCTCCGCGTTCCGACTTCGCGCCGCTCGCTGCGGACACTGCGAGCCGTCTGGGTGCCGACTTCGTCCTCGACCCAGCGATCACGCAGCTTGGGCGCGATCATGGCCCAGAGGTAGTGCCAAAAGAGCGCGATGCCCCAGCCGAGGGCGACGATCATGACGACGCGAATGCTGCGTGACGCGACCAGGATGAGGGCGAGGGTGGCGAGGTAGGCACCGAAATGTGTCAGGAAGGCGATTCGGGAATTCGCTCGACGGCGCGCGCGGGCGACCCGCTTCGCGTGTTCTCGCGCCTCCGGGTCGAGATGCTCTTCGCGGCGACGACGCCGTCGATGTCGCCGGCGGGATCGGGATTCGGCGCGACGCAGCGCCCGCTCTTCGATCCTCGCGGCCTGGCGCATCGCCGAGCGGCTGGGGTGGCTGGATTTCCGACCGTTGCCCATCGACGAGTCTCCTGGCGTTCGGGGTCGATCCGCGCAACCGACGTGTCGGAAGGATCGCCGCGAGTGGCCGATCGAGCGGGAGAGCATGTGCATGGCCCATGACTAGAGCAAGCGTCGTGCCGAACCCGACGGAGCTCTCGAGGCCCCACAGGCCATGCGAGCGGGCTCGAGCCTCCTCCGGATGCAGTCAGAATACTGCAGTGTCGGATGATCCGGACAGATTCGGCGGGAAGGGACGACTATTCCCCGTGGGCGGCCCATTTGGCGGCAGAGATCTGCCACACAGGAGGTCGTAGCCTGCGCGGAAGCGAACCTCGTCCCCCGACGCGCGCCGCTATGCTGCGAGCCCCATTCGAACGAGGAGTGCAGCGTGGTCACGATCGGAATGAACTACTTCGTCATCCCCGGCAAGGAGCAGGTCTTCGAAGATGCCTGCGCCAAGGTCATCCAGACGATGGACGGCATCGACGGACACGAGGAGTCGTCGCTCTACCGGCAGGTCGCGGACGCGGAGCCGGTCTACCTGATCGTGTCGCGCTGGAAGGACGAGAGCGCCTTCAAGGAGTTCATCGCATCCGACGCATTCAAGAAGGTCACGAACTGGGGCGCCCTCAACATCCTGAGCGGACGCCCGCAGCACACCACCTATCAGCACGACTGATCCGCCGGCGCACGACTGGCCGCCCGCCGAGAACACCCGACGAACAGCCTAGCCGCTCCGACCTCTCGACGATCGAGTCAGAATTCGTCCGAGTTCGGATCGTTCAGCGTCGGTCCCCAATAGCCGAAACCCTCGGTCCAGGCTTCACCGAGCGGAATCCGACGCGTCTCCGCCCAGGTCGCGCTTTCGTCGGGCGTCTCGATCTGGCCGTTCGCACAGCTGAGGAACGGATACTTGATCTGGATGAGCTGGGGACACTCACCCTCGGCAACTTCCTCGGCCGGCGCGCTCAGGTCAATCCCGTCGAGCGCGGACGCCGCTCCGGCAAAGAGCAGCATCAGAAGCGAAAGAGAAAGAAGAACGAGGGATCCGATTCGGAATCCGGCCTGGGTTCGAAGGACGGGAGCGACAGCATTGGGCTTCATGGGGAGCACCTTCTACATGAACGTCCAGCCCCTCACCCCGTCATCATTGTCGCACGTGCTTCCCCAAGATCTCAAGGACAAATCCACACAGAGATCTCCACTCGACCCTCGCCTCGCGCGGTCGTGATGTCTCGTATGCGTAGCCTGATCGGATTCGCTCGCGGCGGCGTGCCAGCCGAGAGCGCGCTGCGGCGCTAGCCGGCGGTCCCGCTCTTCGCTTCCTCGGCCGCGACCAGCGGCTCGAATCGCCCCTTGTCCGTCGCCTTCATGTAGGCGTCGTGGGCCGTGACCTTGCCTTCCTTCGCATACGCGAAGAGCACGTCGTCCATGGACTGCATGCCCTGGCTCTTCCCCGCCTGGATGATCGAAGAGAGCATCGGCGTGTTGCCGTCGCGGATGACGTTGGGCAGACCGGCGGTCTTCAGCAAGATCTCGTTGGCGGCGATTCGTCCGCCGTTGTCAGAGCGACGCAGGAGGAGCTGCGAGACGATGCCGGAGAGCGATTCCGAGAGGGAGAGCCGGACCATGTTCTGCTCTTCCGCCGGAAAGGCATCGATGATGCGATCGATCGTCTTCGCAGCGTTGTTCGTGTGCAGCGTGCCGAAGACCAGCATGCCCATCTCCGCGGCGGTGATCGCGAGACTGATCGTCTCCTGTTCGCGCATTTCGCCGACGAGAATCACGTCCGCGTCCTGACGAATCGCCGACTTGAGGGCAGGACCGAAGCCCTGGGAATGCAGTCCGACCTCGCGATGCGAGAAGAGCGAGTTCCGATTCTGATGAACGAACTCGACCGGATCTTCGATCGTCACGATATGGCGTGAGTAGGTCTTGTTCACCTTGTCGATGATCGCGGCGAGGGTCGTCGACTTACCGGACCCGGTCGGTCCGGTCACGAGCACGAGGCCTTCCTTCAGGTCGGCCAGATCACAGACCGCCTTCGGCAGGTTCAGGTCCTCGAGCGAAATGATCTCCTCGGGAATGATGCGGAAGACGCAGGCAGCGCCGGTCTGCTGAACGAAGTAGTTCGCACGAAAACGTGCGACGCCCTCGAGGCTGAAGGCGAAGTCGAGGTCCCCTGTCGAGTTGTACTCGTCCCAACCCCGCGGCGCCGCGACTTCTTCCATCATGCTGCGCAGGGCCTCGTGCGTGAGCACGGGCTGTCCGTCGATCGTCTGGATCGATCCCTTCGCGCGGAAACGCGGCGGCTGGCCGGCGACCAGATGGAGATCGGATCCGTCGTTCTGCTTGATATGGACCAGGAGCGGGTCGATTTGTGACACGATCGAAATTCCTCTGTCAGGCGCCAGCCGTGATCAGCTTCTCTTCTTCCGCGAGGTCGAGCGCGACCTCGCGAGTGATCTTGCCGGCCGCGACCATCTCGTTCAGGGTCTGCTCGAGCAGATACATGCCGTGCGCCTTGCCCGTCTGCATCGACGAGCGGATCTGCACCGTCTTCTCGTCGCGAACCAGGTTGCCGATCGCGCGATTGATGACGAGCAGCTCGAGCGCCGGAATGCGCGACTGACCATCGGCGGTCGGAACGAGGCGCTGGGATACGACGGCTCGAAGCGACTCGGAGAGCATCGCGCGAACCTGGTCCTGCTCGTTCGACGGGAACGCACCGATCATGCGGTTGACCGTCCGGACCGCGTTCGCCGTATGCAGCGTCGCGAGCACGAAATGGCCCGTCTCGGCCGCGGTCATCGCGAGACTGATCGTCTCGAGATCGCGCAGCTCGCCGATCACGATGATGTCCGGATCCTCGCGCAAGGCGCCGCGTAGCGCGCGCGCGAAGCTCGAGGTGTGGTGCCCCGCATGACGCTGGTTCACCAGGCACTGCTTCGAGGGATGGATGATCTCGATCGGATCCTCGACCGTGAGGATATGGTCGTTGCGGTTCTCGTTGATGTGATTGACGAGCGCGGCCAGTGTCGCCGACTTGCCGCATCCGGCCGGTCCCGTGATCAGCACCATGCCCTGGTGATAGTCGGTGTACTTCTTCAGGTCATCGGGCAGGCCGAGTTCTTCGAGGGTCGGCGGTTTGTCCGGAATCGTGCGGAAGACCGCGTCGAGGCCTCGCTGCTGGCGATACGCGTTCGCGCGGAAGCGGCCTATACCCGGCAGGTCGAAGCAGAAATCGATCTCGCCGTTGCGAGCGAGGACCTGGCGCTGTTCGTCCGAGAGGGAAGCGGAGACCATGCGCTCGACGACGTCGGAGTCGATTCCGTCGTCGACCACGACGAACTCGCCGTTCACGCGCTGCTTGAGCGGACCGCCGGCATGAAGATGGATGTCCGACGCGTTCGCCGAGACGCCGGCGGAGAGGATCGACTCGAGCTTCTCGCGATCCGCAGCGGAGGCATCGGGAACCTGCAGTTCGAGGGACGGATTCTCGTCGCCCTTCTCGAAGGACAGTTCGACGGGGGCCTGGGTCGGAGATGCTTCAGGGGGCGCCGCCTGCGGCGTGGGCGGCGGCGGCGAAGCGACTGCGGCCGGGGCGGCGGCGGCCGGCGTGGGGTTCGGTTTGGGCGGCTCGTCGGGCCGTGAGCTGGCGACCGGCGCTTCGGGCGGCGATTCGTGGAGTGCCTCGACGTCGCTCGCCGACATGGGAGCCGCCGCGGCAGCCGCATGGCCTGCCGCCGCGTGGATGTCTTCTGCGGAAGTGGGTTCGCGTTGGGCCGGCGTCGGCGTGGGTCGCGCGGGAGCGGGCTTCGCCCCTGCAGCGGAAGCGCCGGCACCGCCCTTGGCGGCCGCTTGCTTGGCCTTGTGTTTCTCGACGAGATCCTTCTGGACCTGCTGGATCTTCCCGATCTGCTCGCGGTCGAGCAGGCCCATCTGCAGCATCACCTGCGCCAGTCTCGGGTTGCCAGAAGAAGCGCTCTCGGCGATCGCCTGCTCGACCTGCTCTGAGGTCAGCATCTTGAGCTGGATCGCCAGTCGCCCCACCAACGGTATCGGCTTCTTGTTCGCCATCGCTGGTCGCTATCGGCATGCCAGGACGGCGCCCTGAGCCCGACGGGTGGCGTTTTCGCGCCAGGGCGAGCGTGTCATTCGCGAGGCGACCCCCGGCCTGGGCGACCCCGCGATGCAAGCGGCGGTCTGGGCTACGGTCGCGGCGCCCTCGGCCCCGATTGGAGATCTGCGTGACCCCTGAACCCCCGAACAGCCTCGAATCCGACGCCAAGTCCGACTCGCCCGCCCCGAGCGCCGCCCCGACCGCGAAACCGCATGCGAAGGCACCCCAGCTCGACGGGGCCCAGCGCCGCTATCTGCGAAGTCTTGCGCACCCATTGAAACCGATCGTCTTCGTCGGCGAAGGCGGTGTCAGCCCGGCGGTCCAGACGGCCCTCGACGAAGCCCTCACGAGCCACGAGTTGGTGAAGGTGCGACTACGCCAGCCCGCCAACAAGAAAGAGGCCGCCGCTCAGCTGGCCGAGGCGACTGCCTCCGCGCTCTGCGGCGTGGTCGGGCATACCGTCGTGCTCTACCGACCGAATCCCGAAGAAAAGAAGATCGAACTGCCGAAGCGCAGCTGAGAACCCGACTCGCCTAACCGTGGATGCGCTTCTCGCGTCCAGCCCATTCCTTCTCGCGAAGCTTGAATTTCTGGATCTTGCCCGTCGCCGTCTTCGGCAGTTCGCCGAATTCGACGTGCTTCGGACACTTGAAATGCGCGAGATGGTCGCGCGCATAGGCGATCACCGCGCCCTCATCGAGTTCGACCCCCGGCGGCGTCACGACGAAAGCCTTGGGCACCTCGCCCCATTTCTCGTGCGGCACACCGACGACGGCGACCTCGTGTATGTCGGGATGACCGTAGAGGACGTTCTCGACTTCGATGGTCGAGATGTTCTCGCCGCCCGAGATGATGATGTCCTTGCTTCGATCGCGTAGCTCTATGTAGCCGTCGGGATGCATGACGCCGACGTCGCCCGAATGGAACCACTCGCCGCGAAAGGCTTCCGCGGTCGCCTCGGGGTCGTCGTAGTAGCCGCGCATGACGTTGTTCCCGCGCATCACGACCTCGCCCATCGCTTCGCCGTCCGCAGCTACGTCGTTCATCTCGTCGTCGACGACACGAAGATGCAGCGCGTGGAGAAAGGGCACGCCCTGCCGGGCCATCTTCGCGGCGCGATCGGCGACGCCGAGGTCGCGCCATTCATCCTGCATCTCGCAGAACACGTGGGGGCCGTAGGTCTCGGTCAGCCCGTAGAGATGCGTGATCTGGAAGCCGATCTTCTCCATCTGCTCGAGCAGACTCGGCGAGGGCGGCGCACCGCCGGTGCAGACCTTGACCGGTGGTTCGAAGTGTCGCCCCGCCGCCGCGGGGTCCGAGGCGAGCATCAGCAGAACGGTCGGCGCACCATTGAAATGCGTCACGCGCTCCTCGTCGACGACGCGGAAGATCTCGGGCGGATCGATGCCGCGTAGACAAACGTGTCGAGCGGCTGCACCGGTCAGCGCCCAGGGCATGCACCACCCGTTGCAATGGAACATCGGTAGCGTCCAGAGAAAGGTCGACTCGCGCGTCAGCGAATGCGTCGCGATCTGGCCGAGCGCGTTCAGCGTGGCACCGCGATGCGTATACATCACGCCCTTCGGCCGCCCCGTCGTGCCCGACGTGTAGTTGATCGAGAGGATCGCGTCCTCGTCCTCGACGCGCGGCTCGAGTTCGAGAATCGGCGCATCACGCAGGAAGGACTCGTAGTCGTATTTGCCGGGACGTGCGGCGAAGCTTCCGTCCGGCACCTCGATCACGTAGGCGAGTTCCGGACATTCGACCAGGATGTCGTCGAGGGGAACGACGAGCTCCGGGTCGACGAGCAGCACCTTGGCCCCGCTATGCCGCAGGATGTAGTCGATCTCGGAGGGCGAGAGGCGCGTGTTGATCGAGACCAACGGCGCCGTCAGCAGGGGCGCCGCGAAATGCGCCGCCAGATGCACGGGGGAATTCGGCAGCAGGACCGCCACACGGTCACCCGCTTCGACGCCGGCCCGCTCGAGTGCGCCGGCCAGGCGCCCGACCTCTTCGCCGAAGCGCTTCCAGCTCCAACGTTCGTCTCCGTGGACGACGGCCTCGCGGTCGGGAAAGACCCGGATCGTCCGCTGGAGCAGCGCGGTCGGCGTCATCGGCTCGCGCCATACCTCCGCGTGCGGATCGGTCATGTCTCACCTCCTCGATTCGACTCTCGTTTCCGTCGCCATCCTATCGCACGCGCGGTGTGACGGAATCGCTAGGCCCCGGCCGCAAGATCGCGCGCAGGTCTTGCCGTGACCTCGATCCAAATGCTAGACCGTGGGCGTGCATCGCCTACTCGCCAGTCTCGCGATCTTGATCCTGCTCTCGCCGTGGGCCCCGCACCGTCACACGACTGCCACGACCGAGGGCCACGTCGATCACGCGGCGGCGTTCACGCACGAGGCGGCGCATCCCGTCACGGTTTCGAGTGACGACGCGCACCACGAGCATTCGTCGACGACCGATATCGACACCGCGAGCTGCCCGGTCTGTCGTTCGAACGGGGAACGCGAAGGACATCTCGGCCCCATCCCGCTCGTCGTCCGAGCGGGAGGTCCCCCGACGCAGGCGATCGCGAGCGCCGACTCCCGGATCCGGTCCGCCCACGCGATCGGCCTGCCTCCGTCGCGTGCGCCGCCGATCGGCTGATTCGAACCTTCTCGTCCGACCAACAAGCCACGATCGAGGATCTCGATCGCGCGACACATGAGCGCGATCCAGAGATCCTTCCATCGCGTGGCCCGATCGTCTCGTTCGGACCACGCGCTCGGGTAGGCTCGAAGGTCGTCGTCTTCGAATCCGTCCAATGCGACCAGACCCGGTCGCCAGGTGAACCATGATGAATCGATTCTCTCGGAGAAGCGCAACGCTCGCGCTCGTCCTCGGCTCTTCCCTATGCCTCCCCGGACCCGGTCAGGCGGACGAACTGCCTGCCAACGCACGCCACGCACATGAACACGAACACGACGAACACGAAGTCCACGAGACGATCGTCGTGACGGCGAGCCCTCTAGCTCACGATCGCGACGAACTCGCCATCCCGGTCGACCGCATCGACCGGAGCGAGCTGCTCGAAAATCTCGGCACGACGATCGGTGACTCGATCGACCACCTTCCCGGCATCGCGTCGACTGGTTTCGCGGCGGGCGCGAGCCGCCCGGTGATCCGCGGACAGGACGCCTATCGGTCCGAGGTCCTCGAGGATTCGCTCGGCACGCACGACGTGTCGCGGGAGAGTCCCGATCATGCCGTGCCGATCAATCCGCTCGCGGCCGAGCGCATCGAGGTCGTGCGCGGGCCGGCGACCCTCCGCTACGGGGGCAGCGCTTCAGCCGGCGTCGTCAACGTCATCACGAACCGCGTGCCCGACGAGCTGCCGGACGAAGCGATCGGCGGTGAGGTCTTCGGCGGCATCGGCCTCCTCGCCAACGAGCGCGACTTCGCCGCGAAGCTCGAAGGCGCACATGGCCCGGTCGCCTGGCATGTCGACGGCCTGTTCCGGAGCGCGAACGACTACGCGATCCCGAACGACGGCAGTCCGAGCGTACAGGCGGGCACCTCGTACGACGCGTTCTCCGGCGCGGTCGGCGCGGCCTGGCTGCACGACGTTGGCCGCCTCGGCATGTCCTACAACCACATCGACAACGACTACGAGATCCCCGAGACCGGCGAACGGGTCGAGATCGACATGAAGAGCGATCGTGTCCGTTTCGAAGGTGATCTCGAAGCGCCCACGGACTTCCTGCGAAGCGTTCGCATGCGGGGTGTCTACACGGACTACGAGCACAAGGAGGTGGCCGACGGCACGGTCGGTCAGACCTATCGCAACGAGGAATTCGAAGGTCGGTTGGAGGCACTCCACGAACCGGTGTGGGACTTTACCGGTGCGATCGGGCTTCATGGACGCACCCGCGATTTCGAGGGCACCGGTGAGGCGGCCGAGTTTCTCTCGCCGACCGACACGGACTCGATCGCCCTCTACATCTTCGAAGAGCGACTCCTGCCGCTCGACCTCACGGCCGAATTCGGGGCGCGTTTCGAATACACGAATGTCGAGGGACGCGACATCGCGGACGTCCGCCATGATCGCGACTTCGCGCCCATGAGCGGCGCGCTCTCGCTGATCTCGATGCCCCTCGACTGGCTGACCGTGGGTCTCCGCGGCGCCGTCAGCCAGCGCGCGCCCTCCCAGGTCGAACTCTTCGCGCGAGGTCCGCACGAAGCGACCGCGACCTTCGAAGTCGGAGATCCCGGCCTCGACGAGGAGACCTCCTACACCGGCGACTTCCGGATCGAAGCCAAGCACGCACGGGGTCGGCTCGAGTTCGCAGGATTCGTAACCCGCTACGACGACTACGTCTTCGCGGCATTGAGCGGCAACACCGTCGACGAGGACGGGAACCCCGTCGCGCCAACCGACCCGGACGCCCTGGACGAGTTGTTCTATCGGAGCAGGAACGCCTTGTTCTACGGAACGGAGGTCCAGGGCTCGTTCGATCTTCTCGAATTCGACTGGGGCACGATCGGACTGGATGGCCGATTCGACTTCGTACGCGCCCGCTTCACGTCGGGCCAAGATCGCGACCTGCCCCGCATCGTGCCGATTCGTTGGGGAAGCGGACTGACCTTCGATGGGGAACCGGTCTCGATGCGCGTCGGCTTCGTGCGGACAGAGGGCCAGGATCGGACGGGCGCCTTCGAGACGTCGACCAAGAGCTTCACATTCATCGATGCCACCTTCGCCTACCGAGTCGAGCCGGTCCCGGGAATCCCACTCGAGTTCACCGTCGCCGGACGGAATCTGAGCGACGTGCGGGGACGCAATCACGTGTCCTTCAACAAGGACGACGTCTTGCTTCCGGGTCGCAGCGTGCGATTCGGACTGCGTGCGCAGTTCTAGGCTCTGAATCGCGGGGCAGCGAATGCCGCCGCGCGCGTGATAGGCTCTCGGTATGCAACCGATCTCCCATCGCGTGCGCGGCGCGCACGACCTCGAACTCAACCTTCTCGAATGGAGCGCCGAAGGCGTTCC
>Ga0315338_1003700_pt1 | contig 13010 bp, 9 predicted proteins | sample ASW8metaG_FD_204518 | JGI IMG/M metagenome (GOLD analysis project Ga0315338, IMG submission 204518) | Ammonia-oxidizing marine archaeal communities from Monterey Bay, California, United States - ASW #8 | ecosystem: Environmental > Aquatic > Marine > Coastal | place: USA: California | collected... | reverse complement strand
GTGGGGGTTTTGGGAGCTGGCTTTATGACATCTGATGCTGGCAAAGTTTATATGCTTTTAAAGGCTGCGCTTGAAGTGGAGCCAGACTAGAAGTCTCTATGTTTGTCCCGTGAGCCGTTCGCACTCGTATTTATGCGCTAGTCAGCCTTTATTCTACTATTGGGTTTGTAACATGGCAGTTGTGATTTTTTTCAAATTCAGTCGTGCTATAGTGATTGTCTTTTGATATCAGCGAAAACCTTGATCATTTATTTTGTGTTTTCATTCACTGCTAGATTTAGCAATACCCAAATGTAATTTCGGGGCGACGCAGAAATCCATCATGAGCGTTGGTAACTCAACCGGAAACGTGATCCCCCTAATTCATCTTTTATCGCTAGTTGTCGATCGGAAAATGGGTAATTGGTCAAAATAGAGAAATATTTTGAGAAGGCAAAACGGAGCTATCTTATTGGCCAGTTGGAACAAGCCAGAAAAAACTATCTCGCCGTTTTGCAATACGATCCATATTATACCGACGCATTACACGGACTAGGTCAAATTGCCTCGCGAAACGGGGATAACAAACTATCAGTGTTTTATTTGGAGCGGGCAGCGGACATTGATAAAAATCGGCCTGCTGTTTTGGCAGATTTGGGCGTTGCTTACCGGTTAGTTGGTAATTTAGTGCGTGCTGAATTAAATCTAAAAAAAGCTATAATCCTACAACCTGAAAATCCAAATTTTCACTATAATCTTGGCTTAGTGTTGGGAGATCAGATGAGATTTGATGAAGCGGCTGAAGCCTATCAAAATTCGATCAATCTATCTCCCAATCATACTTTGGCGCTTAACAACTTGGCTAATATACTCAAGCGCCAAAACAAATTGGATGATGCAATTAGCTTTTACGAGCGATCTATATCAGCGGATCAGAACTATGCCCCAGCCCACAAAAATCTTGCCGATGTCTATGAGACGTGTGGAGATGTAGATTCTGCTAAATATCACTTTTCTTCTGCCATTCGCATCGGCCAAGACGTGGGTGCGAAAATCCGTGAAGCAATGCTTTTGCCAGTCATTCCGGATTCGTTGGATCAAATACTTGAGTTTAGACATAAAACGTCTGAACGCTTGGATCAATTATCCGATCAAAATATAATAATTGAAGATCCACTTCGGCAGATTGGAGCAACCAATTTTCTAATGGCTTATCACGGAATGGACGATTGTCCAATCCAGTCGAAGCTTGCTAATTTGTACATAAAATCTTGTTCGGCCTTATCATTTGAAGCTCCCCATTGTGCTGAGTGGATACGAGGACGAGCGGGAGAAAAATACAAAATCGGGTTCGTTTCAAAATTTTTTTTTAATCACACAATTCAACGGTTGAACAAGGGCTTGATTTTTGGTCTTCCTCGGGACCGTTTTGAAATAATAATTTATTCTCTTTCTGACATCTCTACCGGTGGTCTAGAGGAAGGGATTGCGAACGAAGGAGATAAGTTCGTTAAATTATCTAATGATTTAGAGACAGCACGGCGACAGATAGCCGGAGATCGATTGGATATTTTGTATTACACCGATATTGGTATGGAGCCGCAGACATATTTCTTAGCATTTTCGCGCTTGGCGCCTATCCAATGTGTTGCCTGGGGACATCCAGTTACAACAGGTATCCCGAACCTCGATTATTTTATTTCAAGCTGCCTAATAGAACCTGAAAACGCCGATCGGGCTTACCGAGAACAACTGGTTCAACTCAGTGGGTTACCCATCTGTATAAGTGATCCATCAGCTGGGATGGTACTATCTCCAACATCGCAAGAAGAAAGGGGGACACGGATTTTTTGCCCACAGTCCCTTTTCAAATTCCACCCAGGATTTGATAGAATCCTAGGGGTGATTCTAGGTCAATGCCCTAAGGCCAACCTGATATTGCTTGAGGGAAACTATCCAACTTGGACAAAAAAATTAAGGGAAAGATTAACCCGGTCTATACCACAAGTAGCGGACCGAATTTATTTTGCATCGCAGACTGATCACCGAGGATTTATGAATCTATTGGCGTCAGTAGACGTTATCCTAGATACCACTCATTTCAGCGGAGGAATAACGACCTTCGAAGCACTATCTGTGGGAACACCTGTCGTAACCCTTCCCAGTGATTTTATGCGTGGCCGTGTGAGTTTGGGGCTCTACACGAAAATGGGGGTCACAGATTGTGTGGCGTCAGATGAACTGGAATATGTCGAACATTCCGTGCGTTTAGTTAATGATAGACGATGGAATACAGAGATGAGACAAAAAATACTAGACGCCAAATCAGCAATATTCGAAAGCACTGACGCCATTGATCAACATATCCGCTTTTTTGAAAATGCCTCGACTGATATTGAGTAATTATTGGATATCTCCATTTAGCCAATTCCATTTTTGCCCCGGTACTAACATTTCGAGAATAGAATTTATAAAATTTGTCTAATGAAATAATTAGTGTGTGTTTATCTGGCGTTTACCCGACAACAAAACTATGTGAGAACTTAGTATGACAACTTTCACTGCTAATCCGATCCCTATCTTGGTCGGAAAACCAAATCCTTTTGTCGTTGGTTATTGGCTTCTCATTATGTGTGCCATGGTGCTTGTAATGGTAATATTAGGAGGAGTAACACGTCTCACCCATTCCGGACTTTCAATTGTTATTTGGGAACCAATTACTGGTTGGTTGCCACCTTTAACAATAGACGAATGGCAAGACCTTTTCATGCTTTACAAGGAAACACCGGAATTTAAAATGATAAATTACGGAATGAGCTTGGATGATTTCAAATCCATATTCTGGTTGGAGTATTTTCACCGTCTTTGGGGCCGAATTATAGGGTTGGCATTTTTGCTGCCGTTCTTTTATTTCCTTCTCCGAGGCTGGATTAGTCGTAGTCTCGCATCAAAACTAATATTCATATTTATGCTTGGTATGGCACAGGGTGTGTTGGGATGGTTTATGGTGCAGAGTGGACTTTCTGATCGACCAGATGTGAGCCAGTATCGCCTTACAGCACACTTGGCTGTCGCGATTATCTTATATGCCTATTTGTTCTGGATTGCTCTAGGAGAATTGTACGACCAAACGATGGAAAAGTCTATAATTAGCCCAAATCTTCGCAGGCTTGCAGTTGCAAATTTCTTGTGGTTATTTTTCACCATGTTGGCTGGCGGATTGGTTGCCGGACTTGATGCGGGGTTTACATACAACACCTTCCCATTAATGGATGGTAAATTAATACCTGACGGCCTCTTTGAAAACTCACCTGTTTACATCAATTTTTTTGAGAACATAATAACCGTGCAGTTCGCTCATAGATTAATGGCTATCGTTTCAGTTATTTTAGTGGCTTCACTCTGGTGGCAGGCCCGTAAGGAAATAGCGTCGATTCTTGATTTATGGCCATTCCATGTTTTGATTACCATAGTAATATTACAATTTTTTTTAGGGGTGGCGACATTGTTACTTGTTGTACCAATACATTTGGCTGCGGGACATCAATTGGGCGCATTCCTGTCTTTGACAGCATGCTTATGGGCGCTAGATAAACTCGTATACCGCAGGAAAATTGTTAAATGATTCCCAATGACCTAAATACTTTTTTGATGCCTTTCTCTGCCAATAAAGAGTTCAAGGCAAATCCGAGAATGGTAGTGGCAGCCGATGGTATGTATTTCAGATCGCCGGACGGGCGAGATATTCTGGATGGCATGTCTGGTCTTTGGTGCGTGAATGCTGGTCACGGAAGAGAAGAGATAGCCAATGCAATAAGAGATCAGGTCTTGGAGATTGATTTTGCTCCGAATTATCATATCGCCCACCCTAAGTCTTTTGAAATGTCAAATAGACTATTGGAAATTATGCCAGAAGGTCTTGTTCCTGAAGGTATGAGTAACGTGTTTTTCGCGAATTCTGGATCGGAGGCTGTAGAGTCTGCACTCAAAATTGCAATGGCCTATCATTTTGCACGGGGCGAGGATCAGCGTACACGGCTAATTGGCCGAGTTCGGGGCTTTCATGGGTCTGGTTTTGCTGGGATGTCGGTCGGCAATATTGAGTCAAACCGAAAACAATTCAGTAACTTTCTGCCAGAAGTGGATCATCTACCCCATACTCTAAATATCGAAGAAATGGGGTTTTCAAAGGGCCAGCCAAAATGGGGAATACATCTCGCCGATGAGTTGGAGAGTTTGGTCTCAATGCATGGAGCTGACAGAATTGCTGCTGTGATCGTTGAGCCGATGGCAGGTGCAGGTGGCGTTATTGTTCCACCAAAAGGTTACTTGGAACGATTAAAGGAAATTTGTGTTTATTATGATCTTATTTTGATATTTGACGAGGTTATAACAGGTTTTGGTCGTTTAGGGGCGGCGACGGCTTCAGAAAAATTTGGTGTTTTACCTGATCTAATTTGCCTTGCGAAAGGAATGACAAACGGTACTGTCCCTATGGGCGCCGTGGTAATGACGGAAAAAATATATCAAACGCTTATGGACGGTCAGCCAGATGGTATTGAATTTTTTCACGGCTACACCTATTCGGGGCACCCGGTCGCTTGTGCCGCAGGGTTGGCCGCCTTAAAAATTTACAAGGATGAAGACCTATTCAATAAAGGGAAAATCTTGGCAAGTTACCTTGAGGAAGCGATACATAAGCTCAAGGGGCATCCTCATGTAATTGATATCCGAAATATTGGTTTGGCTGCGGCGATTGAATTAGAACCTAGGGACGGTGTTATAGGTGTTCGCGGCTTCGATGTGTTTCGTAAATGTTTTGATGAAGGCTGCCTAACACGGGTCACTGGCGATATATTGGCTATCGCACCCGCTTTGATAGCAAACAATGGACACATTGATATGCTGGTAGAGACCCTCGGAAAAGTGCTGCGAATTGTAGATTAATCGGAGAAGATGAGAAAAACCAAGACTACTAATAAATCGATATTTTTCAGTTTATTGCGAAAAAATAAGTGAATAAGTCGGCCATTTTGACAAAATCGTTGCCCGTGCACCTTTTGGTTGGCAGATATGTCCACGCTCTTCAGTAGAAGACTAGTAATTTACAAAATAAGTAAAGGGTTCACGTGAAGATAACACCGTTAATACAATTTGTTTCTCGCCAGGCATCATATTTTGTTGCGGTTGGTATTATCCTTCTTTTTGTACTATTCAATTCGCTAGCCGGTTGTTCCTCCGGAGCGCCTTTGGCCCGGGTGTTTAGTGGTTTTGATGTTACATTTAGTCGTCCGTATGAAAACTCTCAAGCATATCGGATTTTTCGAAGAACCTATGATGAATACGCATTAAAAAACACTATTCGTATGCAACAGTTGAAACATTTTTCAGACGCATTCAACAGGGTTCGTAAAGAATATTTGCAGAAAGTAGATGAAAATCAGCTTCTAGCTGCTGCCGTTGAAGGGATAAAAAAACTTAACGGTAGGAGAGGAACACTACAGCCAGTAGCTGTTACCGAAGCAGCGTTGGATGCTCTAGTTGGAACACTTGATCCTCACTCTAGTTATCTCAACCCGGATGAATATAAAAATTCACGAGTGGTTACCAGTGGTGAATTTGGTGGCTTGGGTATAGAGATCAACATGAACCAGAATTATAAGGTAATTGAAATTATTTCACCCATTGCTGATACGCCAGCCTATAGAGCTGGTCTAAAGCCTGGTGACTTGATAACACACGTGGATGGAGTTTCAATTAAGGGCAGAGATATTCGTTACGCGGTAAAATTGCTGCGCGGCAAACCAAACACTGATGTCAGTCTTACGATACAACGCGAAGGTAATAGGCCGTTTGACGTGACTATTACCCGGGCAAAAATTCAAATTGAAAGCGTGAAATGGCAGACTGTGGGGGATATTGGTGTCGTGCGCATTACTCATTTTATTTCCAACTCAGAGCAAGCTTTAGAGGATGCTTTGAAAAAATTATTTCGAAAACTTAATTACAAAATGTCTGGATTGGTTCTTGACCTCAGAAATAACCCAGGGGGACTTTTAGATCAATCGGTCGCTGTAGCTGATGCATTTTTAAACAATGGTGAAATCGTTTCGGTGCGTGGTCGATCTGGTCGTTCTCGAGGTTTTTCAGCAAGTAACGGCGATCAGACGAATGGTTTACCAATAGTAGTGTTAATTAATCGAGGTTCTGCGTCAGCATCGGAGATTGTAGCTGGTGCCTTACAAGACCACGACCGTGCAATCGTTATGGGTACAAGATCATTTGGAAAAGGCTCGGTACAAACAATTACACCATTAGGGTGGGATGGGGCACTGCGCTTAACAACAGCCCTCTATTATTTGCCTTCCGGAAGAACTATTCAAGGGTTTGGTGTAGTACCAGATATAGGTATCACAGCAGAATCCGCGGTTTCATCCAGGCGTCTAGAAGGTGATTTACCGAATGCACTTAAAGTCGAGGAACCCCTTACGCGCCCTAAAATGCGCTATAATATCATTGAGAATAATTGTCCAGCGGCTGGAAAGGACGAGAAAGACAGGGTGTTAGGCTGCGCAGTGATGTTGTTACGATCAGGTTCAGAGGATAGATTTTTAACACTGATGAACCGGCGTAATATGAAATGACAAGTCACTATTATTTGTTATTAGGCAAATTCATTGTGTAGAAGATATACCAAATTTTAATTATCTCTTATCTAAAGGCTGCCAGTTCACGGTTGGGCGTTCAATAAGGGGAGGAATTAATGAAAATCAAGGCGGCTGTATTGTATGAACAAGGCAAGAAGACACCATTTAGCGAGTCAAAGCCGCTTAAGGTAGAGGAGGTTGACTTAGAACCACCAGGTACTGGAGAGGTGTTAATCAGGACAGGTGCAGCGGGGCTCTGCCATTCAGACTTATCCATGATTAACGGCGTAATGCAACGCAAAGTCCCAATGGTTCCTGGGCATGAGGCAGCAGGCGTAGTGGAGGAAATTGGTGCCGACGTAACTACATGTCAGCCAGGAGACCACGTCGTTATGAGTTTCGTTCCAATCTGCGGCGAATGCGAATTTTGTATTACGGGTCGGTCAAATATTTGTAGTACGGCTTTTAATGCTAGGGCCACTGGCGCATTGATTAATGGAAACAGACGTCTTTCTCTGAATGGCGAACCTTTGCATCATACCAATGGTGTGTCTTGTTATGCCGAGTATATGGTAGCCTGCGAAGTTTCGGTGATTACAATTGATAAAGACGTCCCGATGTTGGATGCCGCATTGTTCGGTTGCGCTGTCGTGACGGGCGTAGGTGCCATTATCAATACAGCTAAAATTGTTCCAGGATCAACGATAGCGGTCGTGGGCCTGGGCGGTGTAGGTCTATGTGCATTGCTAGGCGGCGTAGTGGCCGGAGCTGGTCGTATTATTGCCGTAGATATCGCCAGTGATAAGTTAGGTTTAGCCCGGCAACTGGGAGCAACAGATACCTTCAACGCTACCGATCCTAATTGTACAGAGAAAATTATTGAAGAGACCAAAGGAGGGGTTGATTATGCCTTCGAGGTAGCGGGCGTTGTTGAGGCTATGCAAACCGCTTATGCTATCACGAGACGAGGAGGAACAACAGTTACATCTGGCCTATCACAACACCAGCATACATTTGAAATTCCGCATTCCCAGCTTGTAGTAGATGAACGCACAATAAAAGGAAGTTATATGGGAAGCTGTGTAGTGCGCAATGATATACCTAAGTTTATCAATTTGTATAAACAGGGAAAGTTGCCTGTGGACAAACTAAGGAGCGGAAACATTAGCCTGAATGACTTAAATCTAGGCTTTGATAAACTTGCTGCAGGGGATGCAATTCGTCAAATGCTAGTAATGCACGACGAATTCAGTGCGTAAACCTAGTACCGATAAAATTGATTAGGCGTTCTTTGCACTGATCGACTGAATGATTATTTGTATCCACAATCAAATCTGGATTATTTGGTTCTTCATAGGGAGCAGATACCCCGGTAAACTGAGGAATTTTACCGGTTCGGGCTAATTGATAATGTCCTTTAGGGTCTCGTTTTTCACACGTGGTAACGTCAGCTTTTATATAAATTTCGTTAAAAAAGTCGCCTGCCACCTGACGAGCCAATTCGCGATCTTTTCTATACGGAGAAATAAAAGCTGCAATAACAATAAATCCGGCATCGGCAAATAGCGTCCCGACCTCACCAATTCGACGGATGTTTTCGGTTCTATCAGTCGGAGAAAATCCAAGATCTGAGCTTAAACCCTGACGGATATTATCGCCGTCTAATACATATACCTGGGTACCTTCTTGAAATAGTTGGCTTTCAAGCTCAATAGCTAAGGTTGATTTGCCTGAACCCGGGAGCCCAGTAAACCACATTATGCCGCCTTTATGTTTATTGGATTTCCATCTTTCTTCAACGGTAATGCGATGTTTAACTGTGACCAAATTGGAAGATTTAATATTCATAAAACGCCTGCGGATAAGGAATAAACTGCGTGATTAAAAAGTTGAGATTAAACAGCTACTTTAACCACCTTGGTGTCCTTTACATATCTGTTCTATTCTTAGTTTGACATTGTCTTAAGTGAAATTAATAACACCCGTGTTCATTTCTATGACCTTATTTAATAGCTTTATATAATTACTAATGAAATTTAATTTATTAGATCTTAGAAAAGATCTTATGTCTAAACATGTTGGTTCCGATTACCCAATTAAAAAGGTGGTCTTAATGGCCAACCATTGGAAAATCTAAATGGAGCCTCTTGTATCTCCACATGGGGGATCTACCCTATCACCTTTAATCGCACCCGAACAAAAACTGGCAGCCGTGGAAAAGCATGCTAGAAGTCTCATTCAAATACCCATGACTAGTCGAGAAAAATCAGACCTCCTTCTAATGGCGATGGGTGCCTATACACCCATAAAGGGATTTGTTGGGGAGGCGGACTGGGTGAACATTTGCGCTAACATGAGGCTAGACGATGGTTTGTTCTGGCCTATTCCCATCTCTCTTTCTGTAGCAAAAACTTTAGCTAAGAATATAGCAATTGGTGACGATGTGGTGTTGATTGATCCCGAAGATAATAATTTGCCCATGGCAATTTTATCGGTCACAGAAAAATATTTTCCTGACCTTGAGTTCGAATGTAAGCACGTATTTGGCACAACAAACAAAGCTCATCCAGGGGTTAAAAATACTTTAATGCAAAAGGAGGTAAATTTAGGTGGGGAGATAATTGTATTTGAAGAAGGTGATTTTCCTAAAAGTTTTAAAAACTTGTATCTCCGGCCAGAGAAAAGTCGTGCGATGTTTCAGCGGCTTGGTTGGTCTCGAATAGCCGCTTTCCAAACACGTAACCCAATGCACCGCAGTCATGAGCACCTTGTCAAAATTGCTATGGAGGTAACCCACGGGGTTTTTATTCATCAGGTGTTAGGTAAACTAAAGCCAGGTGATATTCCAGCTGAGGTGCGAGTTGAGGCAATAGATGCACTGATAAACAATTATTTCCCAAAGAATTCAGTAATCCAGGCCGGTTATCCCATTGAGATGCGCTATGCGGGTCCTCGTGAAGCACTGCTTCATGCGCTTGTCCGACAGAATTTTGGTTGTTCTCATTTGATAGTTGGTCGCGACCATGCTGGTGTAGGGGATTTCTATGGCCCGTACGATGCTCAAGAGATATTCGATACTCTGTGGGATGGAGCTTTACTGACGAGACCTCTTAAAATGGATATTACTTTCTATTGCAAAAAATGTTACGGCATGGCATCCGCTAGGAATTGTCCGCATGACTCTAATGATAGGATAAATATATCTGGCACGGAGCAACGCGAAATGTTCTCAAGTGGCAAAGAAATTCCACCGGAATTCAGCCGGCCCGAGGTTGTGTCGGTGTTGAGAGAGTATTATCAACGTTTGAAACCTTAAATTTATAGTGGGAGCTTTAATGGCCTGGTTGTCTGGCGCTACAGCGCTTACCAAATCAATACAACAATACGGCGTAGATACAATATTCACCCTACCAGGTGCCCAACTGGACCCTATGTTCGATGCACTCTATCAGGCGAAGGAGTCTATTAGGGTCATTCATACCCGCCATGAACAAGGCACTGCATACATGGCTTTTGGCTATGCCCAGTCGACCGGTAAAGTTGGAACACATCTTGTTGTTCCTGGACCGGGACTTCTAAACGCATCTGCCGGCCTGTCAACGGCTTTTGCTTGTGGAGCAAAGGTTCTTTGCTTAGCCGGACAAATTCCGTCCAAGCTTATTGGAAAGGGTATTGGCCAGCTCCACGAACTTTCCGATCAGCCTGGTGCTGTTGCTTCAATAACAAAATGGCGTGGCAGGGCCGAGTCACCGACGACCGTCCCCGAAAAAGTGCGAGAGGCCTTCAAACAATTGAATACGGGTCGCACTCAACCTGTACTCTTAGAGATGGCACCTGATATTATGGCCAGTGAAGGAGAGGTCGATCTTCTTGATCCGATAGTTGATTTTGTTGACTTAGACCCTGAACCTGATCCCGACTTAATTGAACAAGCTGCCGCACTTCTTGGTAATGCGGAAAATCCTGGAATTTTTATAGGAGGAGGTATTTGGGGTGGAGAAGAGAGTTTGCTGTCTCTTGCCGAGCAAATACAAGCTCCAGTCTATACGTCACCACACGGTAATGGTGCCATAAATGATCGTCACTACCTTGCTCAAAATCTTATGTGTGCAAAAGAAATTTGGGATCAAATTGATGTCGTTCTTTCCGTCGGTACGCGCTACCAGGCACCCGCGAGTTGGGGAATGCAGGATGAAAAGAAACTTATACGGATAGATATTGATCCTGAGCAATCCGTAAGTATTGCAAAACCAGATATACATATTGTTTCCAGTGCAAGATTGTCACTAAAAAAACTTGCTGAGAGAGTACAGCGACACAACCGGAGGCGCGAATCTAGAGAACAGGAATTGGTACAACTCAAAAAGACTGTCATGGATAGGTTCAACAGTATTGAACCACAGTACTCTTTTAATAAGGTGGTCCGGGAAGAATTACCAGATGACGGAATTGCAGTGTTTGGTATTACTCAGTTGGGATTTGCGGCCTGGTTCGGTTTCCCAACCTATGAGCCTCGCACTCTTATTCATTCTGGTTACCAAGGTACCTTAGGATATGCATTTCCAACGGCATTAGGGGCTCAAGTAGGAAATCCCGATAAAAAGGTAATTGCTGTTTCTGGAGATGGTGGGTTTATGTTTGGGGTTCAAGAATTAGCTACCGCCGCCCAACATAACATTGGTGTCGTTACAGTTGTTATGAACGATGGAGCATTTGGTAACGTTAAACGTAATCAAAAGGAAGATTACGGAGAGCGTTATCTCGGTGTTGAATTACATAATCCGGATTTTTTGAAATTGGCAGATGCATTTGGGGTAATGGGGCAACGGGTAAATTCACCGGAAGGTTTAAGGAACGCCATAAAGGAGGCATTTAAAGAAGATGGTCCATCGTTAATCGAAGTGACCGTCGGGGAAATGCCATCATTATGGAAGTATATGCCTCTCGTGCGTGCGAAAGATCAGACACGAGAAAAATCTTGAAAGAAATCAGTTACCGAAAGGATGCTTTAGAAGGTATAGGCATCATGGTGGATGAAGTAAAAAAATTAAATTCGTTATTATTTTGCTTGATTTATATTTAAACGTTATCTTGACCCACTCGTTGGAGAGAATTAGCGTATCTTGAAGATCAACTCCGTGCTGAGCTGACGCAATGACCAAACTACAAATATTAAATCCATCAATTCAGTCGCAAGTGCCTTCCGTTGATAAATTGCTTCGGCAAGATGCCGTTGTTGCGCTCATAGAGATCTACGGTCGCCAAACAACCACTACAGCTGTTCGGGCCTTAATTTCTGAAACACATTCGGAAATAAAGGAAATTGGTCAAAAGGCTCTTGAAAAGCTGTTAGAGAAAAATCTTTCTTTATTGCTTAAAAATTGGCTTGAGCAACATTCTACACCCTCATTAAAACTTGTTTATAACCTTACCGGTACGGTTTTACATACCAATTTGGGTCGGGCACCCTTACCCGAGGAGGCAATTGAAGCAATGGCAAATGCGGCCCGGGGTGCTTCGAATTTAGAATTTGATCTTTCCACAGGAAAACGGGGCGACCGTGACGATCATTTAGAAAAGCTTATGTGCGAGTTAACTGGTGCTGAAGCCGCCACCGTCGTTAATAATAATGCTGCCGCCGTATTGTTGGTTCTCAATACTTTGTCTAACCGGAAAGAAGTGCCAGTGTCGAGAGGTGAATTGATCGAGATCGGCGGTTCTTTTCGAGTGCCGGATATTATGAAAAGGGCGGGTGCAAAACTAGTAGAAGTTGGGACTACCAACCGAACCCATTTGAACGACTATGAAAACGCTATCGGTTCTAAAACCGGGGCATTGATGAAAGTTCATACCAGTAATTATACCATCCAAGGATTTACCAATGAGGTTGCAGGTAAGGAATTAGCCCCTTTGGCCAAGACCCATGATTTACCGCTGATCGAGGATTTGGGTAGCGGTACGCTTGTCGACTTAACTAAGTATGGTTTGCCGTATGAACCGACTGCAAGAGAGACGCTCTCCAATGGCGTTGATATTGTGACCTCATCGGGTGATAAATTACTTGGAGGTCCCCAGGCTGGGTTGATCATTGGGAGAAAAGACTTAATTGCAGCTGTAAAAAAGAACCCACTGAAAAGAGCTTTACGGGTCGATAAAGTAACGATTGCCGCACTTTCGGCAGTTTTACAATTGTATCGGGACCCTGACAGATTGGCAGAAAGGGTGCCAACTATCCAGTTACTAGCCAAACCCGGGAATGAAATTCGTACAACGGCTACGTCACTCGTTGGGCCTTTATCTAAGGCATTAGGTCAAACATTCAGTGTTTCAATAATTTCATGTAAAAGCCAAATCGGGAGTGGATCTCTTCCAATTGCACAGCTT